>SKEO01000541.1_pt1 | contig 36160 bp, 36 predicted proteins | sample 4826801 | NCBI WGS metagenome assembly SKEO01 (sample SAMN11008807, study PRJNA524170) | human gut metagenome | biome: Human fecal sample; material: Feces; isolation source: fecal sample from pouch patient p3 | host: Homo sapiens | place: Israel: Tel-Aviv | collected 2016-02-25 | reverse complement strand
CGCCATTCATGGCCATATCAATGATTTTCTGGTGCGTACCGGGTTGAGAAGCGGTGTAAGTGAACTGCAGTTGCCATGTTTTACGGCAGTGAGAGCAGAGATAGCGCTGATGTCCGGCGGTGCTTTTGCCGTTACGCACCACCCCGTCAGTAGCTGAACAGGAGGGACAGCTGATAGAAACAGAAGCCACTGGAGCACCTCAAAAACACCATCATACACTAAATCAGTAAGTTGGCAGCATCACCAGCCTTCTTGAGGCTACCACCTGTTTTCAGGTGTCATTCAGACGTGATTTGCCCCAGATTGGGAAAGCACGCTTTTTTCTCAGCTATCGTCCTCTTATTTTGCCGTTACATTTCTTTTTGCACTCTAATGATTAATTTACAATAATAATATCGGTAATTATTGAGTAATAATAAATTGATTATTGCAAATGTAATTTAATTCCATCTTCGCGTTATATTCCAATCTTTAATCTCCGCATGGAACAAGTTGCATGCGTGACTATATTAAGACAACTTATAACCACCAAAACATTTGCTTTGCAAGCAAAAACAGTGACCATTGACTCTAAGAAAATTCCGATCTATTGTTAGGGTCATCAAAGTTACTTAACAGTATTCCGAAATGAAAATACAAAGCAAGCTAATTGTCTTATTAAACATTATTATTGCATTTATATTATTTGAGCTTTTAGCTCAAAAATTTGGTTTGAGTACATTATTTTAAAGCAAGATAAACAATATCGGGCACTCTAGTTTTTATAATTAACAATTAAACGTCCATGAAATGTTATTTACTTTTCTTCGCTATTGTCATATCTTAATATAGTGGCTTACGCCACTCTACTTTCATCACATTTTGTACGTTTATGTACTCGCCATGAAGCTCTTTCATGGCGATTTTTTATTCTTAATCCAAGAACATACTCCCTACCTATAGCAAAATCACTTTTTTAACAAAAGAATAACGTATTTAGGTAATCATTACGAATTTACCCTATAGGTGCTACTGGCCATTCAATATCCGGTGCAGTTGTTGTATTAACACGGTTCAGCAACACCCGATACTTTTTCCAGACTTCCAGCAACGAAGTTTCTTCCTCCGTTGCGATTTCCAGCTCAACAACAGTCTGAACGTACCAGGAACAGCCTCCTTCAGGGCTTGAAGGATATCAATGTTCGCTTCCTGTTAACTGCCCGACAAGTGCAACCAGTTCGCTTACCTGATTTTCCAGAGTGCTGATCCGGGTGCCTGCTGTTGCCAGATTTTGACGTAGCGTTGTGTTTTCCTCTTCCAGCGCGGTAACGCGATCATCTGTTTCACGGGCGACCTGAACAAGTAAGCCAGTCACGGCGGCGTAGTCAACATTCAGATAACGTGTTTCTTCACGTAATTCATTGCCGTCAACCGTTGGTCCCTGCAACTCTTCACCGTAATGAGTAAACGATCCCACAGCTTCTGGTATCGCCTCCATTACTTCCTGTGCAATAACGCCAGCATAAGGCATCCCGTTTTCCCTGAGCGTGTAGGTGTATCCGTTCATTTTACGGATTGCTTTCGTCGCGTCGCTGATAACGAGAATATCGTCTTTAAGGTCGTGGTCTGATGACTGATTCAGCGTTGTGCAATTAATAGCGCCATTTACATCAAACAACTGGCCTGCTGACGTTTTTTGCGCATAAAACAGATACGCAGCAGACGTTCCAACCTCAAAAACGTTTTGTCGAGTACTGGAACCCCACACCCTGACAGAAAACGGTAGTTCTGCATTACCTGAGTTCTGTAAAACAAAACGATTGCCAGTCCCTGATTGTTTTGTAAGGGTTAAATCAACAGTTGAGTTAACCTCATTCCTGTTGATAGTGAGCGCCTGCGCTGTAGCCCCGTTAACAGCACCTGTTTTGAGTTGAACCGCGCCGTCATTACCATTTAGCAGTATCTCAGCTCCGCTAAAGAAATTTTTTAGCGACAGCATCTTACTTACGCCGGCTGATGAACCCAACGCCCACGCGAGAGAATTACCGGTGCTATCAAACCCACGTACAAAGCAATCCATTTTGCTATAGTCTGACGTGCTTCCAAGGACATCAATTCGCCCTCCGCCAGATTTTACCGGACTAGATGTGGTTAACGACCTGACAGTTATATCCTGATTCCATCCGGAAACAACAACCTGACTCCACGCTGTCCAGTTTCCATTAACAACAAAGCGAACGTATATACGTTTTGTGTCGCTGTTAATCAGCGTTTGCATGTTCGCATAATCTGAATCCCTAACCTTACGAGTCGACTCTACACGGAGCAAAAAGTTACCGGCTATGCCGTCAGGCTTATTGGTAATATTTGCACCACCTGCAGAGGATGGACAAATATAGTATTTAACTGCCCCGGCATCTGACTTGATGATGGTCAGGTTGTTAAGATTAACCGTCTGGCCGTCAATGTTTTCCGGCTCGATGGCTCCTGCTATCCCGGCACTGAACGTAGCAACGGCTGAAAACGCTGTCGTACCTTTGAAAGCCAGTTGACCACCAATCGTTAATCCCTTGTCGAGTTTCGCTTGCGTGATCAATTTGCTGTTTTGTTTCTGATCAGGACTCTCACCAAAAGCCAGATCCCCATTAGTATCAATTCCAAGATACTTTGGGTTCACGTTGTCTAACTTAAACCCAATGGACACATTTTCAGAAGAACCAGAACGCGTTAAAACCAACGGCGTGTGCTGTGCTCCATAGATGCTGAGCGTAGTTGCCGATGAGTCAGTGTCGGTATTTGCAATCTCAATCGTTCTGCTTTTAATTTTATACGCTACTGTGAGATCACGGACTTCAACCCTCCCGTCGTGACGAACAACAAGATCCCCTCCTGATGTCCCCCCTGCTGTCTTTGCCCTGATGCGAACTTCGCCAAGCGAATCAGTGTTAGGACCAGCATAGATTATGCCGCGCTCTGTGTTATCGCCAGTATAAAACCGCAAAGCGGTGACTCCACTGTCTGCCCGCAGGAAGACTGACGGTGTACCTTTTTTGATTGTCAAGTCGCCGGTCATTGTATCGCCGGTTTTTTTTACCTGCGCATCGTTCGTTACGTTGCCAAGTCCAACATCCGATTTCGACGGCTTGTTTGCCGAGCCGTATAGCTCATTGACGCTAAAAGTCCCGTTGTTAAGCCGGGCATCGTTGCCGGCATAGATCTTAATCTTCGCGATTGAGTAGTCGATATTGATCGCTGACCACGTATCGCCGCACCGCGAGAATATACCAGAACCGTGGCTATAAATGGTCGCCGTGCTTCCGGTCGGCTTATCACCGCGCCAGAAATGACCACCTTTGTCACGCAGAGCTTTTAAGATCTCTACATCGCTCATCTTACCGGTTGTTGCTATCCCGCTACCGCCAAGACCGAAAGCGCCTGTAAGCATCGCATTTTCAAGGCCCAAATCTGCTTTAGTCGGCTTGTTTAACTGGTCGTAAATCCTTACAACGGGGCTTTCAACATATCCAGAAGGCGCGGCGGTTTGCTTAACAAATCCGTCTGGGATGTATAATTCTGTGCTTAGTGTTGTCTGCGCCAGCACCGCAACCTTTGCGTCGTTAATAAACGCACTCTGGAATGCCCAAACCTCAATAAAGCCATCACCTTTAACCAGGCCGTAACGCATCTGGCTGTTATTGGTCAGCCCGGTTGACCCTAAGCGGCGTATACTCAGGTAACGAGATACATTATCCGCAGTAAGCGAAGAAGGCAGACCGCGCGCCGAGATCTCGATAAAGTCAATGTTTCCGTAAGGGGAGCCGTAGTTACCGGCATTAGTAACCATTAGCGTTACATGGCAATTGTTGCTTCCAGGATCGGAAAGTTTCGCGATCTTGATGTAAAAAGACTCACTACCAGTAACAACGGGCCAATCGTATTGCGTCATCGGGCTGACGAGTCCCCCGACCTTGTCGAGATATTCTTTCGCCTTGTTCTCTGACGCTTTAGCGTTGGTTTCGCTGACCTTTGCTGCTGCCTCACTATTTTTCGCGTTGGTTTCTGATTTTTTGGCTGCTGTCGCGGAGTTTGCCGATGCAGTTTGTGAGTCTGCTGCCGCCTGTGCGCTGTTATCCGCATTCGTCTCAGACGTTTTTGCGGCCTTCGCGGAATTTCCTGCCGCCGTTGCCGAGGAAGCTGCACTGCCGGCGCTCGAGGCTGCGCTCGTTTCTGATGATTTTGCCGCCACTTTTGAAGCCGACGCATCCCGGGCTGAGGTGGCAGCTTCTGACGCTTTCGTGGTCGCGGTGGATGCAGATGTGGCCGCAGATTTTTGTGACGCTGCGGCATTCGTTTCTGACGTTTTCGCCGCACCGGCACTGGTGGCTGCCGCGCTTTTTGAAGACTCTGCGGCGGCAGCACTTTTTAATGCTTCAGTGGCCTTTGTTGATGCCGTTCCTGCGCTGGAAGATGCTGACTGAGCCGACGTCGCGGCCTGTCCGGCTGACGTGCTGGCTGCACGCGCTGAGCCTGCAGCATCAGTCGCATGGGTTGCCGCCTCACTGGCAGATGTGCCGGCATCACTGGCTGACTTCTTCGCGGCTGCCGTGTTCTGTGCCACCGCGGACGCGTTACGCGCCACCTCTTCCACCATCAGTTCAAAACGGCGCAGAGCCTCCGGACGGGCATCATCCTCCGTCATGGCACCGAGAAAATCATTCAGCGTACCGGGTCGGGAATCTTCATACACGGTGATGGTCCCGGCATGTGACGGCGGGAATCCTTCCACCAACAGAATAACGCTGTACTGACCGTACTCAACGTCCATGCTGTAACGCCCGGCTTCATCCGGATTTTCTGAGGCCAGCGTGTTCACCACCACCGTGGTGCTGTTACGTTTTGCTTTCAGCTGGATTGTGCAGTTCTGTACCGGTTTTCCTGTGCCGTCTTTCAGTACACCTGAAATCTTAACTGCCATATTCACCCCACAAAAAAGCCCGCCTGAACCGGCGGGCTGTCATAACACTGTGTTACCTGGCTAATCAGAACTTATAACCGACACCCACGATGAAACCGTCAGTGCGCCAGTCGCCACTGCCGGAGCCTTCATAAGCAATATCAATGGCCACGGATTCGGTCGGGTTAAACTGCACGCCAGCTCCCCACGCCAGAGACGTGTTGCTGTGGCGACCGTCATCACTTCCGGTCAGCACGTCGTGCGTTTTCCCCTTGTTGTCAGTTACGCGGAGATAATCCCCGGAGAAAGTCGACACACGGCTGTAAGCCATACCCGCCATCGCATACGCGCTGAACCATTCATTCACGCGCACAGACGGCCCCGCCATCACGCTGAACCAGCGGTTACGCACGGAATCTTCATGCCAGCGGGTATCGCTGTAACGGGTCAGCTGGCGATTCTTGTCTCCTGCATAGCTGAATGACGTCACCAGCCCCAGCGTATCCGTAAACTCATAACGGTATTTCACGTTAATCCCGTTCAGATCATCACTGCCGGGAACGTTGGTCCGGGCATGAAGATACCCCGCGCTCAGCGTGGACTGATGTTCAGACGCCCATGCAGGCGCACCGGATACGGCCAGACAAATGGCTGCGGACAAAATGGCTGCACAAACTTTACGCATAATTACCTCTCGCTTTTCTGCAATAAAAAAGGCGTCATTCCTGACGCCATTTATTGGGGTTATAAATATTTCAACGAATACTGATGCCTGAAGCCGCTTTTTTGGTCACAATCACCGTACAGTCGGTGATATTACCTGCCCGCTGATTGCCTTTATGGAAAACCTTAAACTCCAGAGTGACGCTTCCCCTGCCACTCGGCATATCAATAACCGCACTGTAGCTACCGGGAATGGCCCCTTTAGTTTCTCTGGATGCGATTAATACACCGTTTTTGCGAACTTCAAAACCATAACCCGTGTATCTTGTACCTCCCGGGTTATTACCACTTCCCGGATCGCTATACGCTATTCCGTTAAAGATAATGGGCGGAATAATAATCTGACGGTCAAAGTTATGATCATCGCTGATGGTGACTGTAACCGTCCCGTTTGGTGTTTCCGTATTACCCCACGTACCAGCCTGTTTCGGGAATGATTTGGATACAGCTTTAACGAAGTCACCTCTGACCTGAGTCGCCTCCAGCATGCCCTTAATCGTACAGTTTTCATTTACCGTGACATTGTTGAGCGTCCCGGCGTTCGCATTCACACTGCCACTGATATCCGCATTTTTAGCGGTCAGCTTTCCGTCCGGTGTCAGGGAAAATGCCGGTGGATTTCCACCGCTGGTAATGGTGGGGGCCGTCAGGCGTTTCAGGAACACGTCGTTCATGAATATCTGATCGCCCTGACCAACAAACATCGGTTTTGTGTTGCCATTCGCAGGATTAACCATCGCAATCCTGTCCGCCGCCAGCAGCACCTGACTCTGCATGCCGTCAGGGGTGTTCTCAATACCGGCACCAATACCCGCGATATAAAGGCGTCCGTCCTGCATCTGCTGCAGCTTCACAGCCCACATGCTGTTCAGGTTATTATTTGTATCAACCTGAACTTTCTGTATCTGCTGGATTGCCGCACTCTGGTCTTCCAGTTTTTTATTGACGGTCTGCGTGATTTCATTGCTGACATTCGTAATGGACGTCCTGATTTCAGCCAGGTCCGGCGCAAGCTGACCGTTATCAATCTGCGTCCACAGCTCCTGGGCCAGATGTGTTTTCCCGATTTCTCCTTTGAAAAAATCCAGGTAACCTTCCGCATCATCGCTCGCCCGACCGACAGCCTCCACGAATGCCGATTTGCCAACGGTGTTCACACTGCGGATATAAAAGTAATAATCATGGCCCGGTTTGATATTGATACTGGCGGCTATCCAGTACAGCGCCGTACCAAGATAGCGGGCTGTGGTTTCAACCTGCCTGATATCGGTAATCCGCTTTTCCGAGAACCAGAACTCAAACTGTACCGTCGGGTCATAAACGGCAAGATGCGGCGTGGCGGTTATCTGAAAATAGCCCGGCGTCAGCTCAATCCTCGACGGTGCTGCCGGTGCGGCAATCCGGAACGATACCGACGCCGGATCGCCCTGCTGCCCCCACGCATTTACCGCCCGGACTGTCAGCCTGTAGTTCCCTGGCGCCAGTTGCGTGAAGCGGTATGTGGTTTCCGCCGTCCGGGCCGTGCTGACCAGCCGCTCACTGCCGTCATCCGCTGCCACGGTCAGGCGAAGCATGAAACTCACGCCCTTCACCACCTTCGGCGTGTCCCAGCGCGCCAGCACCTGATATTCCCCGCTGTCTGCGGTGACTTCGGCAGTCAGGTGCTGCACCGCTGGCGGCGTGACACCATTCACCGTGCCGCTCTGGTCGCCGTCAAAGTGCGCCCCGTTATCCACGATGGCTTCTTTTTCCGGTACATGCTGCACGGCAGTGATGGCATACGTGCCGTCATCGTTCTCACGGATACTCACACAGCGGAACAGGCGCTGACGCAACGTCGGCAACTTCAGCCCCCACACACTGTATTCTGCAACGCCGTCAGGAACCCGGTTCACTTTCACCTTAAGTCCGTCGGTGATGGACTGAACCTCCACGCTGACCGGATTACCACTTCCGTCAACCAGGCTTATCAGCGTGGTACCGGAGGATGGCAGCGTGATTTCACGGTCGAGCGTCAGCGTCCGGGTCTGGCTGTTCACCGCCAGCACGCGCCCACCGGTGCGGATACCGGCATAGTCATCATCGCAGATTTCAATGACATCGCCCGGTACATGGCGAAGCCCTTCAGCACCCACGCTGAAATCCACGGTCTGCGTCTCCAGCAGTTCCGTTTTAATCAGCCACAGCCCGGCGCGGTGTGCCTGCCCCCGGCTGGTACAGCCAAAGGCATCCATCTTCGTGACGTTACGACCGTAACGGGCAATGGCCTGCGTGTCCTCCACAAGCTCTGTCGCCGTCTCCCAGCCGTTATTCGGGTCAATCCAGTTCACCTCAACGGCATTATGGCGGTCCTTCAGGGCGCTGAAGCTGTAGCGGAACGGCGCACCATCATCCGGCATCACCACATTACTGCGGTTATAGGTCCACACCTTATCTGATGGTCGGTCCTGCACGAACGTCAGCGTCTGCCCGTTCCATACCGGCATACAGCGCATCGCCGAGCAGAAATCACTGAGCACATCCCACGCCTTGCGCTGTGTGGTCAGGTACGCATTACAGGTGATGCGCGGCTCCGTGCCGCCAAAGCCGTCCGGTACTGACTGGTCGCAGTACTGGCCGATGACATACAGCGCCCATTTGTCCACATCCGCCGCACCAAGACGTTTCCCCATGCCGTAGCGCGGATGGGTCAGCATATCCCACAGACACCAGGCCATGTTGTTGCTGTATGCTGGTTTTAACGCTCCGTCCCAGATACCGCTGTATTGTCGCGTCTGCGGGTTATAGTTCGACGGCACCTGCAGAATGCGCCCGCGCAGATGATAATTACGGCTCACCTGCTGGCTACCGAACTGCTCCGAGTCCACCTGTACGCCGACCAGTGCCGTGTTCGGGTAGCACTGTTTCACATCGATGATTTCGGTGTATGACGACCAGAGCGTTTTGTTCTGCAGCTGGTCTGTGGTGCTGTCCGGCGTCATCCTGCGCATCCGGATATTAAACGGGCGCGGCGGCAGGTTATCCACCACCACCGAGGCCAGATACTGCGAGGTGGTTTTGCCTTTAATGGTGATGTCTTTTTCCGTCACCCAGCCACCATTACGCTGTATCTGAACCAGCAGGCGGACTTCCGACGGATTCCGGTCACCCTTTGAGGTGGTTTCCACCAGTGCCTGCACACCGAAGGTAAAGCGCAGACGGTCGATGTTTGCCGACGTGATGGTGCGGGTGATCGGCGTGTCATATTTCACTTCCGTACCCAGCACAGTCTCGGAGCCGGAGGATTCAAAACCTTCCGGCGGTGTCTGCTCCTGCTCACCTGCACGGAACACCACCGTGACGCCGGAGATGTTGGTATTCCCCTCACTGTCCAGCACCGGCGTACTGTTCAGCAGCACGCTTTTTAATCCATCTACCGGACCTTCAACCGGCCCTTCGCTGATGGCATCGATCACACTCAGCAACTGCGTGGACTTCAGGTTGTCCTTCGCTTCGCGCGGGGTATGCCCCTTACTGCTTCCTTTACCCATTCCTCACGCTCCATAAATGACAAAACCGCCCGCAGGCGGTTTCACATAAAACATTTTGCATCAGCGACCAATCACCACAACCTGACCACCGTCCCCTTCGTCTGCCGTGCTGATCTCCTGAGAAACCACACGTGATCCCACGCGCATTTCACCGTACAGAACGGGCAGAACATTGCCCTGGGCAACCATGTTATCCAGTGAGGAGAAATAGGTGTTTTGTTTGCCGTTATCCGTTGTCTGTGTACGGGGAGTTCTGGCTTTCGGTGCCAGCATCTGGGCCACACCACCGAGCACCATACTGGCACCGAGAGAAAACAGGATGCCGGTCATACCACCGGCCCCAATGGCTGCCCCCCATGCTGCAAGGGTGGCTCCGGCGGTAAAGAATGATCCGGCAATGGCGGCAGCCCCCAGGACAATCTGGAATACGCCACCTGACTTGGCCCCGGCGACTCTGGGAACAATATGAATCACAGCGCCATCAGGCAGAGTCTCATGTAACTGCGCCGTTAACCCGGACGTGCTGACGTCCCGCCCGGCAATCCGTACCTGATACCAGCCGTCGCTCAGTTTCTGACGAAACGCCGGGAGCTGTGTGGCCAGTGCCCGGATGGCTTCAGCCCCCGTTTTCACACGAAGGTCGATGCGGCGACCAAATCGTTGTAAATCCCCGTAAAGGCAGATGCGCGCCATGCCCGGTGACGCCAGAGGGAGTGTGTGCGTCGCTGCCATTTGTCGGTGTACCTCTCTCGTTTGCTCAGTTGTTCAGGAATATGGTGCAGCAGCTCGCCGTCGCCGCAGTAAATTGCGGCGTGATTCGGCACTGATGAACCAAAACAGCACAGCAGCACATCGCCCGGCTGTGCCGCTGACAACGGCACCTGATACAGCCCCGTCGCCTCCAGATTATCCAGATAGAGATTCTGGCCGTTACGCCACCAGTCATCCTCACGATGAAAGTCCGGCATCTCAATCCCCGCCAGATGATAAGCATCCCGGAACAGTGTGTAACAGTCCGTCACACCGTGCTCAAAGCGCCGCCCGGTGAGATGCGGCACACAGCGGAACTTATGAATCGTCCCCCGGCAGACCAGCCACCACGGCAAATCACTCTGCACCTGCAGCCGCCGGTCGGCCTCACTCAGCCAGGGCAGACCACCGGGGTGGCTGTGGACCAGCGCCACAATCTCACCCTGCATCTCTGCCTGCAGCCAGTCCTCCGGAGCCATCCGGAAATAATCCTCCGGCTCACCGGAAATATTCACGCAGGGAAAATATCTTTCCCCCTCCGGCGCTCTCACCACGAAGCCGCACGACTCCGCTGGCGCACATCGCCGGGCGTGCGCCAGAATCGCTGATTCTGTCTCTGTCATGGGTTTACTGCGAAAGTTTGTTAATGGAAAGGAAGCCGCCAAAGTTGCCGACGTTATTGCGAAACTTACAGCCGCTCAGGCATTTGCTGCATTTATCCTTCGTGATATCGGACGTTGGCTGGTCATATTCATCCGCGACCGCCGGACCGTGATAACCGCACTCATCGCCGCGATAGGTCCAGGTGCAGGTGTTGGCCAGCATGATACGTCCCGGAAAAACAGCGCCGTCCGTTTCCGTCGGCGTGGACAGTACAAAAGAGGCACTCACCGCGCTCAGTTCGCTGCACTGCTCAATGCGCCAGCGGCTGATCACCTCCTGCTCCGGATCGGCGTCACTGTTTCCGTTGACGAAGTTCACCGCATCCAGAAAACGGGCGTAAACCTTACGCCGGACCACCGTTCCGCCGACCAGACTCTGCAGATCTTCCGCCATCCCGGTGACCATACCGTACAGGTTAGAAACCGTCAGTGTGGGGCGCGTACTGGTGCCTTTGCCATTCAGTTCAAAACCACTCCCCTGAATGGGATACGGCTGATACTGTCGCCCCTGCCAGGTGACCGGCTCACCTTTTTCGTTCTGCTCATTACAGAAAAAATAACGTTCTCCACCGACCTCTGTCAGGTCGATTTCCCAGAGCACCACGCTGGCCGACTGCTCCGCACGGGTGCATTCATTCAGTGTTTCCTGCCGGATATCCTGCATCAGTTCACCACCTGTTCAAACTCTGCGCTGAACTCAACACGCAGCATACTGACCCGCGACGACCATTTTGCGCAGGTCACCTTTATCTGCCGCCACTCATAAGGCGGCGTCCACAGAAAGGCTTTCCAGCCCCCGTGCTCAGCCAGAAACGACTCCAGCGCCGTGGCCTCCCAACGGGGAACAGAAAGCGTCACGCTGTACGTTTTCAGGTCGGCATTCAGCCCGGCAGGCGCTCGCTGGGAATAGCCATCACCAAAGCGCACTTTCCTGACGGAAGGGGCCGAAGCCACATCCATACCGGGTTTCACTTTCCAGCGGAAGGTCTTCATCGTCCACCTCCGGAGAACAGACCACCATCGCGCATCTGTGCCTGAATTTCATCACGGGCACCCTTGCGGGCCATGTCATACACAGCCTTCATCATCTGTGGACCTGGCAGACCATTCGTACCGTCGTTCTGAATCACCACGTGATTGTTCTGATTAAAATTAATGCCTTCCGCCCGCCGCATCTGCGCCGGACTTCCGGTGCCACCGACATAACCGCCGGTGGCATAGCCGCGCATCAGCCGGTAGAGATTTCCCACGCCAATCCGGCTGGTTGCCTCCTTCGTGAAGACAAACTCACCACGGTGAACAATCCCCGCTGGCTCATATTTGCCGCCGGTTCCCGTAAATCCTCCGGTCGCAAAATGGAATTTCGCCGCAGCTGCCTGAATGGCTGTACCGCCTGACGCTGATGCGCCGCCACCAACAGCCCCGCCAATGGCGCTGCCGATACTCCCGACAATCCCCACCATTGCCTGCTTAAGCAGAATTTCTGTCATCATGGACAGCACGGAGCGGGTGAAGCTGCGCCAGTTCTGTTCACTGCCGGTCAGCATCGCCGCCATATTCTGCGCAATACCATCAAAGGTCTGCGTGGCTGCACTTTTTACCTGCGACATACTGTCCGTGGCGCTCTCTTCCCACTCACTCCAGCCGGACTTGAGGCCTGCCATCCAGCTCCCGCGAAGCTGGTCTTCAGCCGCCCAGGTCTTTTTCTGCTCTGACATGACGTTATTCAGCGCCAGCGAATTATCGCCATACTGTTCCTTCAGGCGCTGTTCTGTGGCTTCCCGCGCTGCCTGCCGGTCAGTAAGCCCCCGGTTTTTCGCCTCAATGGCTGCCCGTTTTGCCCGTTGCTGCTGTGCGAATTTATCCGCCTGCTGCGCCAGCGCGTTCAGGCGCTCCTGATACGTAACCTTGTCGCCAAGTGCAGCCAGCTGGCGTTTGTACTCCAGCGTCTCATCTTTATGCGCCAGCAGGGATTTCTCCTGTGCAGACAGCTGGCGACGTTGCGCCGCCTCCTCCAGTACCGCGAACTGACTCTCCGCCTTCCACAAATCCCGGCGCTGCTGGCTGATTTTCTCATTTGCTCCGGCATGCTTCTCCAGCGTCCGGAGTTCTGCCTGAAGCGTCAGCAGGGCAGCATGAGCACTGTCTTCCTGACGATCGCCCGCAGACACCTTCACGCCGGACTGTTTCGGCTTTTTCAGCGTCGCTTCATAATCCTTTTTCGCCGCCGCCATCAGCGTGTTGTAATCCGCCTGCAGGATTTTCCCGTCTTTCAGTGCCTTGTTCAGTTCTTCCTGACGGGCGGTATATTTCTCCAGCGGCGTCTGCAGCCGTTCGTAAGCCTTCTGCGCCTCTTCGGTATATTTCAGCCGTGATGCCTCAGACTCGGCCCAGTCCTTTGCTGCCATCTCTCTGGCCTTTTCAAGATCGGCCTGCAACGTGGCGGCTGAAAGCCCAAGTTGCGCATTCGCTCTGTCCTCCCATGCTCCCCGGAGATTGGCAAGAAATGCTGAGGTTTTACCGCGCCGGTGGCTCCGGCTCTGATACCACTGCCATTTTTTGTCCGCCTCATCAAAAGCCTTTTCTGCTTTCTCCAGCATTTCCTGGGCAGTGTCCGGGCGACCAATATCCAGCACCGAATCCCACATGGATTTGAATGCCCGTGCTGTCCTGTCTGCCCAGGTCTCCAGCGTGCCCATGTTCTCTTTCAGGCGGCGGGTCTGGTCATCAAACCCTTTCGTTGCAGCCTCGTTCGCCGCCTGCAATGCCCCGGCCTCATCGCCGGAACGCTGCAACTGAGCAACATACGCAATCTGCTCCGCCGTCACGTTATGGAACTGACGTGCCATCGCTGTCAGTCCCGACGTCGGGTCGGTGGTCAGCTTCCCGAAGGCTTCAGCGACCTTGTCCACCTCCACGCCGGATGCAGAGGAGAAACGCGCCACACTCTGGCTGATGGACGCAATCTGAGCCTCACCGCTTACCCCCGCCTTAACCAGTGCGCTGAGTGACTCGCTGGTCTGGTTAAACGTCAGCCCTGCCGCCTGCCCGACTCTGGACAGGACCAGCATACGATCTGCCGTCAGCCCGGCCTGATTGCCGGAAAGGACCAGCGTTTTGTTGAAATCGGACAGGGTTGAGTTGCCCTGATACCAGGCATACGCCAGCGCACCGGTCGCCACCGCCAGCGAGGTGGCCCCCACCATCGGCAGGGTGATCGCACCGGCAAGCCCCCGGAACATGGGGATCATCCCGCCGAAGGAGTCCTTCACCTGACCCCCCTGTTGCAGCAGGATCAGCCACGGACTTTGCCCGCCTGCAAGCTGCGTGGCCACGTCGGTGAACTGTGCAGGAAGCATACGCATGGCGGCTTTATACTGTCCGACGGAAATCCCCGCTTTCTGTGCAGCCAGCGCCTGTCGGCTCAGCGACTGTTCAACGACTGCCGCTGTTTTTTTCGCATCACTTTCCGTACCGGAAAAATGACGCCTGACTCTGGCCATCTGCTCGTCAAATCTGGCCGCATCCAGACTTAAATCAACGACCAGATCGCCTACCGGTTCAGCCATACCGGACTCCTCCTGTGATCCCTTCTGAGACTGTCATCAGCATTACGTCATCCTCCGTCATGTCCGCCACATCCGGGGAAGCGGGGATAACTTCATTCCCGTCCGGGCCAAAGCGGACGCCTCCGGCAAGCCCTGCCGCTTTCTGCATCAGCACATCATCTTCAGGCTCTTCGTCAGCCTCGCGCCGGTTCAGCAGACTGAAATCCAGCGGATGCATATCCGGATCGCTGAAAAACAGGCTGAGCACGGTGTACGTCAGCCCGGAAAAGTGCATATCCAGCAGAACATCATGAAAATAATGGGTACTGTAAAAGCGGTGCCAGTCGGCATACTCCGTGGATGACATCCCGGCAAGCATGGCACGCCAGTCGGGTCTCCCCATCTCACGCGCCAGTTTCAGGGCAAAACTCAGCTCACCGTCGAACACTTTCCCGCAGAAACAGGCTCTGCTGGCCCGGCGTCATCTGCCTGTTCAGGTGCATCATTCACAACAAACTCAGACATACCGGACAGACGCATTACCACGTTTTCAGCATGAGAAATTGCCTCCGTGGGCCAGGTGGTAAGCACTTCCTGCTCAATCTGTTTAACGGCTTCATTCATGGACGGCATCTGCGTCTTCTGCGGATGGTTATGCCACAGGGACATCGCCACCAGAAACGCGCCGGTTCTGATGGCGTCTTCCACAGTAAACTTCCGGTTGCTGTCTGACTCCGCCTGTTCTGCCTGTCGTTTCAGCAGGGCGAGATGCTCAATTCGCTGCAGGGCTGACAGTTCAGAAAGCGTGACGCTCACACCGTTATATTCAAATGATTCGGTTTTCAGGAACATCGCTGACTCTCCGGATTAACTGTCGGTGACGGTGATTTCTGCAACCACAGCAAGTTCACCATTACCGGATACAACCGGAATGTTGACCTTGCCTGCAGCAACACCTTTCACGGTGATGGTCATACCACTGACCGACACGGTGGCTTTTGTTTTATCCGCAGACACCGCACGGAAGCTCTTGTCGGTTGCGCCTTCCGGCTGGAATGCCACGGTCAGCGTGGTGCTCTGCCCTTTCACCACCGAAGTGCTGGCAGGCGTCACGGTCATGCCGGTTGCCGCTGTTACCGTGCTGCGATCTTCTGCCATCGACGGACGTCCCACATTGGTGACCTTCACCGTGCGGGTAATCACTTCCTTCGCCGTCACCGCCTTACCGATACTGCTGACCCAGCCACGGAACACATCGACCGTGCCGTTCGGGAAGCGGATTTTATAGGCACGGGTATCACCTTCATTAAACCACGCCAGCAGCGCCTGCTGCCCCTGCTCTCCGGGCATCCACGCCAGCGTGAAGCTGGTATCTCCGGCAGATTTCTGCCCCTGCCCGGTCGCAGTCCAGTCTGCATCTTTATCATCGAGATAGCTGTCGTCATAGGACTCAGCGGTCAGTTCGCCGGGCGTCAGGTCTTTAACTTTTGCCAGACGCGACCAGTCAACGTCTGAAAGCGGGTTCGCATAAGGGTCACCGCTCCCCTTATAAACCCACAGGGTGGTCCCGGCACCTTTCACCGGCATTGTAGGATTTGGTACAGGCATAGCGTCCTCACATTTCATAGGTAATGACATAAGTCAGATCGGCTGAACTCCACAGGCCCGCATCATCGTCGCGCCGGTAGTCATAGCCACTGGCCACCATACTGGTGATCAAATCTGACAGTGCCGGGATATCGCTCATCACCGGATAAATCCGGGACTCCATCCACGCATCCAGCTCTGAATCCGGCACCTGAGCAGGCAGGAAAACTTCAATATGCAGCTCCGCCTGCCAGGTATCGCTGTCCAGCTCTTCGCCCGTGTATTCAGCGCCGGTGAGATAAACGGCAATTGCCGGAAAATCTTCCTCATCAAAAACAGCGGGGCGACCATCAAAAAGCGTCGCCCCGGTGTCATGCTTCTCCAGTGCATCCAGTACGGCTGCACGGAGTTCAGTATGTTTCATCGCTTTATTACCATTCTCAGTTGATGCTGCAGCGCATAGCCCAGCTCTTTCGGAAGACGTTCACGCCGTATCCGTTCAATATTCTGTTTAAACGCCGTGGTCAGCGGCACCGCCATCGGGATTTTCACCACATCAATGGGGTAACGGTTTTTCCCGGCCACACGCTGCATGACATGCCAGCGGCCATTTTTCAGTTGCTGAATAAACGCGCCGGGAATACGACGGTTTTCCACCACAAGCACGCTGCCGCCACCTTTCAGGGATGAACGCTGCCCCTTTTTACGACGTCTGCGGCGGGACAGGACAACCCGCGCATTACCCAGCTTGATTACGGGCAAATCCCCCCGGTTAACCCTGATTCTGGCCTGCGGATTTTTGACCGTGGCCCTTTTCAGCCTGGCCCTTTCCTTTACCAGTTTCCGGCGTACCTTTGTCTCACGGGCAACCTGTGACGCAGACTGCGATATCGCGGATGACGCAACGCGGTTAATGGCCATTGCGGCGGCACCAGGCACCGCCGTTTTGCTGATACGGCTGAGGTTTTCAACGGCCTGCTCAAGACCTTTTATGGCCATACATCCCCCTTTCAGCGGCGACGGTTAACGGCAGGCGGCACGCCACGCCCAAGCCAGAGATGACAGCTTCCGCCATCATCCGGCGAAACCCGGTCTATCCAGAAGTTTTCCTCACCGATGGTCAGCGTGTCTCCACGCCGCAGCTGCCGCACCTCATCAGTCCGGACAAACAGGGACGGGCTGGAGCCTTCAACGCGCACGCCCTGTCCGGCATAGCTGATATTTTCAGGGTCATCAAAAACACCACGTATCACAGCACCGGACTGCTCACCGGATGTCATGGTGGCTGACGTTCCCATGTACCCGCGTATCGTTTCATCAGCGCGGGCAATGGCAGCATCGAACAGGTTATCGAAATCAGCCACAGCGCCTCCCGTTATTGCATTCTGGCCAGGCCACGTTCTGTCATTTCGGCTGCCACACCGGCAGAGACACGGAACGCCGTTCCCGGCAGCACAAATGCCACAGCCTCATCCCGCGTGGCGTGAAGTGCATCGGTATGCAGCGTCACCAGTGCCACAACCGTGACCAGAACAGCCGTATCAGTCACGGTATCCGTCTGTGCTGATACCACCTCATTTTCATGTCCGGTCAGCGCATTTTCCGGGCTGACAGACGTGTCCTGACCGGCTGCGTCATCCTTGTCATCAAGCTCCTCTTCCAGCTCTGCCACACGGAGCGCCAGTTCTTCTTTCGTCCCCGTCAGGCTGACATCACGGTTCAGTTGCTCACCCAGCGACCGGAGACGGGCAATCAGTTCATCTTTCGTCATGGACTCCTCCACAGAGAGAAAATGGCCCCGAAGGGCCATGATTACGCCAGTTGAACGGACACGAACTCATCAGGATCAGCCAGCAGCATCAGCGGTGCTGACTGAATCATGGTGAACTCACGCGCCGGATCGCCGCTGGTCACCCAGTTTTTCGGGTAACGGGCAGAGGCGTTAATGCCTTCGCGCTGTGCGTCCGCATCCTGAATGCAGCCATAGGTGCGCAGACCGCGAGCCTGAGTGTTCCCCAGCACCATCGTGTTGTCCGGCAGAAAGTTCTTTTTGACGCCGTTTTCCACGTACTGTCCGGAATACACGACGATGGCCACATCGCCATACATCCCCTTATAGGACACCGCTTTGCCCAGGTCTTTCACCGCTGTCTCCAGCTCGGAATGAGAGCCGCGACGGGTATCCAGCTTCTCCCTGACGGCTTTGAAGGAACGGAACAGCGCCCAGCCTTTCGGATCAAAAACGATAATATTCACCACACCGCTGGCGTTCAGCGCGTAGGCTTCGATATCGTCGGTCGGGTCATACGTGGACTTGTCGCGCTTGCTCCACTCCGTGCTGCCGGACTGCATGATGTTATTCGCCTCACTGCGGCCCATATCCACCTCAACCGGATCGAAGGCTTCACCGGTCATGGTATATTTGCCCTTAAGCACGGCAGAAACTGCCTGCATCTCTTCGACCTGAGCAATGGCCAGCTCTTCGTCACGCATGTTCTGCATGATGATGCGACGGCGGCGGTAAGCCGGGTCCGCCAGATTCTGCGGATCTTCATCCGGCAGGCGACGCAGGGTCATCTGCGGATTCACTTCATGCTTGGGTTTGACATATCCCGGCGTAAATTCAGAGGTGGAGCCGCCACGGGAACGGATAACCTCACCGGAAACAATCGGCGAAACGTACAGCGCCATGTTTACCAGTCCCGGAATTTGTGAGAGATAGACTTTCTCCGTGGTGAAGGGATAGCTCTCACGGAAAAAGAGACGCAGAAACAGCGGATCAAACTTAAATTTCTGCTCATTTGCCGCCAGCAGTTGGGCGGTTGTGTACATCGACATAAAAAAATCCCGTAAAAAAAGCCGCACAGGCGGCCTTTAGTGATGAAGGGTAAAGTTAAACGATGCTGATTGCCGTTCCGGCAAACGCGGTCCGTTTTTTCGTCTCGTCGCTGGCAGCCTCCGGCCAGAGCACATCCTCATAACGGAACGTGCCGGACTTGTAGAACGTCAGCGTGGTGCTGGTCTGGTCAGCAGCAACCGCAAGAATGCCAACGGCAGCACTGTCGGTGGTGCCATCCCACGCAACCAGCTTACGGCTGGAGGTGTCCAGCATCAGCGGGGTCATTGCAGGCGCTTTCGCACTCAATCCGCCGGGCGCGGTTGCGGTATGAGCCGGGTCACTGTTGCCCTGCGGCTGGTAATGGGTAAAGGTTTCTTTGCTCGTCATAAACATCCCTTACACTGGTGTGTTCAGCAAATCGTTAACGGCATCAGATGCCGGGTTACCTGCAGCCAGCGGTGCCGGTGCCCCCTGCATCAGACGATCCAGCGCAGTGTCACTGCGCGCCTGTGCACTCTGTGGTGCTGCGGCCAGAATGCGGCGGGCCGTTTTCACGGTCATACCGGGGGTTTCTGCCAGCACGCGTGCCTGTTCTTCGCGTCCGTGAGCCTCCTCACAGTTGAGGATCCCCATAATGCGGCTATTTTCTGCCGCAACCGCTGCGGTGATCTGCGCGTTCACGTCCGGCTGCGCCGCGCTGGCGTTCTCGCCCTCCGTCGCTGGCACCACGTCAGTAACGTCAGCCTGCGAAGCAGTGGCTGAAACAGTTGTTGATTGAGTCTCTTTGGTCATTCGCCCTCCTGAGAGACGGGATTTACGTGCATCCAGTGCATCACGCATGACGGTGATCGCATCGGTGCTGTTAACAAGTTCATCAGCCAGTCCGGCATCAATGGCCTCCTGACCGCTGTACACTGCAGCCTCGGTATCCAGCACAGCCTGCACGGACAGGCCGGTATATGCCGACACCTTCTGCGCAAACATCTGGCGGGTTGCGTCCATCCGGGACTGCAGTGTCTCCCGGACGTCATCCGGAAGATGGCTGTAGGGGTTGCCATCCACCTTATGGCTGCCGCTGTAAATCAGCGTGATTTCCACACCCTGTTTCTCCAGCGCAGCACCGTAATTACTGTGAGCCATCATGACGCCGATGGAGCCTGTCCGGGCGGTCTGCGTGACCAGACGCCGGGAGGCGGCACTGGCAAGCAACTGACCTGCACTGCAGTTCATGTCGTTGGCAAGCGCCCATACCGGTTTTATGTCACGCACACGGGCGATGATGTCAGCGCAGTCAAATGCCCCCGCCACCATCCCGCCGGGCGTGTCCATATCGAGCAGAATGCCGTCCACCATCGGATCGCTGGCAGCCTGTTGCAGACGGGCGATAATGCCGTTGTAACCGGTCATCCCCGAGTACGGCTGCAGCGCCCGCGTCCGGCTGACCAGCGTGCCGGACACCGGCAGCACGGCGATGCCGTTCATGACCTGATAACTGCGGGCCTGTCGTGGTCCGTCATCATCACCGGATAATGCCAGCGTCGCGAGTGCCTCCTGGGCAGTCAGGCTGTCGCCGGACACCGCATCCGTCAGGCGGCTGATCCCAAGCTGGCCTGCAAGCGCACAAAAGAAAACCCGCGCATAGGCGGGTTCAAGCATCAGCGGCTCATTAAAGGCCATGCTGGCAATATGCGGGAGATTACGCAGCTCTGCTGTCACTCTTCTCCTCCTCTGTTGATTGTCGCAGCCCGGATTCAAATGCTGCAGCCGCCCAGGCGGGCGGTTTAAGACCGGCTGCACGGCGCTCCATCGTTTCACGGACCTGCTGGGCAAAAATTTCCTGATAGTCGTCACCGCGTTTTGCGCACTCTTTCTCGTAGGTACTCAGTCCGGCTTCTATCAGCATCACCGCTTCCTGAACTTCTTTCAGACCATCGATGGCCATACGACCGGAGCCTATCCAGTCGCAGTTCCCCCAGGCACTGCGGGCTTCCTGAAAACTGAAGCGCGCTTTTGAAGGTAACGTCACCACGCGGCGAACGATGGCCTCTTCCAGCCAGCACAGAAACATCTGGCTCGCCTGACGGGATGCGACGAATTTTCGCCGCCCCATAAAGTACGCCCACGACTCGTTCGCACTGGCCCGTGCCGTGGAGTAGCTCATCTGGGCGTAATTCCGGGAAAGCTGCTCATACGAGACACCCAGCCCGGCAGCGATATACCGCAGCAGTGACTGCTCAAACACGGAGTAGCCGTTATCCGTATCCTGAGCCGTCTGCAGGTTCAGTGAGTCACCCGGCATCAGGTGCGGTACTTTTGCGCCTCCCAGCCGGACCGGCGCTGCGGCGTAATACGCGGCAATTTCACCAATCCAGCCGGTCAGCCTTTCCCGCTGCTCCTGACTGTTCGCGCCCAGAATAAAATCCATCGCTGACTGCGTATCCAGCTCACTCTCAATGGTGGCGGCATACATCGCCTTCACAATGGCGCTCTGCAGCTGCGTGTTCTGCAGCGTGTCGAGCATCTTCATCTGCTCCATCACGCTGTAAAACACATTTGCACCGCGAGTCTGCCCGTCCTCCACGGGTTCAAAAACGTGAATGAACGAGGCGCGCCCGCCGGGTAACTCACGGGGTATCCATGTCCATTTCTGCGGCATCCAGCCAGGATAGCCGTCCTCGCTGACGTAATATCCCAGCGCCGCACCGCTGTCATTAATCTGCACACCGGCACGGCAGTTCCGGCTGTCGCCGGTATTGTTCGGGTTGCTGATGCGCTTCGGGCTGACCATCCGGAACTGTGTCCGGAAAAGCCGCGACGGACTGGTATCCCAGGTGGCCTGAACGAACAGTTCACCGTTAAAGGCGTGCATGGCCACACCTTCCCGAATCATCATGGTAAACGTGCGTTTTCGCTCAACGTCAATGCAGCAGCAGTCATCCTCGGCAAACTCTTTCCATGCCGCTTCAACCTCGCGGGAAAAGGCACGGGCGTCTTCCTCCCCGATGCCCAGATAGCGCCAGCTTGGGCGATGACTGAGCCGGAAAAAAGACCCGACGATATGATCCTGATGCAGCTGGATGGCGTTGGCAGCATAGCCGTTATTGCGTACCAGATCGTCTGCGCGGGCATTGCCACGGGTAAAGTTGGGCAGCAGGGCTGCATCCACACTTTCACCCGGTGGGTTCCACGCCCGCAACTGCCCACCAAATCCGCTGCCACCGCCGTGATAACCGGCATATTCGCGCAGCGATGTCATGCCGTCCGGCCCCAGAAGGGTGGGAATGGTGGGCGTTTTCATACATAAAATCCTGCAGGTCCCCTGCGTCGCTGTGTCATGCCGGTCTGCACTTCCAGCTCCGCAATGTATTTTTTCAGGTCAGACACGGAAGTGGCCGTAAACTCCACTCTCCGTCCGTCTTTCTGTACCGTTGCCACCCGTTTTCCTGTCATCAGGTCATGCAGTGCCGCACGGGCAGCGGCAAGTTCTTCCTGTCGCGTCATTCATCCTCTCCGGATAAGGCACGGGCGTAATCTGCCAGTGTTTTCTTGTTGGTTGCTGCACCATCCTCTTCCTGCAGGCTCGCCAGCAGTGCACTGAGATCCAGCTGCCAGCGGGAAATACTGATGCGCAGCGCCGCCAGCGCATAAACGAAGCAGTCGAGCGCCTCATTGCGTCGCTTTTTGCTGTCCCACAGTATTTTTTTCCTGCCATCCACCCATTTTTCGACCTGCTCTTCAGCAGTCAGCTGCTGCGCTTCGGTCAGATCAAAAATATCCGGGTTATTCGGGAAGTGAACGGCACCGGGAAGCGGTTCATCCCCTTCCGGCGTCAGTGTGAAGCGGTTATAAATCTGCTCTTTCGCGGTATCCGTACCGATTTCGGTAAGGTAAACCCCGTTTTTGTTTCGCTTACGTGGCATGCTGGCCACCGGCTTTCCGTAGACGGATGCCCCTTTAATGGGGATCACCCGGAACAGCCCATGCTTTTTCGAGCGTTCATACACAATGGTCGGGTCAATCCCGCCAGTATCCCAGCAGATACGGGATACCGACATTTCTGCACCATTCCGGCGGGTATAGGTTTTATTGATGGCCTCATCCACACGCAGCAGCGTCTGTTCATCATCGTGGCGGCCCATAATAATCTGCCGGTCAATCAGCCAGCTTTCCTCACCCGGCCCCCATCCCCATACTCGCATTTCGTAGCGGTCCAGCTGGGAGTCGATACCGGCGGTCAGGTAAGCCACACGGTCAGGAACGGGCGCTGAATAATGCTCTTTCCGCTCTGCCATCACTTCAGCATCCGGACGTTCGCCGATTTTCGCTTCCCATGTCTCACCGAGCGTGGTGTTCACGAAGGTTTTACGTTTTCCCGTATCCCCTTTCGTTTTCATCCAGTCTTTGACAATCTGCACCCAGGTGGTGAACGGGCTGTACGCTGTCCAGATGTGAAAGGTCACACTGTCAGGTGGCTCAATCTCTTCACCGGATGACGAAAACCAGAGAATGCCATCACGGGTCCAGATCCCGGTCTTTTCGCAGATATAACGGGCATCAGTAAAGTCCAGCTCCTGCTGGCGGATGACGCAGGCATTATGCTCGCAGAGATAAAACACGCTGGAGGGGTCATCCGGCGTCCATTTGAGGCCAAACGGCGTCTCTTTGTCGCCAAATTTAAGATACTGCTCCTCCCCGCAGTGCGGGCAGGCAACATGAAAACGCATAAAATGCGGGGATTCACTGGCTGCACGCTCAATCTGGCAGGTGCCTCTCACTTTGGGCGTGGAGCCACGGATGGACTTTGGCCAGACCGAGCCTTCAATACGCTTATCGCCCAGGAACGTCGGAGAGCCTTCCTGTTCAATATCCTCATCAAAGGCAGCAAGTTCATCATAACCCGCCACATCCACTGACTTTTCACGGTAGTTTTTTGCCGCTTTACCGCCCAGGCACCAGAAGCCACGACCATTGGAAAAACGCTTCATGGTGAGCGTGTTATCCCGGTGCTTTTTGCCATACCACGGAGCCAGCGCCAGCAGCGACGGAATATCGCGGATGGTCGGCTCAACGTGGGTTTTCATAAAGTTCTCGGCATCACCATCCGTCGGCAACCAGATAAGGGTGTTGCGCTGCTTATGCTCTATGAAGTAGGCATAAACACCCAGCAGCATTTTGGAATAACCAACACGGGCAGACTTCACCACATTCACCTCGCGGATGTAGTCACTGCCCATCGCATTCATGATGGCCCGCTGAAAGGGCAGTGTTTCCCAGCGCCCTTCCTGGTATGCGGATTCTTTTGGGAGATAGTAATTGGCATCCGCCCATTCAACGGCGGTCTGTGGCTCCGGCCTGAACAGTGAGCGAAGCCCGGCGCGGACAAAATGCCGCAGCCTGTTAACCTGACTGTTCGATATATTCACTCAGCAACCCCGGTATCAGTTCATCCAGCGCGGCTGCTTTGTTCATGGCTTTGATGATATCCCGTTTCAGGAAATCAACATGTCGGTTTTCCAGTTCCGGAAAACGCCGCTGCACCGACAGGGGGATCCCGTCGAGAATACTGGCAATTTCACCTGCGATCCGCGACAGCACGAAAGTACAGAATGCGGTTTCCACCACTTCAGCGGAGTCTCTGGCATTCTTCAGTTCCTGTGCGTCGGCCTGCGCACGCGTAAGTCGATGGCGTTCGTACTCAATAGTCCCTGGCTGGAGATCTGCCTCGCTGGCCTGCCGCAGTTCTTCAACCTCCCGGCGCAGCTTTTCGTTCTCAATTTCAGCATCCCTTTCGGCATACCATTTTATAACGGCGGCAGAGTCATAAAGCACCTCATTACCCTTGCCACCGCCTCGCAGAACGGGCATTCCCTGTTCCTGCCAGTTCTGAATGGTACGGATACTCGCACCGAAAATGTCAGCCAGCTGCTTTTTGTTGACTTCCATTGTTCATTCCACGGACAAAAACAGAGAAAGGAAACGACAGAGGCCAAAAAGCCCGTTTTCAGCACCTGTCGTTTCCTTTCTTTTCAGGGGGTATTTTAAATAAAAACATTAAGTTACGACGAAGAAGAACGGAAATGCCTTAAACCGGAAAATTTTCATAAATAGCGAAAACCCGCGAGGTCGCCGCCCCGTAACCTGTCGGATCACCGGAAAGGACCCGTAAAGTGATAATGATTATCATCTACATATCACAACGTGCGTGGAGGCCATCAAACCACGTCAAATAATCAATTATGACGCAGGTATCGTATTAATTGATCTGCATCAACTTAACGTAAAAACAACTTCAGACAATACAAATCAGCGACACTGAATACAGGGCAACCTCATGTCAACTAAGAACAGAACCCGCAGAACAACAACCCGCAACATCCGCTTTCCTAACCAAATGATTGAACAAATTAACATCGCTCTTGATCAAAAAGGGTCCGGGAATTTCTCAGCCTGGGTCATTGAAGCCTGCCGCCGGAGACTAACGTCAGAAAAGAGAGCATATACATCAATCCAGAGTGATGATGGATGAACATCCCGGTTTCTTTACCTTCCCTCCCTCCCCGCACAGAACTGGCGAGCGTGAGGGACCAATATGTGAGCCATAAATGCCTTATCTTCAGAAATGCAGTTGGTATCCGAACAGGACGATATTGTAAATTCACCTAAATACGAGGCATTGCTGTAGTTGAATTGCAGTACTGTATTAGCCTGACAGTGACAGAATACGATATTGACTCTGTCACTTGTGAAATGGTCAGAATGGTTAGCAGTTATGGTGATCAGTCAACCAACAGGGAATAATCCTTCGTATTCTTATCGTGCTTTACTAACGCGGCCTCAATTGCCCTGAATGCTTCCAGAGATACTTGATGTTCTATACATGCAATTACAACATCCGGGTAACCCATCGAAATGGTGCTATTAAGCATAGTTTTTACACGAACCTGCTCCTGGGAGGGGGCATCAATGTATTGATCTTTATGCATTTTGTCGCTCCATTCGTTTGCTCTTCACTTGCGGCTAAAAATATAACGTCAAATCACTCAGCATGAAAGAGTGAAAGTTTCAGCGCGTTTCCCTTACATAATCTGTCGTTTGTATTCTCTTCAGGCATACCGGAAAGACTAGGTATTGTCACACAACCAATACCATCGACAATCGAGATTTATATCTATTCGGTAATGTTTAAATATAACAAAACCCCGTAAAAACGAGGTTTATGGGTAATTTGTATTGTTGAATAGCATCTGATGAGAAATTGATGTTAATACTATAAACATGCTAGATTAAATCAATCTTGATATCATAGCTTTCAAGACCAGTCATTTTTTCCCGTGCAGTAAACTGGATACTGGTAACTTCTTTCCCGGTCTTTTTCTTAAGCTCAATGATTTTTTTTGTTATATATTCAGAAATATCTGCTTCTGTTTTTGTTTTTAACTCTTCAATGTTCATCATTTCCTCTTTTAGTCTGTTATGACTGTCCTGGTACACAGTAGTGTCAATTATATGGAGCAAACGTATAAAAGATAAGATGAAACATCGCAATAATCAACATACGACGGTCTAAATTTCACACAAACAGATAAAAATGATTATCATTTATTATCAATGCATTAGAATCAAATCAATTCAAGAGTCTCATTGCTGCTTCCAGAATTTCTTCTGAAGTTACATGTCGATCCGCTGCTACATAAATGACTTTATGATCTCCGGTCAGAGATGGAAACCCTGCAGCCATTACAGTGAGGTGTGTTGTTTCGCCATTTGGATATTCACGCATGATGGTGTTAACTCCGGTCATCACTGGCACTACCATTGCTGGTTCAGAGTTAAAAAAAACTATTATTTTTTTCATAATGTTACCGTAATATGTGAGTATCCATCGACTAGACACTAAGCAAAAAAGCTCCCGAAGGAGCCTTCATTTTCACTTTCTTAAATCTAACGACAGATGGCTAACATTTAAGTATTGTGAAATATTATCAAATGTAATCATCATTGATTTACAAAAGATACATTTTGCCCCGAAAGGATTTCTGTCAGAAACATCAAAAGATGATGTTCTATACTGAGAACCATGGCAACACGGGCATCTAAAGTGAATATGGTTTGTAATATTTTCTACCTCAAAGTGCCACTACATGAACAGCTGCAGGGCCTTTAGGTCCGTTCTCAATACCAAATTCGACTTCCTGATTCTCAGTTAACGTTTTGAAATCGTTGCTCTGAATAGCTGAGAAATGCACAAACACATCTTTGCTACCATCTTTCGGCGTGATGAAACCAAAACCTTTTTCAGGGTTAAACCATTTCACTAAACCAGTCATTTTGTTAGACATCATTATTACCTTTTGAAGAAGTTAGCCCTTGGGCAGAATGGTCCGAAAAAAAAATATCAGAGAGAAAAACCAACAAGGAAATCTCAAGAGGTACAAAGAATAAAATTATAACAATGACTGCTTCAGATAATTTTGTAACAAACCAGAACACCATTAACGCATGATTAACCAACCATAGCAAGGATTACTTTTGTAAAGAAAAACACACGAATGAAACAATAGCTTTATTTATTAATAAAACGTGTCATTCTGTCTAATGACCTTTTATCTTACCCTTAAGATTTCAAGGATTTTGACTCATGGAAGAGTCCTTTTTATTTAAATTTCACATTCAGCGCTAAAAATAATCCGATTTAATATTAATCTACATCTGATATTTTTTATCTCTTAAAGATTCATAAATCCGTTGACAAGTCACTCCTGCGATGTAGCGTTTGTCAGCAATTTCAGCATAAAGCTGAGCTTCTGCTGCAATATCTCCGAGCATGTTGGTGAGCATTCCTTCGGCGGCTTTGGTTGTTTTGCCTCTGACGGCAGCGGCAAGATTTGCGGTATGCTGCGCTGCGTCAAGGCGTATGGCATATTTTGTTGCTTCGGCACGCAGCTGGTTAACACTATCAGACAGATCAGCAGCCCTGGCAGAAATTTCAGCGGCTTTCTGTTGTGCATCTTTAACAGCCTCATCACGGGATATACTTCGCCCCTGTTCAATTATTCGAGCAGCAAATTGGACATTTACCTCTTGAGATAATTCGGCAGCATCACGCTCCGCCCATTTTTTTTGCCATCCTCTGTCGCTCCAGACATTACCTACGACAAATCCTACCAACACGAGCAAAATCACCGTGAATATCTGATTCACTGTTCTATCCCCCAGCAGGTTAATGCACTCTCCTGGTCACGACGAATAACCTGACCGTAACAATTATTTGAACGAATGCGGCAATCACGTCCACCGTCCTTTATCCACCAGCGAATCGCCTCGCATGCGCCTTTACGATCACCGGCATTAAGCCGCTTATAAAACGTCGACGGAAAACACTTACCAGGGCCAATGTTATAGGGACAGAATGACGCGATACCGGCTTTCTGTGGCTCGGTCAGTGGAACTTTTATATTGCGCTCCACCCATGCCAGCGCCTTATCCCGCTCAATGGCGTTAACCTGGGCGCATTTTTCCTTCGACAGTTTCATTCCCGGAATAACAGGTTTACCGTCCACCATCGTTGCTCCCCGACAGATGGTCCATATGCCGGAGCCATCGCGGTATGCAGTGGTGTGATTCCCCTCTTTTTCATCCAGAAACTGATCGAGAATGTCGGGGGCAGGAGCACTGGCGGCAATCAGTGCCAGAACAGCAGCCGACAGGCTGTATCTGATTTTTACGTTCATGGATATTTATCAGGATTTATCGGCTTCAAATCCCCGGATATGTTAAATCTTACCTCACCAGTGATGGGCACTGGCGGGAGGAGGATGTCAATCTGATAAACACAGAGGTGACTATGGATTACACAAATCTACCAAAACAAACTTTTGCTGATTTAATCGCACTCAGGCAAGCAGTCGTAGCTCTAATCAACTTGTTGCCGGAGAAGGAAAAGGAATTAGTTAAAGCGCTTCTTAACAGAACTGCCGCCGATTTTTCATCATATCCACTGACAGATGACCTTGCGGACCTTCCTGAATTAATTGCAGCGTCCGCCATTAAGCTTACCGAAGAGATTTACCCTCCTCAAAAATCTTCACAAAATTCCTGCGAGTAACTTCAATGCAATAATCGTAAAACGCCGCAAACTGCTCATCGCGGCGTTTTTTTTCATCTTCAGAAGGAATCAGCACCGACAATTTTTTATTCAGATCAGCGACGCTGCCCTCCAGTTTTTCAATGGGCGATTCAATATCATCTTTTTCTGACCGCAATGCCGTCGGTGGCGTCTTCAGAGAACCAGTAATTCTTCCCGGTAGCTTTCCTTTGTAGGTTATCCACACATTCTGCGCCTCTAAAATTATGGGGCGCTTTTCCGGCGACTGCTCATCCCCTTCACATAACCCGGCAGCAACATCCAGGAAGACCTGTCTGATGCTCATTCTGGCTGCTGCCTCATAAAACTCCAGCGCGGCACCTTCAACACGGTCCATGGCGACATCCAGGTCAAAAATTTCACCGTCAAAGCGTTCTTTGTCCTGTAAGGCTACAGTTACCGTAACTTTATTCTCAAAATTACGGACTCCTTTCACAACCAGTTCATAGTCTTGAGTCATTGGATTACTCTCCTCTCGCAGCCTTACGCCTGTCTTCTTTAATCTTGAAATAAAGATTTGTCAGATACGTCAGCAGGCCAAAAACCAGGCTACCCAGCACACCGATTGCAGCCCACTGTGACGGAGTTACTTTATCGAGTAACTGCAATGCCCAGAAACCAGCATTACCCGCCGATGTGCCATAGGCAACACCTGTTGTTAACTTATCCATTGATTTCATATCCTCACCCCGATGTACACGGATGGTGCAATATGTTTGAAAAGATCGGAGTCTACGGGGTAGTTTTGACAGCACACGCTGTTCTCAACGGCGCTAAAGAAACATACACATTAAAAATGTGAGTAATTATTTTGAAAGAAAGTCATATATAAAATAATAATACGAGAAATGTTTTCATATTTAGTGTACTGTATACGGCCATTTATACAGGAAAAGCCTATGTCAGAACGTAAAGACTCAAAATCACGCCGTAATTATCTCGTTAAATGTTCCTGCCCAAACTGCACCCAAGAGTCAGAACACAGTTTTTCAAGAGTACAAAAAGGTGCCCTTTTGATCTGCCCTCATTGCAACAAAGTATTCCAGACAAATCTTAAAGCTGTAGCCTGATTGATTTTATTAGTAACAAGTATTTTTTATATTTTAATAATATATTTAAAGCAGATAATAAAAAACCCGCCTGAGCGGGTTTGAGATTGTGGTGCTTTTTGTGGGAGTCATCCACTTACGCACTTTGTTTTGCCATGCCAGCAGTTAGCTTCTGCTGTAAAACTATTCATGCAGCAAACCTGCACTTCACCACAATGGTTAGCATACTTTTCCTGATTAAGATTTTGCCAAATATGCTGGCCATTGTTTCATGTATTGGACCTCCTTAATTTTTATTAAAGAAATCCAATATTCACTACTCTGTCCGTATCTCTACTCAGGCATCAGCCTTCTTCGTTATCGTATACAGACGAGCGATGAATTTTAATCAGTAATGATGACATTTGCTGCTGCAGGACCTTTAGCACCACTCTCTATAGAGAAGGTAACCTTTTGACCTTCAAATAAGGTTCGATAATTATCATTCTGAATCGCAGAAAAATGCACAAACACATCTTTACTACCATCAACAGGAGAAATAAAGCCGAAACCTTTATCAGCGTTAAACCATTTTACTAAACCAGTCATTTTATTTGACATTCTACATTCCTTAACTTGAGCCTTTCGGCATAAATGGTTTGCATAACAGAAACGACTTCGTACTTAATTGGAGAGACTCAAAGAAGGAATAAGTGAATAACACCTGAAATGAGAACTGCTTTAGTAAACTACTTCGTATATCGTCTGTTCTTCAAACCGACGCAATCATTAACGCATAGTTGAACATATGAAGCAATGTTTATTTTAGACATCCAGCCATCTTCAACCCCATCAAAAAACTATAGCTTTCTTCAGGAACGTGTGTATAGTGCGCCAAGTTATCAGTATTAAGGAATTTTTTTGTCCCGTAAAATGACAGGAATTGTCAAAACCTTTGACGGCAAAAGCGGCAAGGGTCTTATCACCCCATCCGATGGTCGTATCGATGTCCAGCTTCATGTTTCAGCGCTCAATCTCCGCGATGCAGAAGAAATTACCACCGGATTACGCGTGGAATTTTGCCGGATAAATGGTCTGCGTGGCCCTTCAGCTGCCAATGTTTACCTTTCATGAGCTATATTAAAGCTTTAATTTCAGGCCCCATCGGATCACACATGGAGAGTTTTTATGAATAACCCCGTCTGTCTTGATGACTGGTTGATTGGCTTTAAAAGCTTATGCTGTACTTTGGCCGTAATAGCTCTGCTAATAATATAATAAGCAGACTCATTGTGTTTAGGGACATTGTACTGGAAGAAAACATTTTAAACATCAGGCAAATAACCAAGTCACCAGCTAAATAATAAGTTAACAGACATGAGTCCCGGGATGAGATTCAACATTACCATTGCCCCATTTAAAGCACAAAACCCGCTCATCAGCGGGTTTTCTACTTTTTCTTAACGTCGGGTATACAAAGCCCATCGTTGAAAAAATTTTATCCATATTTTTTGAAAAATGCAAACATCATGTCGCCATCTTCAGCAAAAATCATTTATCTCGTCACCTTCCTCAATTGCGCTTCCGCGTATGCTTCTTCCTGCCAGCACTTTGTTACCAGTTTACCAATGACGTCCGCATACCCCTTATACCACTGATAATCGGTCAGGTCTGGTACCAGCTTCTGGACATGACGTCGTGCCAGCGTGGTCGGTAAACGACTAAACCGGTTTCCATTACAACGCCCACAAATCTTATATACCGGTACGCCATGAAACCGGGTTCTTTTTTCATCCAGAACAATCCCTTTACCCTTACACCCTCTGCACGCTGTGCTGGCTTCGCCCTTACCATGGCAATGCTGACATAGTTCCTTCACCCATTCTTCCTTGATTACAGATTCCCCGCGTCTGTAGTGTTTCACCACTTCGCGCAATACATTATAAAATCCCGTACCTGAACAATGCTCACAGCGAGCCTTACTTGCCGCAGACCTGGAGTAATCAGCAAAGGCAAAACTCACGAGGTAAGGAATAATCTGTAACCGGATTTCTTCACTCAATTTGTTCAATGTCGGGTTATCCAGTGCCATCGCGTAATTTAGCAGGCCTTCAATCGCAAACTGAGGGTCCTGAACACCAACTCTCCAGCGTTACATTCGGTACCGGATAGTAATTCCATTCTCGGACATGGTATGAACGTAACCGGGTTGCCTCGACGTCCGAACGATTGCCTTAGTACGATGTGTTTTATATTTTTGCCTAACATCTGCTGGAAAGTTTCACCAATCACCATTTTATCCCAGCTTTCAAAGGATTTCTGGAACCAGAATAATTTTCTGGCGCAGGAATCTTCTTCATTTATTACATCCTCCACCAGTAAAGTTATCAATGATTCAACTTAACATACGGTAATGATATCCACTTTAGTTCTACACACTTTAGAGATTTTCATTTTTTCTATCATCAGTCAGTACTCTTCTGAGTGACCGGCTATTCAGGTATTCATAAAGTCGCTCGCTGTTGTATTGGCAACTTCTGGATCTGGGACTAAGCAAACCACTAAGTTGGAAAATGTCCGCTGTGAGCGAGCAGTGGTCATTGCTTACAGCATTCTATGTGAATTAACAGTGGACTAGGCACAATGAACACCTGAGGGATCACATTTCATAGGTGACAGTTAAACGCGCTATAAGCAGTCCTTAACAAGAAGGACTGTTATCTGAACTGCCTTGACTAGTCTAGTCTCTGTGGAAAGAGCGCAAGATGCAGATCACCATACTTATCAGGATTTGAATTTATATGCATCAGCAAAACATCCAACTGATTTGTTAAATATTTATTCCTTTCTTTTTTCTCTTTATCTTCAATATCCTTGAGATTTTTCTTTTCTTCTTTTTCAATGGCTTTCCTTTCCTTTTCAGCTTTTTCCCTAATGTTTACATCTGCCAGTTTTTTAGCTTTATCCGCTCTAAACTTAATTAAATTATCAACAATACTCTTAACATATTGTTTACCAGATAGTATTTTTCTCGCCTCTTCGATAATAGTAATACTGTAATCAACACACTCATTACCATATTTAAAAGCATACTCAGGGGATAATTCTTTTATAGCTGAGGAACTAGAATTATCAGACAAATATGGTTCACTTAAATGAGCGAAAGATCCCCTATACGAGGAGAAATTTTCCCATGACGAAAAGTTTTCATCTTCCACATCACAATGAATACCTACAGATTGAAGAACAGAATTTAAATGCTTTGTTTTTATTCCGTGATTGGAAGTGATGACATTCTTCCATTTCATGATAGTCCTCATTTCACAATCAACAATAAACTCAACAACATGTTGTTTTATATAAGAACTATCATCATCCCTATCATCAGCATCCTCGTTAGTAACAAATCTGTCATCATAACTTTTCGTCCCATTTAATAAAAACATCAATGGTATAGTAACCTCCCCACATTCTTTGAACAGGAAAAACGAATATTTAGCGACAAAAAGGCTGACATCCTCAACAAAATTTTCAAGAGCTGCATGTAATAGAACACAATAACTTCTTGTATCTAATTTAAATTCCTCAACACTACCAGTACCGTTCATGTGTTTTTTAAGAAAGCGATTATACAAGGCATCATTTGCGTCATACAGAGTGTAATACATATCATCTAATAAGGTAATCTCCATTTTTTTACCTTAAGGTTGATGGGATCTCATTGCTTAATCCCATTGAAGAATTTAATCTTTCATATGCCAGTCTAAACCTTCTTACATGTTGTTCTTTACCTGTCGTAGTTGACTCAATTGCTACAACAAACTCAGCATTATCAAAAAGAGATTTTATAGAGTTAATAAATTCATTTTTTTTCTCTATTAAATCATCTACCTTGTTATTCTGTATTGTACTAGCAATATAGTTAACTAAAACCTCAAAAAATGTACGATTAAATCTTGATTCCCATCGTTCCTCTATTGGAAGCCATTTTCTACCTACTTTTGTTTCTTCACCATCAAAAAGGTTGACAAGCACCTCACATGATTCATTAAAAAGGTTGAGATAGTTACATACACCAGCTTCTTTAGATGCGAAATTATCATTCATCAATTTAGTGAAGTTATCTAAATAGACCCTAAGAGAACCATTGTATTTTTCTGGGTTAAGGTTTAATGCTAGAAACTTCAATAAAATCTCAACATCCCGATATCTTTTATCTGATGACTTAAGTTTCATTATTTTATGCAGATGCAAATCGTTATCTGTATGCCTTGTAATGAAATTACTAAAATCCCCTTTGTAAATCGAGTTCCTCAACTCCTGCATAGACAATGGTGAAGATCCAGTATTTAGTCTGTAAAATATATCATATAGGACGCTATAATCCTTAAAACCTGAAAGTATTGTGCAGCGTAGATCAGCATTGAGTAAGAATCTAGCATCGTCTTTAGAAAACTCTGAGAATTTCAACCCTTCAATCGATTTTTTAATTGTTAGATTTCTTAACTTAGCATTACCATCCCATGTATTAAAACTAGGATCGATGAAACCATTTATAGCTAATAGTCTCTGTTTTCCATCGATGACCATGTATTTTTTCTTTTCGCCTATAACTTCAGCTAATACTACTTCGGGTACAGGGTACCCCACAAGTAATGACTCTATAAGCTTTGATCTTTTATCGTTGTCCCATACATTTCTTCTTTGAAAGTCAGGATTCAAATCAATGTTTCCTTCCTCAATTTGATGAAGAATCGTCTGAACCGTCCAGTCTCTGGAATAAACAACAAGCTCTCCGACGTCTATATCGTTACCAGCGCTTTCAACTTGTTCTTTATTACTTTCAATAATCAAATCATCTAATTCATCAATCATTGTATTCACCTTATTTACTATGTTAAGTAGTAAGAGTCAAGTTGACTCATCTTAAAATCTACCTTCCCTTCCTTGTCTAGCACCGGAAGACAAACGTCCCACAGTGTTTTTTTACTGCACTCTCATCTCGAAAGCTATAAGTAGTTCTCTGTGCCATTCTACTGCTGGTTTCAAGGAATATTATCTGGTTTCCAATTTTACAATATCTACTCTATTTTTGTATCGACTAATGCTATAAGCAATATAACTGAAGCACACTTTATTATGCTACCCTCCATTTTCGGCTATGATTCAAACCTACAAACATTGAATTTACTGTTATAAGGAGATTTTTACCACGTCCGCTTCTGGCATAAAGTTGACATACGGATACGAACGAAATAAGTGCTCTAGAATTCTTATTGTTTATATTGGGCAAGATTTTTAATAATACTTTCCCTCTCATTAAGGAGACTTATATACATTGATTCATCGAGTGTATTCTTGAGCTTGAAACGGGATTTATGTATTGATAATTTAGATACACCATCACTTAATGCTGAAGCAACTAATTTTGTATCTTCTATGTTTTTTAGGTTCGATAGTAGCGTTAGGATCATATCATTTAGATCAAGTAACTCGCTATTTATGCGCATAGGTGAGAGGTCTTTACTATCTAGTTGAGAGTTAATGGAATCAATCTTATTATTAATTCTCTCTATAGACCCAACGATTCCTTTTCTAGCTTCAATACGAAGGATTTCACTCTTGTTTCTAGAGTTTGTCTGGAAAAGCATTTCTGAAGATAACATTGATGACGCACGATACATATCAGAGGCTAACTGCTTAACACTTTCTCTAAAGCTTGAATAATTTAATATTGCTGAACCAAACAATAAAATAATTGGGCCATAAGCAGTTACCTTTGCTTTAATTGAACCTTCAGTAAATTTAATTTCAATTAAAACATCATCAGATAAAAAGAATTTTATTCTTTTATCAGCAAAATCCTCTATTTCGTTTCTAATTCGCGATAACTTTTCTTTACGAATTACAGCACTTACCTGTTTCAACCATCTCGGCTCAACATGAACATATGACTCACATAATATGTTGCTGTTTATATAATCGGCCACAATTACATCCTTGATATATTATCTTATCATTAGATTATTACCGAGAGTTTACAAAAAATCAACAAATTTCAAGATTCCTTTTCCCGATGTCAGTGTAAGCGCTCCCTATTAACATAAAAATGATCTCGAATATGTGATGGAGTATGGATAAATGCTTTCCATTCCTATCACAAAGCTGACAACCAGACTAGTTCTGGTCTTGTGCAACAGTACTGTCCATCAATCTCTGAACTAATGCTCTTTAATCTCGTCACTTCATTAAATACCTGGATTTGCCCCTATATTTCCAGACACCTGTTTGATCTTACCCAGCAATAGTGGACACGCGGCTAAGTGAGTAAACTCTCAGTCAGAGGTGACTCACATGACAAAAACAGTATCAACCAGTAAAAAACCCCGTAAACAGCATTCGCCTGAATTTCGCAG
>SKEO01000532.1_pt1 | contig 36436 bp, 32 predicted proteins | sample 4826801 | NCBI WGS metagenome assembly SKEO01 (sample SAMN11008807, study PRJNA524170) | human gut metagenome | biome: Human fecal sample; material: Feces; isolation source: fecal sample from pouch patient p3 | host: Homo sapiens | place: Israel: Tel-Aviv | collected 2016-02-25 | reverse complement strand
GGCAATCCCCAAGGAAGAGCTGATGGATACCATCTCCTTTGTGTTCCAGAACAGCCGCCTGCTCAAGGGCAGCATTCTGGATAATGTCCGTCTGGGTAGACCGCAGGCCACCGAAGCCGAGGTGCTGGCAGCGTTGAAAGCGGCGCAGTGCATGGATATTATAGAAAAGTTCCCGGCGGGCATCCATACCGTTATCGGCACCAAGGGCGTGTATCTGTCCGGCGGCGAGCAGCAGCGCATTGCCATTGCACGCGCCATGCTGAAAAATGCGCCCATCCTGATTCTGGACGAGGCCACAGCCTTTGCCGACCCGGACAATGAAGCTAAGGTGCAGGCAGCCTTTGCCCGGCTTGCCAAGGGCAAAACCGTGCTGATGATCGCACACCGCCTGTCCACCGTAGCCAACGCCGACTGCATCTATGTGGTGCAGGATGGGCAAATTGTAGAATCCGGCACAAAGGACGAGCTGTGCGCGCAGAACGGTCTGTTTGCCCGGATGTGGCAGGAGTATCAGGCATCGGTGCAGTGGAAGGTCGCAAAGGAGGGGTAAAGATGATTGAAAAAATTCAACACGCCACGGCCAGCTCCCCGGAGGGCGCAAAGGGGCTTGTAAAGGGCGTTTTGGCGTGTGCGTTCCAGAATATGGCATTCATGCTGCCCACCGGGCTGCTGTATCTTCTGGTAAAAGACCTGCTTGCAGGCTCCACAAGCGGGAGAACCGCCTTTTATCTGCTGGGGTGTGTGGGCTGCTTTGCGCTGATTTTGCTGACTACATGGTTCCAGTACAACGGCACCTATTTTACTACTTATAAAGAGAGCGGCACCCGCCGCCTGACCCTTGCGGAGCGGCTGCGCAAGCTGCCCCTGTCCTTTTTCGGCAAGCGCGACCTTGCCGACCTGACCAGCACCATCATGGCAGACTGCGAGGTGTTGGAAAAGGACTGCTCCCACTTCATCCCCGGTCTGTTCGGTTCCCTCATCTCTACCGTGCTCATTGCTCTGAGCCTGTTCGCCTTTGAGTGGCGGATGGCGCTGGCGGCTCTGTGGGTCATCCCGGTATCCGCTGCCATCGTGGTGGGCAGCTATCGGGTACAGGATAAGGTGCAGGCCAGGACCATGGCGGCGAAAATGGCCTGTGCGGACGGCATTCAGGAGTACATCGAGACTCTCCGGGATCTGAAAGCCAGCAATGCGGAGCAGCGGTATCTGTCTGGCCTTTTCGACAAAATTCGGGCAGTGGAAAAGCAGTCTATTGTGGCAGAGCTGGAAACAGCGCTGTTTGTGTCCTCCGCCGGCATGGTGCTCAAGCTGGGCATTGCGTCGGTGGCGCTCACCGGTTCGGTGCTGCTGGTGCAGGGCAGTATCGACGTGCTGACTCTGTTTCTGTTCCTGATGGCGGCATCCCGGATGTACGACCCCATGCAGGGGGCTTTGCAGAATCTGGCGGCGGTCATCGCCATGCGTACCAATGTGGGGCGGATGAATGAGATCCTGGACGCTTCCCTGCAGACCGGCAGCGAGCAGCTGACCAATCAGGGCTGCGATATCGTGTTCGACCATGTGGGCTTTGCCTATAACTCTGGCGAGACGGTTCTGCGGGATGTTTCCTTTACCGCAAAGCAGGGGGAGGTCACGGCACTGGTGGGCCCCTCCGGCGGCGGCAAGACTACCGTTTCCCGGCTGGCAGCACGATTCTGGGATTACCAGAAGGGCAGCATCACCGTAGGCGGCATGGAGGTTTCTCAAATCGACCCGGAAAAGCTCATGAGCCTGTATTCCATCGTGTTTCAGGATGTGACCCTGTTTGACAACACGATCCTGGAAAACATCCGTCTGGGGCGCAAAGGTGCCACCGACGAGGAGGTTCTGGCAGCAGCAAAGCTGGCAAACTGCGAGGAATTTGCCGAGAAGCTGCCGGACAAGTGGAACACCAACATCGGCGAGAACGGCTGCGCCCTTTCCGGTGGCGAGCGTCAGCGCATTTCCATTGCCCGCGCCTTCCTGAAGGATGCGCCCATCATTCTGTTGGACGAGGCCACCGCCAGTCTGGACGTGGAGAACGAAACTGCCATTCAGGGGGCACTGTCCCGGCTCATTAAAAACAAAACCGTCCTCATCATCGCCCACCGGATGCGCACCGTAGCTGGTGCGGATCAGGTGGTGGTGCTGTCGGGTGGCATCGTGGCCGAGCAGGGCAGCCCGGCAGAGCTGTACGCCCGGAAGGGGCTGTATACCCACATGGTGGATCTGCAGTCGGCAAGCCAGAACTGGACGATCTGAGAATGATGGCGGCGTTTATCGCAAGGCAAGAAATTAGTGCAACATGAAAATAGCATATTTGCGATATGCAATCCAACGCTGTTTCTGTTGCATTAAAAAGTTGAATTGCAATATTTGGAAAAAGTATTGTATTCGGTTAAAAACTGTGGTATACTTATTATACGAAACAGTGCTTTGAAAGAACGCTCCACCGTTTAATGATGTAGAATGAGAGGTTCTTGCCATGGCCGCCGTGATCTACGCTCGCTATTCCAGCGACAACCAGCGCGAAGAATCCATCGAAGGTCAGATTCGGGAATGCACTGCCTATGCGGAGAAGAACGGCTTCACAGTGGTGAAGCACTACATCGACCGTGCCGTTTCTGCAAAAACGGATAATCGACCGCAGTTCCAGCAGATGATTAAGGACAGCGAGCGGGGAATCTTTGATGTCATCATTGTCTGGAAGCTCGACCGCTTTGCCCGGAACCGCTACGACAGCGCACGGTACAAGACCCAGCTGAAACGCAATGGTGTGAAGCTGGTATCGGCTACGGAAGTCATTTCGGCTGGCCCGGAGAGTATTATTCTGGAGTCGGTGCTGGAAGGCTACGCCGAATACTACTCGGCTGACCTGTCTGAAAAGGTCGTGCGCGGCATGACCGAGAACGCTCTCAAAGGCAAGTTTACCGGTGATGCGATTCCATTCGGGTACACCATCAATGCCGACCGCCGTTTTGAGAATGTGCTACCGCAAAAAGCACAAGGGCTGCAAGAAAAAGACCGTCCGCAAACAGTGGCTGGAAGATCTTGTGGTCAATCAGACCATGCAGCTTGTCCGGGATGATGCCGCCATGGAATCCATTATCGCCAAGGTCATGGAACTGCAAGACCGGGAGAACACCAGCCTTCCCCTCTATGAGAAGCAGCTCCGGGATGCGGAATCAGGTATCCAGAATATGCTCAATGCGATTCAGGCCGGCATCCTAACCAGTTCCACCAAGGAGCGGCTGGAACAGCTAGAAGAAACCAAGCGTGAGTTTGAGGCCCGCATTGCGGAAGAAAAGCTGGCAAAGCCCAAGATCAAAGAGGAATTTATCCGCTTCAATCGCAAGGGCAGGTTTGGAATACTGTTCTAATCGGCATATTTTGCGATATGCAATCCAACGATGTTGCAAACGATTAAAAAGTTGGATTGCGATGGCTGCTTCGTTTCCGCAAGCTGGATATGACCCAGCAGGAGCAGCGGCAGGCACTGGTGGATACCTTCATCAATGCCATCTATCTCTACGATGATAAGGTCCTCATTACCTTTAATTATAAGGAAGGTACGGAAACAGTCGCTTTCGGGGAAGCCGTGAAAGCGGAGAAAAGTTCGGATATGTGTGCGCGAGGTGCACCAGATATTGAACGTCAAATCGTAAGATTTGACGTTCTTTCTTTATGTAGGAAAGTGGCTGCACACTTTCTGCACATCATTTGCACATTTCCTGAATATCGGGTCTTTCTACGCAAGACCGTTCTGTCGCTTAAAAGCCCCACTGGGGCTTTCATTGCTCCGCTTCGCTGCGCAAACGCGAACTTTTGAAAACACGCCACTTTCGGCAGAATGCAAGAAAATGCATCAAAAACTTTGGAAAAAAGAGAGAGGGCTGGACGATGCCAGCCCTCTTGTGGGTCACAATTGCGCTATCATAGCGCCAATATCTGCATGAATGCAGACAGACTGCCGCTTGATCTCCGGCGGGCAAATGGTCTGCCCCTGATTGATGCAGGCGTAGAATGCGTTTGGATTTTTAGCGGTCATCCGCCAGAACGGATACTTGATGATGACCGGGGTGTTGTAGCCAACCCCCAATTCCAGAAAGAGGATGCGCTGTCCCTCGTGACGGCGCAGAAATTCACGGTATCGCTCTGCCGCACGGTGCCAGCCTTCGTCCTCTACAAAGGTATCGTCTGCACGCAGGTTCATGCTCATGGGTCTGCCGCAGTGCGGGCAGTGGGGAACAAGCTCGGACGGGATATAAGTTTTCAGGATGGTATTCTCCGGCACGGTCAGCTGACTATCCGATGCAATGATATACCCCTGCGCTTCTACCATCTGCCGGATGACTTCCTCATTGTCGAATGTTTCCTGACAGCATGGTTCACTGCACTGGAACAGACCGTAATCACCCTGTGTATAGAACAACCGTTTTTTGTCGAACTCTGCTTTCTGAAAACAGTGGTCCACGTTGGTGGTCAGCACAAAGTAGTCCTTGTCTTTCACAAGAGAAAACAGGTCTTGATACACCGGCTTGGGCGCGTCCTGATAACGGTTGATGTAAATATAGCGGCTCCAGTAAGCCCAGTGCTCTTCCGGCGAAGAATATGGATAAAAGCCGCCGGAGTACATATCCCGGATGCCGTACTTTGCCGCAAAATCGGAAAAATATTCCCGGAACCGTTCCCCGTCATAGGCAAAACCTGCCGAGGTAGAAAGCCCTGCACCTGCACCAATGACCACTGCATCGGCATGGCGCAGAACCTGCCGCAGCGTATCAATCGGTCCGGAGCAGTCGTTCGTAGATTTTTTTGTCCATATCTTTGAAAACATTGAAGATCACCTTTTTGATGCTTGTGGGTGTTTGCAGGAACTCTTTCACAGTCTGCACCGCAATCTCTGCTGCAAGCTGGTTTGGAAAGTGAAACTCTCCCGTGGAAATGCAGCAGAACGCCACACTTTCCAGCCCCTTTTCTGCCGCCAGCTCCAGACAGGAACGGTAGCACGAGGACAGCAGTTCCTTGTCTGCTTTTGTCACGCGCCCGTTGATGATCGGGCCGACGGTGTGCAGCACATAGCGGCAGGGCAGATCAAATGCAGCCGTGATCTTTGCCTGTCCGGTGGGTTCCGGGTGTCCCTGCCTGTCTATGATCTCCGCACAGGCAAGACGCAGCTGCACCCCGGCATAGGTGTGGATGGCGTTGTCGATACAGCCGTGGTTCGGGCAGTAGCAGCCGGTCATGCCGCTGTTGGCGGCGTTGACAATGGCATCACATTTCAGGGTGGTAATGTCCCCCTTCCAGAGGTACAGCCCCGGCTGCAGGGGCGTCAGGTCAGCCGCATCGGTGATGCCTTTTGCGGCGATTTCCTCTTGCAGGTACGCATCCTGTATTTGCAGAAAGTCTGTGCCGATGCGCCGTGGTTCACGGATATTCATCAAGCCCCGCAGGAGCTGCCGCTGGGTGTCTGCGTCTGCCGGGATTCGCAGTCCCTGATACTCCGGGTGCTCTTTCAAAAGCACCCGAATGAGGCTCATTCGCCGCTCACTCTGGTTCATAGTCAAACCCTCTTTTCGATTGTCTGCTTAGGGCAGGCTTCCGCACACCGCCCGCAGTGGAGACAGTGGTGCTGGTCAATGACCACCGGCTTCTTGGTAATGTCGATGCACTTCTGCGGACAGACAGAGTAGCACAGCTTACAGCCGATGCAGCTTTTGCCTACATAGTAACCCGGTGCTTCCTGTGTTGCTTTGCCAATGGTGAAGCTGTCCCGGACAATGTGCGCCGGAACGCTGATGTCAAAATATTCGCCGTCCGCCTCATACAGGCAGAACACCTCTAGGGCACTGCGGGTATCGCCGGGATAGATGGACTGCATATAGGTGTTTTTCTCGAAAATCTCATCTAGTTTCTCTCTGCCGATATTTTTGATTTTTCCGCGCAGGGAGATCGAGAGCTTATCTTTAGTGGCGGACAAGGCGATATAGCCCTGCTCTATCAGCTGGGCGTAGAACGCTTTGCCCTTGGCTGTGAGAAAGTACACGCCCTGTTCATCCCACAGCATCATGTCGATCACGCGGGTCTGGGGATGACCGTCCGCCCCGATGGTTGCCACGGTGGTGGAATGGATATTTTTCACCAGTAATTCCAAATAATCTTGTTTCGTCATACCGTCAACGACCTTTCAGGACCGGCGCAAGCCGCTTGTACATCAGCATGGCAAAGCTGCCAATGATAAGCTTGGATTTGAAACAGCCCCACAGGACGGGTTTTCCTGCGGGGCTGCTTCCTCATATCTTCTTTCATCCGGACTATACCGTCGGTTGCGGAGTTTCACCGCATCGGGCGCTTTTGCGCTTCGCAGACTTTACTGCCGGTCAGGGATTTCACCTTGCCCCGAAGATGTTGAATTGAGAGAGTTTCTTAGAACTCGTAGGGAGGGTTGCCGGAGAAGTCTGCAATGATGCCGTGGGCATCCTCCAGATAGAACACCTCAAAGATGGGGTTGGCAGCTTCGCCGTACTGGCTCTTCACGATGGGGTTTGCGATGCACATCTCCTTGGCGGTCATGTTGTTTTCAAACACAGCCTTGCCATGCAGACGGATCCATGCGTACTCCGGGCTGGAAACGGAGATCTCGATATTGGGGTTTGCCTGCAGGTCCTTGTAAACATCCTTCTGGTTGTTGGTGCAGAACCACAGCTTGCCGTCCAGCTCACCGGCAAACATGAAGGGGCGGCACTTGGCCTTGCCGTCACGGCCTACGGTGGCCAGATACTGCACCGGGTTTGCGTTCAGAAATTCTACGACTTTATTCATGGGATGTACCTCCATACATTGTTTTTTCTGACAGCTTTATTGTAATGCGCTTTGTGAGGCTTGTGAAGTACGCACAATATTGTGGTGTAGTTACCGGAAAGATACCATTGCGATGCTGCTTGCTTTTTTTGCGGTTGAAAGCTATAATGATGCCATAAAGCGGTTTGTAGTATCCGTGCATCTGGCACGATGACCACTTGAAATTCCCTTGGAGGTAATTATGGAAAAGGAAATCCTCAAAGAGCTCCCGGCCTGCCCGGTGGAGACCACCCTGACCCTCATCAGCGATAAATGGAAGGTGCTGATCCTCCGGGATCTGATGCTGGGCACAAAGCGTTTTGGAGAACTGAAAAAGTCCATCGGCCATGTGACCCAGAAGGTTTTGACCGCTCAGCTGCGGCAGATGGAGGAAAGCGGGTTGCTGACCCGGAAGGTCTATGCTGAAGTGCCGCCCCGGGTGGAATATACTCTGACCGAATTGGGATATAGTTTGAAACCGGTTCTGGATGCCATGCGGGCATGGGGCGAAGGGTATAAAAACAGGCTGGAAGGGAAGGCGGAATAAGCGTATTTGCTTGCACAATCTCCCCACCCAGCACAAGCTGGGCATACTCCAGCGGCCTATTGTAAGATCATCTTCCCGAAGGGGGAGGCCCAGAAGGCAAGCTGAGAGTTCACGCGAACGCGCACAGGAAACAAAAAGCGACAGGAGCCGCAGAAAACAGCTCCTGTCGTTTTTTGTTTGCAGTCAGTTTTTACGGTTCGATCACATTGAACGTCTTCTCGAACTTGGAGGCGTACGCCAGCAGGCGCTTCAGAACGGTGGCATCGCCGCTGATCTGTACCTGCCCGGCCTGCTGACCTGTCATCAAGGCAAAGAGCTGCAGACGCTTGCAGGTGACGGAAGCCTGCGCATCCGGATGGTTCTCGCCGGGGTAAGACAGCAGGATGCCATTCTTACGGGTTACATAGAACTGTTCATTCACATCTGTCACCGTCAGATTCAGAGTCAGATCATCGTTCTGGGCGGCATTGGCATCGGTCATGATCGCGATGTAATCCAGCAGCATGGCGATGGTCATCTCGCCCATTGTCGCGGTCAGTCCATTGGCTGTGCGCGCCAGTTTGGACAGGTTGCCCTTGCGCAGCTCGGCGGCACCCATCAGATAGGAATTGCGCCACGCGCCGGACTCTGCCTGATAGCCAAGCTGTTCCAGTGCATCTGCACACAGATTGCGTGCTTTCTGATTGGACGGGTCGGCGTAGACCAGTTCTTTGGTGATCTGCGCTACCCATTGATACTCGCCCTTTTCGTAGTCTTTTTTCGCTTTGCAGAGCACCAGCTCTGTGCTGCCCAGATATTCCACCAGCTTCCTGGCGGTATCGCTGGGCGGGAGCGGGTTCAGGTTGACCGGGTTGGCATCGTACCAGCCCAGATATTTCTGGTAAACGGCCTTGGAATTGTGCGCCAGTGTGCCGTAATACGGCCGGGTGTACCAGACCTTTTCCAGTTTTTTGGGCAGGGTCAGCATCGCCGAGATCTCATTCGAGGTATACCCCTGGTTCATGTAATGCAGGGTCTGGTCGTGGATGAACTTATAGATGGCGGCTGTGTTCAGCAGATACTCATGGATCTCCTCGCCCCAATGCGGCCAGTTGTGACTCTGGAACACCACATCGGTCTTATCGCAGAAGCGCTGGTCGGCCTCGATGATATACTTTGCCCACTCGTTGGCATCGCGCACCTCTGCGCCGCGCAGGGTGTAGAGGTTGTGCAGGGTGCCGGTGCAGTTTTCCGCCATCCAGAGGGCGCGGTATTTCGGGAAATAGGCGTTCATCTCGGCGGGGGCTTCGGTGCCGGGGGTCAGCTGGAACTCGATCTCCAGTCCGTCGATGGTCAGTTTCGGGAGATCTTCCCCGATCTCGTAGGTAGGAGCGATGAGGGACACCGTACCGGTGGACTGTCCTATACCGATGCCCACGCTCAGTGCACCCTTTTCGCCTTTGTCAAGCACCGTGCCATATTGGAACTGTGCGCGCCGCGCCATGGCGATGCCCGCGTAGACATTCTCGCGGATGGTGTGCTTCAGAAAGCCCGCCGGTGCAAGCACAGGGACCTTGCCGGAAGCCAGCTGGTCTTGGAGCGAAAGGCTCGCATCTGCTGCCTGTGCGCGGTCGATGATACCCTCCACGCCGCCGAAGTGATCCACATGAGAGTGGCTGTACAGTACGGCCTTGATCTCCAGCGGGCCGAAGCGGTTTTCCATCAGTTCCTTGGCGGCTTTCATGTTTTCCCTGCACATCAGCACGTCAAACACGATCCAGCCATGGTCGGTGCGGATAAAGGTCGTATTGGCCATATCGAAGCCGCGCACCTGATAGATGCCGTCGCACACTTCAAACAGACCGGCCTTGGCGTTCAGCTGCGTGTTCCGCCACAGGCTCGGATTGACGGTGTCCGGCGCGTCCCGGTTCAAATCGCCGTAGCTCTGCAGATCCCATGCAGATCTGTTATCATCACCATCAATGATCCTGCCTTCCGCGTTGTCCAGCCAGCCGCGCTCTGCGTTGGCAAACTCCCGCCGGTCGGAAAAATCCAGCGCTTCATACCATGCGGCGTTCTTTTCTGCCGTGATAGCTGTTGCCTCTTCGATCTCGCCCGGTTGGGTGGAGTCCTTGAAAATGTCTGTGATAAAGTTCAGACCGTTTTCATCGGTGCTGCCTGCTGCATGTGCAGTCAGAGATGCGCCGCAGGCCAAAGCTGCAGCTGCCGAAGCGGAAATAAAGTTTCTGCGGGTCATCTTCATAGTCGTTTGCCTCCGTTATATCTGGGGCGATTTTACACAAACCGTGGGCGGCTGCCAGCCGCGCAGGGCATTCCAGTCGGGCTTATAGATGCGCAGGAAGAGATGAAATTCAGTCTCTCCGATGGGAAGCCAGTTCTCCGTGTTTTCCGGCATCGCATGGGAAAGTGTGATATCAACAGAACCGTCTGCATTTCGATTCAAGACAGACCGGTCATTGATGCAGTAGCGATTGATGGGATTGTCGATGAGAAAATCGTCCTTGCCATAGGCGGTTACGGACCAAAAACCCTTCTCTAATGTCTGCGGGAACGAATCGAAATGCAGTGTGTAGGTCTTTTTACCGGTCAGGACTGCGCCGGTGCTGTCCACATCGGTTTTGGGGTAGATGGCAACATCGGTGGTGTTGGCACCCAGACCCCGCAGCGCCACCATGGCACGGTAGGTATATGTTGTGCCAAAGTTGCCGATGGGGTCGCCGAAATAGGTCCACTGACCCATCTGGCGCGTATAGCCCTTCGATTCGCTCAGCAGCTTTTTCTTCAGCTGGAGCAGCATCAGCTTCCAGCGCAGCCCACTGAACAGACCCAGCGCCTTGTCATCGAACTTCTCACCGGGGCCGATGTGCAGTGCTGCAAGCTCCCGGAGTACCGGCGCGTCTGCCGCAGCGGGCGGGTTGGTTTCCATCAGCTGGTTGGCGGTATCAAAAAATTCCTTTGCGTCCATGGCAAGAACGTGCTTTACCGGCACAAAGTCATTGGCAGGGTCATAGCTGCCTGCGGGGGCGGTCCATCCACCCGCCTGATAGGCGGAAAGCGGCATCAGCTGCATCTTATCCTGAATGGCCCGGACGTTGGGCAGGTCCTCTTGTCCGGAAAGCACGATGCGGGCAATGGTCCAGACCATCGTGGTAGGCACATCAATGCGCTGCACCCCTTCCGGCAGTTCGCCCTGCCAGTCTGCACGGGTAATGGCGTAAAGCCCCGGCGTTTCCAGCACGGCGGCGGTGTTTGTCCACGCATCCAGCACCTGTACATTAAAAAAGCGGTCGGTCTGCGGCACGCCGTAGATCATTGGTTCTGCGCCGACATCCAGAAACGCCTGCGTATAGATGGTATCCACATTCGGCGTAACCACCACACGGGTCGTTGCATCTGCCAGCTTTTCCGCATGGATGAACTGGTTGATGGGAGCCTTGTTGCTTGTAGCTGTGCGGGTGTTTGTGGAAGCCGTCCGGGTAGCGTCCATGATCACCAGTGGAAAGGCGTACAGATACGCCTGCTCCAGAAGGTCCTGTGCAGCCAACGTCTGCTGTGCTGCTGCGGCTTTCTCTACGGGCAAAAGTGTAGCTGCGCAGACCACCGCAGCCGCAGTGGAAACGTTCAGAAATTTCCGGCGGGTCATTTTCATAACATGAAACCTCCTGTTATGCTTTTTGTTTTAGGCATATGCGCCTTATGGGAATAACCATTCGGTGTTCTGTGTTCATCATACGAAAAGAATGCCGGGAAGTCAACACTTTCTATGCACGATACGCCAAAAACGTAAGTTTCAACAAAAAGCACCTCAGATTATTGTTGAAAGCTCCATTGAATTGTGCTTTTTGTAAATCCTCCTTGTCCGATGCACGGCAGTATGTTATACTAAAGTCATCAACTGACAAAGGAGCACTGCAATGAGCGACCTGAATCGATGGATGCAAAAACACAATCTCTGCCCGGAAAACATTTTATATCTTTACCGCAGCGACCGGAAAACGGTCCTTCACCGCATGGACGGCGGGGAAGCCGCGCTGTATGCGCCGATGCACAGCGTCCTGTCTGTGCTGCCGGAAGATCAGTTCCTGAACATCAGCAAGGGAATCGCAGTGAACCGCAGCCAGATCGTAAACATCGGCAACGATGGCGTTTATACCATGTCGGACGGCCGCACGTTTCAGGGACGCAAGCGCGGCCTGAGCAGCCACCGCCGCCTGCGCATGGAGATCGGGCTGTCCGACACGAAGCCTCGCCCCATGAGCATGAGCCTGCTGGAAAAATGCAGCCTGCTGGACGATATGCCGCTGGCGTTCTGCGTCATCGAGCTGGTCTTCAATGAGGACGGACACGGCGTGGATTTCATCTTCCGCTATTGCAATGCGGAAATGGCCAATATCGAGGGTGTGCCGGTGGAGGAAATGCTGGACCGCTCATTTTACAAGGTGTTCCCCAATGGGGACAAAAAGTGGCTGGTGTCCTATGCAGATGTGGCGCTGAACGGTACGAAGCATACCCTCCACGATTACAGCCCGGAGGTGGACAAATACCTGACCATCCACTGTTATCAGCCCGAACCGGGGTATTGTGCCTGTGTGCTGCAGGCAAACGAGCCCTGAAGCAAAAGGCGACGTGGCCCATAAAATGGGTCATGCCGCCTTTTGCTTTTGTTTTGTACCGCGCACGATGAGGCCAATGGGGGAAAGGTTGGCGATGCCGGGATGCAGGGCAGAATACGCTGTTAGCTGGGGCAAGGAATTTCTATCCACGCCCTCCGCGAGGAGGGCGACTGAACGGTAAGAACCCGGAGCCGACGGAAAAGATATTTCTATCCACGCCCTCCGCGAGGAGGGCGATCAGAACGCCGTCGAACAGGGCGACACCGAGGACTATTTCTATCCACGCCCTCCGCGAGGAGGGCGACGCCCTTGGCTTTTTCCTTGAATTTGATTGGAGGTATTTCTATCCACGCCCTCCGCGAGGAGGGCGACGTCTACGACCCGGATGGTTTCGGCCAGTCCGATATTTCTATCCACGCCCTCCGCGAGGAGGGCGACACCGGGGCGACTGCGTACAACTGGAAGCTGGCATATTTCTATCCACGCCCTCCGCGAGGAGGGCGACCGCCGGGGGACAGCTTCTTTGCCCGGCCACGGAATTTCTATCCACGCCCTCCGCGAGGAGGGCGACTGATTAAAACTTGCTTAAACGCTTGGAATCTCACATTTCTATCCACGCCCTCCGCGAGGAGGGCGACATCTGCTGCGGTTCGCCTCCAGCGTGATGGTGTCATTTCTATCCACGCCCTCCGCGAGGAGGGCGACTCCACCAACGCGCTGCGCAGCTTGCTCATGAGGGTATTTCTATCCACGCCCTCCGCGAGGAGGGCGACTGTTGAAGCTGGAGTGTGTTTTCTTTGCCCGCAGAGATTTCTATCCACGCCCTCCGCGAGGAGGGCGACTGGATTTCCGCACAAAAATTACCATGGACACAGGAATTTCTATCCACGCCCTCCGCGAGGAGGGCGACAGTACCAGCCGTATATCCGGGCGGCTCGTGCAGCATTTCTATCCACGCCCTCCGCGAGGAGGGCGACATTGCCGAGATTTTGGACGCATGTGATCGAGTATGATTTCTATCCACGCCCTCCGCGAGGAGGGCGACAACAGCCGAGGGAACAGGTTCAGGTGATTCAGGGAATTTCTATCCACGCCCTCCGCGAGGAGGGCGACTCTTGAGTTCTTTTACCTCTTCGGGTGAAAAAGTCATTTCTATCCACGCCCTCCGCGAGGAGGGCGACGGGCGAAAAGGCGGGAGACCCAGAAAAGCGAAAGATTTCTATCCACGCCCTCCGCGAGGAGGGCGACTGACCAAACTGTTTGGCCGCTCCCCAGCAGGCATATTTCTATCCACGCCCTCCGCGAGGAGGGCGACTGACCCGCTCCAATGAGCCGCTGAAAAAGTTTGATATTTCTATCCACGCCCTCCGCGAGGAGGGCGACTGCAAAAACGGAGAAAAACATCTCCGCTTTTGTTTCATTATAAAACGATCTGCACAGATTTGGAAGAGCTTGTCCAAAAACATCCGAAAAAAGAGCCGCGATCTGCACAGAACGGCTTGAAAACATGGTGCGAAGGAGACGGAAAAAGGATGAGCACTTTCCATTCGCACCGAGGGAGAGGGCTAGAAAATCAGCACGTCTCCGGATTCAAACAGGGGATGAACCCCGATGTGCTCGACCTTAGTCTTATAGTTGTTGCCCAGTTGATAAAACCGCAGACTGTCCAGATCGGGGTCGATGAGGGCGGCAAGCTCGGACTTCAGAACAGCAAACTGCGCGGCGTCCAGCAGGCACTCGAAGACAGAATTCTGCACCCGCTGCCCGTGGTCTACGCACTTTTTGGCGACTTTGCGCAGGCGTTTGCGCCCAGCAGCGGTCTCGGTGTTGACATCGTAGGTGATCAGGACCAGCATAGACGAACCTCACTTCCAGAAGAATGGCGGATACAGTTCCAGATCACCGCGCAGAGTCCGCGCCAGAAGGAGCGCCTGCACGTAAGGCACCAGTCCCCAGGGCAGTTTTTCTTTCAGGAAGGGATGGGTGATCTGCTCCTGCTTTTTGGTCTGCCAGGCTTTGAGAAACGCGCGGCGGCCATCGTCGGTCAGGAGGACAGCACCATTCTCCTGTTTCTGGAAGTGCTTCGCTGTCAGCAGCTTCTGGTTGATGCAGGACAGCACGAACCGGTCTGCGTAAACGGCGCGAAGCTCTTCCATAAGGTCCAGCGCCAGACTGCGGCGTCCGGGACGGGCGCGGTGCAGGAAGCCGACATACGGGTCCAGCCCGACGCTGCTCAGTGCGGAAGCGCAGTCGCGGGCCAGCAGAGAATAGGCGAAGGAGAGCAGAGCATTCACATTGTCCAGCGGAGGCCGACGGTTTCGGGACACGAACGGAAACGCTTCATGCTGCTGTAAAATGAGGGAGTCGAAGCAGTCGAAGTAGCGCTGCGCTGCTTCCCCTTCCAGACCGCGCAGCTGGTCGAGATCGTCACACTGTTCGATGAGCGGGAGCGCCGCCACAAGCTGGGCACTCGTGCGTTTGAGTTCCTCTACGGGTACGCGCTGCGGGTGGTCGCGGGTGGCGCGTTCCAGTACCCAGCGGGCGTTGTAAACTTTGCCAAGGATGAAGTACCGCGCATAGCGGCAGCTCAGCGCTTCGCTGTCGGAGATGCGGTACTGGGTCTGCCGCAGCAGGACATTGCCGCGCTCTTCGCCGACGGTGCGCGCCAAAAACTGGCCGTAGGGGCTGAAAAAGCAGAGGTCGATGCCCTTGGCCGCGCATTTGCCCATGAGCGCCGGGCTTGCACCGGAGCGGCTGAAGCAGACGATCCCTTCCAGCGTGTGGAGCGGGACCCGCCCGATCTCGGTCTTCTGGCGGCTGACCACGACATTTTCACCGTCGAGCGAAAGATAGGCGTCTTCCGAAGTGACGTAAAGCTGGGTCAATAGCTGTCTCATGGCGTGTCCTCCGCTTGCACTTCGTCCAGATAGGCTTTCAGGTAGGCCCTGGGGTCGGCGCGTTTGTACAGTGCGGGCAGGCAAAGCTCTTTGAGGGAGCAGGCGTTGCAGAAGGTTCCCGGCTTGACTTTTGGCGTGTAGCCGCGGGCGAAATACTGGTTCATTTCGTCGGCCATGGCCTGCGTTTTTTGGCGCAGCGCGTCCGTCAGCGGGACGAGTTCCCGCCGCCGTGTTTCCTCGTAGAAGAGCGCGGCCTGCGGGATATCACAGGCCAGCATCTCTTCCAGAGCCATGGCCTGCGCACAGAGCTGCAGCCGGTCGGCGTCGTTCTCCTTGGCGCGGCCATGTTTGTACTCCACCGGCATGGGCCGCCAGCGGCCTTCGGTGTGCTGCAGCGGGATGCCCTCCGGGTCCGCCCGGAATTCCACAACGTCGCAGTCTCCGCTGAGCCGCAGCCGGTGGCTGACGACCTTCATCCCCCGCGTGATGAGCAGATCGCCCCGCCGCTCGGTCTGCGCGGTATCATGGCAGCGGATATGTTCCAGCCGCCCTTCCGCAGTGCGAAGGTTCTCAGACCATTGCTGTTCGAGGTAGGCCAACGCCCATTGTCTTCTACAAAAGGCAAAGTGTTGAATACCGGACATTTGCAGATATTCGTCAGTGTTCATCATACACTTCCGGCGTCAGACCGTCCAATTCGTCGCAGGTGATCTCGTAATCCTCTGCGCTGCGAGGTGTCTCGCAGGTTGACTTCACATGCAGGCAGCGGTGGACCTTGGCGGAGGAATACTGACCGCTCTTGCAGTTGTGCTCCCACCAGTACAGGCGAATCACCTCCATGCTGCCGTCCGGCCGGGCAGAAGACGTGTCGTTCTCAAATAATGTGAGTAGAGCCTGCTTGATCAGGTCGGCATCCTCCTGCGTGAAGCCGGTCTTTTCGGCAAGCTGGCAGTTGATGCTGCCAAAGGTCGTATAGACGCCGAAGTCCACACGGTGCTTCATGCCCATGGTATCGCTGGATTTTTTTGCACCGGATACGCCGTTGACGCTTTTGGTGATCTGCAGGCTGCTGATCTCGACGGGGTCAACGCTGAACGCCGGGTGGATGGATACGGGCCCACGCACACCGATCGAGACACCGTCGGCCTCACCGCCATTCTTGAAGGCAAACACCTGGCCGAAGCTGCGCACATCCAGCCAGGTCTGGCAGGCGACTTTTGCGTAAACATCGGCGTCTTTTTCTTTTTTCAGTGCAGGGATGGAGTCAGCACGGTCTTTCAGGCTTTTGCAGCCGTCGATGCAGCGGTCATTGGACTGCACAAAAACCGGAGCGCCGAGGTCCATCATGCGGTTGCGGATCTTTCGTTTCAGGCAGACATCCGAGATCTCGCCGTAGCCTTCGTAGGTCTCACGGGGGCGGTTGCCATTGAGCGGGTCCCCATTGGGGTTTGCGTGGCGGACGGAAAGAACAAGGGCAAAGTCGATCTTATGGTTCAAAGTACTCATAATAGTAGATCCTCCTGTTATTTATTCTTCACTCGGATTGGAATTCTTTTTCGATTCTTCGTTTTCACGGCGGAATGCCATCAGCTGGCTGGAATAGCCAAGGAGATAAAGTTCGCTCAAGGGTTTGTTGGTGAAGTTTTCTTCACCGAGCTGATCAATCAGATCCAGCATGAGCTGATAACGGCGTCGGCTGCCGTTTTTGGACTGGATGCGGCTCAGATAGGGCGTGAGCTTGTTTTGCAGCAGAACGGTCGTTTTGGCGGGTCGCTGTACGAACATGACCTGTGCCCGTTCGGCATTCGTTGTACGTTTTTCATCGGTGGTCAGGTTTTGTGCATAGCGTTCGACCTGCTCTGCGCAGGCGAGGATGCGGCCGAACAGATAGCTGCGGTCGCGGCAGGTTTCATCCAATGCCATAGAATAAGATTCTCCTTTCGATCGGTTGTAATAACCGCAGATCAGCGCACAGGCGATGCTGCGGGTCTTGCGGGCTTCCCAGGGCTCCAGCGTGACGCCTGCCGTAGCACGGCGTACAGCGCTTCGCACAAGGTCATAAGGCAGCGGCTTTCGTTCTACCAGACAGGGAACAAGGCGCTCCAAAGTCTGTTGCTTGAGTTTCTGATCGACCTTTTCTCCGTAAGCAGCTTTCGCGATGTCCTCCGGGGCGGGTGCTCCGACAAACGAAAAATGTTCCTGCTTGGGTTTCGTTCCGGGCTGTGCCGGTGCGGGGCGGGAGCGGTATTCCAAAAGCCACACAAAGGTCTTGTGCCAGTCAACGATATTTTCCAGCAGCCGGGAGCCGCTGAGTTCCTGATAATACCGGACCGAAAGGCGGCCTTTGGCACCAGAAGGAGAGTCCAGGATCAGAACGGAAAGCTGGGAGGTGTCGGTCAGCTTCAAGCGGTATCCATGGATCGCCCGATTGAACTGCCGCGCAATGGTCTCGGCGGTGGAAGCTTCCTGTGAGGGCATCAAAGCAAATTCTGGAATCGCCATGTCATCGAGATCATCAGCGGGGGCATTCTGCGCAAGATCATAGGTATCATCGCAAAGCGAGGGAACCGGTTCATCCTGTGTGCCCCAGACCAGGATGGATTCATCACCAAGATTTGTGCCCTGACGGCTGATGAGCCAGCGCAGTGCACTGTGGGCTTCCTGCGTGGTGCGATAGCCAATCGAAAGCGCCTGCTGCGTATTATGAAAGCGACCACGGAAAGTGTAATTGAACCCTTTGTCCGCATTGTGCGAAATCAGCTTGGTTCCGTCGCCATCATTACGGATTTTCTTAGGACTGAGATACGAAATAGCAGTTTTTTCACCAAGAACTGTGCAGTAATCTCTTGAAGTGATGGTTGGCTCATAAAATGACAAAAACGAATCCCAGATTTCCTTGTCATTTGAAAGGTCGATGCCATTCACGCGAAATCGAACAAAAGCTTCCGTTTGATCACTGATAAGCGAACTGATGGGATGTTTGGAATCATTGGGGTTATCGTCTGTCTGGGGAAGAAGACCTGAATCGTCTGTAAAAAGAGCGTTATAATGAATTAAATCTTGAATGAGCGTGCCTTTTTCAAGATAGGTTAAAACAGCACGGACAAGTGGATGCGAAAAAGGTGAATTACACCATTGAACAAGTTGGGCATGATACGCGTCCCAGCCGGCCCTTTTAGGACCACCGAAGTCTTTATAGTTGGAAGCAACGTATTGAAGTTTATCTGCCAAGGGATGTGGCGCAATGTTTGTGGTACGAGCAAGGGATTCTTCGGTGCAGGGGATGATAGTGGTTTGTTCATCCTCCTTTTTGGGCCCCTTCTCTTTGTTCTTTTTGCGCAGGACAAAAGCGTTCAGAAAATTGCCGTCGAGGTCGAGCTCTACCTGAATCTGTGCCTGCTGGGTGGTGTGACCGACGGGCAGGAGGGTGGCACGATTGGGTTCCTGCCTGCTGATGAGGTCAGGTTCTGCCCGGCGGATGTACTCATAGGTCTGATAACAGCGTTCCAGCCAGCTCATTCAGAGAACACCTCCTGATAAAGATCATCGCAGCTTTGGAGCGTTTCGTTCAGGATGAAATGCTTGGCCGACTGCTTCCGGATATCGCGGACGACGGGACACTCTTCCGGGCGGCAGAAGTGGATGATGCCGTTTTCCATCACCGGATACCAGAAACGCTCCTGCATGGTGCCAGTGGTGGTCTCGTCTGCGTAGGTCAGACCATGCAGCATCAGGCCAAGCGGAACAGAGGGAGTGTTGTCGTAAGCACCGGGGCCCTCGCCAAAGGTGCAGGGTTCTACGTAACCCTGACATTCCCGTGTACCGAGGAAGATGTCCCGCCGCCCGCCGCGTTCCAGCATTCGCTTGGCGATGGCGTAGTGCTTGTTTTCGTTCCGGTCCTGCGCAAGGTCCGGGCGGTGCTCGTTCCACTCAAAGTGGGCGCGTACCTGATATGCAACATCAGACAGATATGTATAGATGGAAAGGTCGTTTTTGCCGTTGCTGTAGTTGATGGGACGGATGCCCTTGGATTGAGTTTCGATCCGGTTCAGGATGCGGACATCGGTAGGGACCCAAATAAATGTGGGCTTCCAATAGATGCTTTCCAGAATGCCTTTGAGCGCTTGGTACGTCGGGATGGGGTAACTGCATTTCTCGCCGCCCACGCGGGTAATGGGGTCACTGAAAAGTGCATAGCGTCCGGATACAAGCAGAGTGATGGTATTGGGATATTGCAAAGAAATTCCTCCTTTTTATCAGAAGATCAGAACCTCCGGTGCAGAGGGCTCGGTCTGGATGCCCTTGATGGAGTCATAACAATTGGACTGCAAAAGATAGACGGCTCCTTTTGCTCCGGGTAGGATCGCATGGGCTTGGTCAAGGCGTCGGAACTCGCTGCTGTTGAGCTCTACGGTATAATGCTGTGCCGCACGGAACAGTTCGGGACTCGGATGTTCGGTGGACAAAAATAATGAAACGAGTTTCTGCCCCTGTTCCTGGTACGGCACAATGACGGAAATCGTGTCGCTTTCCAGTGCATGAAATTGCGATTCGGCTGTATCAAATGCTTGAAAAAGCATGACAGGGGAAAGCTGCGGTGCTGAACGGTGGGTTTCCCGATATGCTTTGACACCGGATTTGTTGTCGCTCAGAAGGTCGAGGAGCGTCTGTCCGTCCTGCCCGGTCGGGGCAAGCATCTGGTCCTTCTGACGACCTTCTGAATAATAGGCGTCGTAGTAGGCCTGAATGGAGGCCGGAGAGAGCAGGTCTGTATGAGCAGGCAGGCTGGAAAGCAGACGTTCTGTGGAACGACGCCCCTCATCCAGATCCGGCAGGGAGTCCAGATGTTCTTCGTTCTGTGCGCAGGGGAGCAGATAGACCGGGCGGCAGGACGTTTTACCGTGACGATTGCAGCGTCCGGCGGCCTGTGCGACGCTGGGCAGGCCGGCCATGCCGCGAATGACGCAGTCAAAGCTCAGATCTACACCTGCTTCAATGAGTTGAGTGCTGACACAGATCAGCTTTTGTGCCGGGTGTGGTGGATCCAGATGGGCTTTGATGGCGTCGATCACATCCATGCGGTGCTGCGGGCAAAGATGTGTAGTAAGGCAGAAAAGCTGAACATCCGAACCCAGAAGAGGTTTTAGATGATCGAATACAGCTTCGACCATCCGGCGGGTGTTGAGGATCACGAGCAGAGAATCATTGGTTTGGAGCTTGTCCAAGGCAAAATCGGCCAGTGATTCAGCAGAAAAACCGGAATGGTCGAGAATGGGGACGATTTCGGTTCGCTTGAATTGCTCAAAGCGTTTTGCATAATCTGGAACGATGTCCTTGGGAGTAGAAAACAAAAGTGGATAAGCAAGTTGCTCCAGAGGAGGCTGCGTGGCGGTGCAGAGGACGATCGTGCAGCCCATCGCCTGCGAAAGCAGGTTGAGTGCAATATTGAATAAGTAGGTGTGTTGCAATGGAAGCGACTGGATCTCATCGAAAAGCAGGACAGCGTTGGCCAGTGAGGGCATTCTGCGGGCGTTGCGGCGAGGCGCAGCGAACAGGGTGTTGAGAAATTGAACCATGGTCGTTGCAATGAGGGGCACACCCTGCCAATTCTGCGTTTGTGCCAGAATGGATTCCTGCAGAGTCTCGTCCTGGATGGCGTCCGCGTGATGTTCCAGAACAAGAGCGGAATTGCCGAGCGCCTTCCGGAAATGCCCGGTATTCTGCCCGATGATTGAGCGATAGGGGGCAAAATAGAAGATCCGGCTGGCATGGGTGCGCTCTGCTGCGTGAATACAGAAACGGAGGCCGGAGTAAGTTTTACCGCCTCCGGTGGGAACATAGAGCCGGTAAATGCCGGGAGCGGCGTTCTGCCCGGCAGAACGACACTGGTCGGAGATTTCCTGCCGCAGAAAGTCGATCGTGCGGGTTTGTTTCAGGTCTGCAAGAAAGTGCTCCACGGTGTTCGCCAGTGCGGGCCAGTGGATTGCCTCAACGGATGGCAAAGGTGTGTTTTCCTCAAAATGGGCGGTGTCGGTCCAATCGGCATCGACCAATGCACCAAATAGATAGCGCTGAACAAGACCGAGCATCATCCGAAACGAAACGCTGTTGGAGTTGTTGTTGCTGAGTTGTTTCCAGAGAGAGGCCATCTCCTTGGCGGCAAGGGCCATTTCCTGCTCGATCTTCTCCTGTGGGATGTACTCGGTGAAAAATGTTTCACAGCTTTGGGCGTAAAATGGGCCTGCTTTCTCGGAACACATTCGTTCCAGCCAGGGTTCGCTGCCGTCTTCCGGGTCGAAAATATCGCATCGTGTGCCGTGATGGCAGCCGATGGCAATGGCGGCAAACTGTGCAGCCAGACGGTAACTTTTCCGTGTTTCGTTTTTTCCAAAGGCTTCCCAGACCCACCGCATCCCGGCACTGGAATGATTGAGCTTTCCGACGATCGGGGCTCCATAAAGATAGTCTTGAACCTCGTGAGCAGCTTTTCCGAGATCGTGCAGAAGTCCGGTCAGGCGGCCAAGATGTTCCAGGCCAATCTGCTGACAGGCAGCACCGCAGCGTTCACCGACGTTGCGACTGTGTGTTTCCAGAAGCTGGGTGCGTGTTCTGTCGGGTGTCTGATGGGCGATGAGAGGACGTTTCATCCGACATTCCTCCTTTGGGTGATTTTACCATAATGATAGGACGTGGTGCGAACGGTGTCAATCCAATACAAACAACAGAAAAGGATTTTGGCAAGGTGACTAATTTTACGCAGGAAAAACCGTCTGATTGACGATGTGGGAGGGAAATCTTGTGGCCTGCATTCATAATACTTTCCATGATGTCCCATAAATCGTACTTCCACGCTCCCTTCTCAAAAAATCTTGCCTTTTCCCCAAAAAAGGCTTACAATAGCCTCGGCAAACCGAAAAGACAAAGAAACAATTTCGGAGGACAGAGCAATGGCTTGTACTACAATTTTAGTCGGTAAAAACGCATCATACGATGGCTCCACCATGGTCGCCCGCAACGACGATTCGGGTTCGGGGCATTTCACGGCCAAAAAGTTCGTGGTCGTGCAGCCGGAGGAGCACCCGGCCGTCTATCGGTCGGTGATCTCCCATGTGGAGGTGCCGCTGCCCGGCCATGCGCTGCGGATGACGGCTATGCCCAACGCCGTGGAAGGCGAGGGCATCTGGGCGGCAGCGGGTGTCAATGCGGCCCATGTGGGCATGACGGCCACCGAGACCATCACGTCCAACCCGCGCGTTCTGGGCGCAGACCCATTGGTGGTGTACCAGCCCGCCAAAGGGGAACGGCCGGAAGTGCCCGGCGGCATTGGCGAGGAGGACATCGTCTGCCTCGTGCTGCCCTATATCCGCTCGGCCCGCGAGGGCGTGGTGCGCCTGGGTGAGCTGCTCCGGACGTACGGCACCTATGAGATGAACGGCATCGCGTTTCAGGATGTGAACGAGATCTGGTGGCTGGAGACCATCGGCGGCCACCACTGGATGGCCCGCCGTGTGCCGGACGACAGCTATGTCGTGATGCCCAACCAGCTCGGCATCGACAACTTCGACTTTGCCGATGCCTGCGGCGCACAGGAAAACTACATGTGCTCGGAAGACCTGAAGGCCTTTGTGGACAAGCACCACCTCGACCTCTCGCTGGACGGCAGCTTCAACCCACGCGATGCCTTCGGCAGCCACGACGATGCTGACCATGTGTATAACACACCGCGTGCCTGGTTCATGCTGCGGCATCTGAACCCCAACACCTGGGTCTGGGAAGGCCCCGATGCAGACTATACCCCGCATTCGGACGACCTGCCCTGGTGCATGGTCCCGGAGCGGAAGATCACACCGGAAGACGTGAAATACCTGCTGTCTTCGCACTATCAGGGCACTCCGTATGACCCGTATGCCGCCTATGGCGACCCGAAGAGCAAGGGTGCCTACCGTACGATCGGCATCAACCGCAACAGCTTCATGGCGCTGACCCAGATGCGCCCGGATCTGCCGGAGGAGTTCCGCACGGTGGAGTGGATCGCCTATGCGTCCAACGCCTTCAACACGATGGTGCCGTTCTATGCCAATGTGGACACCACCCCGGCCTACCTCGCCTGCACCACCGGCGAAGTCTCCACCGAGAGCTTTTACTGGGTCAGCCGGATGATCGCCGCCATGGCCGATGCCGCTTACGGCAAGTCCATCTTCCATGTCGAGCGCTACGAGGAAGGCGTCCTCTCCGCTACACGCGCTCTGTTGAACACCTACGACGAAAAACAGGCCCAGGAGGCCGACCCGGCCCGCCGTGCCGCCCTGCGCACGGAGGCCAACGAGGCCATCGCCACAGAGCTGAAGGCCCGCGCCGCCGATACGCTGGACAAGGTCCTCTTTGAACTGAGCTGCACTATGAAGAATGCCTTCTCCCGCTCGGATGCCTGAGCAACAAATAAGGGAATAACAAGGAGCGTCTCCGCACAGAAGCTACTTCGTGCGGGGGCGCTCCTTTGTTGTGCCAGAAACAGCATTTCATAAGGATCTCCCGATGCAAAAAAACTCAGAATGATGGATATAAATCATAAAGAAAACGATTTTTGTATGCGTTTCATATTTTTGCGGGGGGGGGGGTTAAAAATGAAAAAACATGGAGGAAAACATTGACAGACGGCTATAAAAGATGGTATCTTATGAGAGAGGCTTTATACCTCGGATGTCATTGTACCCTGAGGAGGGGAAAAACTTTTTGAAACGATATGACCAGGCAGGAAAAGCAAAGTGGCTGATCCTGGTCATTGCGGCAGGCATCCTTCTGCTGGGTGTGATCCTGTATGCAGGGGGACGCTGGCTGGAGACCAGGAGCGTTGAAGAAGCACGCGGAGATCTGACCCAGACGGAAGCGGTGGAAACGCAGGAATACAACGGCGTCACATACCAGCGCCGGGAGGGGCTGACCTCCATCCTTGTGATGGGCGTAGACCATGACAGTGCTGTGGAGAGCGAGGGCGCTTACCAGGGTGGCCAGGGAGATTTCCAGCGGCTGATCGTCATCGATCCGGAACGCCAGGTCATCCGTCAGTTGAAGATCGACCGGGATACCATGACAGAATGCACCGTGCTGGGCTACCTTGGCAGCCCCATCGGCACCAAAGAAATGCAGATCAGCCTTGCGCATGGCTTCGGCGATGGCAAGGAGGAAAGCTGCGAGTATGCCCGTGAGGCAGTGGAAGGTCTTCTGCTGGGAGAATCCATTGATTTTTACGTGGCCATGAACATGGATGGCATCTCGGAGCTGAACGATCTGGCAGGCGGTGTCACTGTGACATTGGAGGATGATTTCTCCTCCATAGACCCTGCAATGACCAAGGACACGACCCTGACGCTGCATGGGGACCAGGCCGAGACCTTTGTCCGCAGCCGGATGACGGTCGGAGATGGGACCAACGCCAGCCGCATGGAACGCCAGGAGGCGTTCCGTGGTCGCGACCAAGAAGACTGCAAAGGTCTGAGTTTGAGAAAGTACCTTTTGTAGGTTTACAGAAGGCAGTGGCATTTGCTGCCACTGCTTTCTTTCTGCTTCAGAATAAATCAAAGGGAGAACAAAACTATGTCAGAATACCAAATGCCACCCCCCAATAAGGTGAATTCGCCCCAGCCCGGCAATGGAGACGAGGGGACCATTGACCTCCTGGAGCTGTTTTATGCGCTGCTGAGTAAATGGAAGCAGCTTGCAGCAGCAACCGTGGCCTGCGCCCTGATCGCAGCCATTGGGGTGCTGTTTTTTGTGACGCCCAAGTATCAGGCGTCGTCTACCATTTACGTCATCAGCCAGAAAGACTCGGACATCAACATCTCCGATCTCCAGATCGGCACGGCTCTGACCGATGACTATATCCAGGTCTTTCATATGTGGGAGGTGCAGGAGAAGGTGATCTCCAACCTGGACCTGCCCTATACCTACAGCCAGCTGGATAAGATGCTCTCTGTGACCAATGCCTCCAACACCCGGATGGTGGAGATCACCGTGACGTCGGAGTCTGCGCAGGAAGCAGCAGACATCGCCAATGAGTATGTTACCGTGGTGCAGGACTACATTGCCAAAAAGATGGCAACGGACAAGATCTCTATCATGTCCACAGCACTGGTTCCTACGGAGCCGGTCAGTCCGAACAAGACCAAAAGCATCCTGCTGGGAGCATTGCTGGGCTTTGTGGTCAGTGCGGGTGTCGTTGTTGTGATGACATTGCTGGACGATACCTACAAGACGACGGAGGACATCAAGAAATACACCGGCCTGGTGACGATGGCGGTGATCCCGCTGGAAAAGGGCGATGAGCCAAAACATCAGAGGGCAGACAAGCAGATCGGCCTGAAGCTGCCGGGAGGGAAAACGCTGTGAACAGACTTGAATTTCGAAAACTTCCCCAGTTGAGCTACCCGGTCAATGAGGCCTTCAACACCCTTTCCACCAATGTCTCCTTTTTGGGTCGGAATATCAAAAAGATCATGCTTACCAGTTCCCACGCATCCGAGGGCAAGAGCTTTACCAGCATTACGCTGTGCCGGAAGCTGGCAGAGCGAGGCAAGCGGGTGGTCCTGGTGGATACGGACCTGCGGCGGAGCATGATCACCACTGTTTATGGGGTGCAGTTTGCGCCGGGTTCCAAAAAGCAGGGCCTGTCTCACTATCTGGCCGGCATTGCCGAAAAGGAGGAAGTCCTGTTCCACACCAACGTTCCGGGCATGGACTTTATCCCTATGGGCCACGAACTGCTGAATCCCATCCCGCTGCTGAGCTCTGAGCGGTTTCAGAACCTGCTGGATGGACTGGCAGAGCAGTACGATTACGTGATCGTGGATGCGGCTCCGGTGGGCGTGGTCATTGATGCTGCGGAGATCGCCAAGGTCTGCGATGGCATTCTGCTGGTGGTGAGCTACAATCAGGTCCACCGGCAGGAGCTGATCGACGCAAAAAACCAGTTGGAACAAACGGGCTGCCCCATCCTCGGCACCATCCTCAATCAGGTGGATTACGAGGGCTTTGCCAACAAGAAGTATTATTACAAATCGCATTATTCCAGTTATTACAAGGCCTACGAAAAAGAGGCAGAAGAAAAGAAGAGCTGAGCCCATGACAGAACAGTTTTTAGATCTGCATACGCATGTGGTCTATGGAGTGGACGATGGAGCCCGCACGGAAGAACAGATGCGGGCGATGCTGGACGCAGCTGTTGCCAACGGCATCACCACATTGGTGGCCACCACCCACGCGACACCGGGCCTGGAGGCCTTTCCACAGGAGCGCTACCAGCGCCACCTGGATGCAGCGCAGGCCTATTGTCAACAGCAGGGGTATGGATTGCGGCTGTACCCCGGTGCGGAGCTGCTGTACAACCCCATGCTGCGGGATGCGGCCAGAGAAAACGGCCTGCCCACGCTGGCCGGTACAGACTGGGTGCTGATGGAGTTTTTACCGCAGACTTCCGCCAAAGAGCTGGAAAATGGGCTGGAAGAAGTGGCTGTGTGCGGCTACTCCATTCTGATGGCCCATGTGGAGCGCTACCGCTGCCTGGAATCGCGGGGCCTGCTGGAAAAGCTGAAGGCCCGGTATCCTGTGGCCTGCCAGATGAACGGTTCCACGGTGCTGGAGCCGGGCAGCTTTTGGAAGCGGCGGCGGGTGGAACGCTGGCTGAGCAGCGGTGTCATTGATGTGGTAGCATCGGATGCACATAACACCACGTCCCGGCCGGTCAATCTGCGGGAAGCCTATCAAAAGCTGAAACTCACCTTCGGCGAGGAAACAGCGGACCGTTTGACCGGGCGCAGCGGCCTATGGAAGGAATTCCGGGACGCCTTAGCACAACAAAAAACGACTTGACGATCCAGCAAAGTGCTGGGGATCGCTTCCTTCTGCAAAGTGCGTAGCATGTTGGGAGCAGATGTGCAAGACGCAGAAAAACAGCGGCAGTTTTCCAAATTGGAAAGCGGCCGCTGTTTTTTGAAATCAATCTTGTTAGAATTTGCTAAAATTCTTTGAACTTATTTGCACAAAAAACTCTAGATGCAAAATTGTTGCATCTAGAGCAAAAATAAAAAATCACACCCCCGATGCGCCGTAGTTTGCCAGCACACGGGCGGAGGGATCGTTGACGTTGCAGCCGGGCCATGCCTTGTTGGGCATCCAGAAATCGACGATGGTGCGGCTCTGGTCGTGGTAGTATTTCTCGAAGATCTCGCGGTAGAACAGGCTCTCCTTGGTGAACGGCATGCAGTGGGCCGAATAGTTTGCCCGGCGGAGCTGGAACTCCTCGTCGGTGTAAAGGCTCTCGGTATACTCCTTGATGTCGTCTACCATGCTGTGGCCCACGGCGTCGGAGAAGGCGGCCTTTTCACGCCACAGGATCTCCGGCGGCAGCCAGTCGCCCTCGAAGGCTTTGCGCAGCAGGTACTTGCCCTTGCCGTAGCTGTTCAGCTTCTTTTCGGGGTCAATGGCCATCACGTAGCGGACGAAGTCCAGATCACCGAAGGGCACACGGGCCTCAATGCTGTTGGAGGAGATGCAGCGGTCGGCGCGGAGGACATCGTACATATAAAGCTCGCGGATGCGCTTCTGGCTCTCCTGCTGGAAGGCGTCGGCGGTGGGGGCATAGTCGGTGTACTTGTAGCCGAACAGCTCATCGGAGATCTCGCCCGTCAGCAGGACACGGACATCGGTCTGCTCGTGGATGGCCTTGCACAGCAGATACATGCCCATGCTGGCGCGGATGGTGGTGATGTCCCAGGTGCCCAGCAGGCGGATGACCTCTTCCAGGCTCTGGAGGACCATCTCCCGGTTGATGATGACCTCGTGATGCTCACTGCCCAGATAGTCGGCGGTCTGGCGGGCATACTTCAGGTCGATGGCGTCGGTGTCCATGCCGATGGCAAAGGTGCGGATGGGCTTGCCCAGCTTTTTGGCTGCAATGGAGCAGACCAGCGAGGAGTCCAGACCGCCCGAAAGCAGGAAGCCGACCGGTGCGTCGGCGTCCAGACGCTTTTCCACACCGGCGATGAGCTTTTCGCGGATGTTGGTCAAGGTGGTCTCCATGTCGTCTTCCATAGGGGCGGGCACATCGGCGATGTCCTCATAGCGGACGAAACGGCCGTCGCAGTAGTAGCTGCCAATGGGGAAGGGCCGGATGTCGTCGCACCAGCCGATGAGGTTCTGCATCTCGGACGCGAATGCGATCTGGTGGCTGGACTTGGAGTAGCCGTAGAACAGCGGGCGGATGCCGATGGGGTCGCGGGCCGCGATGAGGCGGTCTTTGCGGGAATCGTAGAGAATGAGGGCGAACTCAGCGTCCAGATGGCGGAACATGTCGAGGCCGTACTCATAATAAAGCGGCAGCAGGATCTCGCAGTCGCAGTCGGACTGGAACTTGTAGCCCCGGCGCTTCAGGATCTCTTTTTCAAAGCGGAAGCCGTACAGCTCGCCGTTGCAGACCACACAGTCGGCTCCGCGGTAGAACGGCTGCATGCCTTCGGGCGTCAGGCCCATGATGGCCAGCCGGCCAAAGCCCATCAGGCCGAACGGCCCTTCCACGACCCGCTGGTCGTCCGGGCCGCGCATCACGGTGCGCAGCAGATAATCCTTGAACTTGGCGGCACTCAGATCGTGCCCGGTGTAACCCATTACACAACACATCGTTCTTACCCCTCTCAAGTGACCGTTCCGTCATTGCTTTGCAATGCCGCCTCTCCGGATCGGAGCGGTCTCAAATAAAAAAATACGGCAGCCTTCATCCCATTTTGCTAGGACGAATGCTGCCGTATCCGTGGTGCCACCTAAATTACCGACACGCTGGGCATGTCAGTCACTTTTGTGCGCTCTCCCCGTTGAAAGCACTGCCGCGATAACGAGCGGCGTACGTCTGCCCCTACTTGCCGCCTTGCGCGGGTTCAGGGGGAAGCTCACGGGGGTTCGTTCGGGTCCGGCTCTCTGCGCAGCTCACACCTGCCCGCGCTCTCTGAAAAAGAGCGGTTGGACCTTACTTTTCCCGGTCAACGCTTTTCTTGCCTGAATTGTATCACGGCTTTTTGTCCGTGTCAACAGCCGAATTTGAATTTTCTGCGGTTTGTTCAGCCTGCTCATTTTGCTGCGCACAGCGGCGGCAAAGTCCGTACAAAACGCTTCCCTCGCACTGGAGCGTAAAGCCGTGTTCGGCCATCAGATGGGCGCGCACCTCGTCCATGAAGTGGCAGTCCAGGTGATAGATCCGCCCGCACTGCACACATTTGAGGTGCAGATGCTCCCGGCAGTGCCGCCCTTCGTCCACATACTGGAACACAGCTTTTTCGCCCTTGTCAGCGACATATTTCATGATGCGCTGTTCGCCCGCCAGCTTGTCGAGATACCGGTAGACGGTGGTGGGGTTGGGGCTGGCGCCCTCGGCCTCCAGATGTTCCAGAATATTCGACGCACTGACCGCGTGCTGCCGGTTGTTGATGAGGTAATCCAGGATGAGCTGCCGGGTTTTGGTGTTGTATCCGCCGCGACCTGCCATGATATCCGCCTTCCTTTCCGCATCAAGTGTACCACAATTTATCCTTCGATGCAAAACAAGATGGGAGAGTTGGTGACAAGCACAAAAAACTTTGTGAATAATGCGAGAAAATACGGCAGAATATCTGTGCAAAACGGAAAAGCTCCCAATCTTTTGGAAAAACTCTTGTAAAGATTGACAAGTTGTGTGATAATGTTTATATGAGATGAGTTGGATTATTTCAGGGATACAAGCTGCCTTTCGGGCGGCTTTGCGTTGTTTGAGACGAACATCGGAATGAAATGATCTGTTCGGTTAGGAGATTGGAAAGATGAAAGAGATGGAACAGCAGGCAAAGCAGAGCTTGAAGCTCCAGGCCTACCAGTACCTGAAAACAAAGATCCTGAACTGTGAGTACCGTCCCAACGAGTTTCTCAACGAGCAGAAGCTCTGTGCGGAGATGGGCAACATCAGCCGCACCCCCATGCGGGATGCGTTGGGCCGGTTGGAGCAGGAGGGTCTCATCACCATTCTGCCCAAAAAGGGCCTGATGGTCTCCGGCATCACGGAGGACGATGTGCACAGCATGTTCGAGATGCGCCTTCTGGTGGAGCCGTATGCGCTGCGCAATTACGGCAACCTGATCCCCCGGCAGGCACTGGAAGACTATAAGGAACTGATGCACCACCCGGACCGCATCGACGACTTCTGCAAGTCGGACGATGACTTCCACGAGCTGCTGATGAGCAGCCTGCCCAACAAGTACCTGCGCTCGGCCTATGACCGCATCACCGGCCTGAACACCCGGTTCCGCATCATGACCGGCAAGGTGAGCATGATCAATCAGGACCAGACCTGCGAGGAGCATCTGCACATCCTGGATGCAGCCCTGAACGACAACTGGGACACCGCCGCCGATGCGCTGCAGCACCATCTGGAGCTGGCCCGCGATAAGGCCGAAGGCGTCATCAAGGTCATCCGGCTGTGGTAAGACTTACCCTCTCAGGCAAACCCACAGGGTTTGCCTGAGAGGGTACTTTTTTGCACAAAAACAGCACATTTGTCCAGAAACAGTGAGATGTGTATAAAAAATTCATAAAAATCATAAGAATTTGACATTGCATAGTTTTTAACAATGTGGTAAAGTAAAAGGCAGAGAGACCCGGCTGAAAACGGGTACAATGATTTGGAGGATCGTAATTATGGCTGATCGTATCGTACTGAATACCATTTCCTACCATGGCCACGGTGCCATCGAGAACATCGTTCCCGAACTGACCGCCCGTGGCTACAAGAAGGCGTTCGTCTGCTCCGACCCCGACCTCATCAAGTTCGGCGTGACCAAGAAAGTCACCGACCTGCTGGATGCGGCAAACTTTGCCTACGCTGTGTACAGCGAGATCAAGCCCAACCCCACCATCGCCAATGTGCAGGACGGCGTGGCGGCCTTCAAGGCTGCTGAGGCAGACTGCATCGTGACCATCGGCGGCGGCTCTTCCATGGACACCGCAAAGGCTATCGGCATCATCATCAACAACCCGGAGTTCGCGGATGTCCGCTCTCTGGAAGGTGTCGCACCCACCAAGAAGCACGCCGTCTTCACCATCGCTGTGCCCACCACCGCCGGTACTGCGGCCGAAGTTACCATCAACTACGTCATCACCGACGTCGAGAAGAAGCGCAAGTTCGTCTGCGTCGATACCAACGACATCCCGGAGATCGCCGTCGTGGACCCCGATATGATGTCCTCCATGCCCAAGGGCCTGACCGCTGCCACCGGTATGGACGCTCTGACCCACGCCATTGAGGGCTACATCACCAAGGGCCATTGCACCATCTCCGATATGTTCCATCTGGAAGCCATCAAGCTCATCAGCGAGAACCTGCGCGGTGCCGTCCAGAACACCCCGGAAGGCCGCGAGGGCATGGCGCTGGGCCAGTACATCGCCGGTATGGGCTTCTCCAACGTCGGTCTGGGCATCGTCCACTCCATGGCACACGGCCTGTCCGCTCTGTATGACACCCCGCACGGTGTGGCCTGCGCCATCCTGCTGCCGGTCGGTCTGGAATACAACAAGAGCGTGGCCGGTGAGCGCTACCGTGCTGTCGGCAAGGCCATGGGCGTCCAGGGCATCGACGAGATGAACGACGCCGAGGCAGCCGATGCCACCATCGCCGCCGTCAAGCAGCTGAGCGCAGAGGTGGGCATCCCCGCCAACCTGCACGGCATCCTGAAGGAAGAGGACATCCAGTTCCTGGCAGAGTCCGCTTACGCCGACGCCTGCCGCCCCGGCAACCCGCGTGACACCAGCGTGGAAGAGATCGTGGAGCTGTACAAGAGCCAGCTGTAACCCGCTCCGGTCCGGCCTGCAGTAACATCCAAAACCTCAAAATGCCATCTTCGGCCGCAGCGCCGGAGGTGGCATTTTTGCGGTTCGGGCTTGTCAAGCGCCCCGAAATCGGGTACAATCAGAGTATACTTTGTTTCAGGAGGGCAGCAGCCGATGGAATTGAATTTCTATACCCTCAGCGTCATCTATCTGGTCTACTCGTTTTTGGGCTGGGTGGGGGAGACGGTCGTAGCCACCGCCAAAGGCCGCCGGTTCACCAACCGCGGTGTGGCCTCCGGTCCGTTCTGCTTCGTCTACGGCACGGCGGGTGTTCTGCTGGCCGTGGGTCTGGCCGACCTGCGCAACAACTGGTTCGCACTGTTCGCGGGCAGTTTTCTGATCGCGACTGTGGTCGAGTGGGTCACGGCGAAACTGCTGGAACGGGTGCACCACCGCCGCTGGTGGGATTACTCCGATAAAAAATTTAATCTGGACGGCTACGTCTGCCTGCAATATTCTGCCCTGTGGGGCGTGCTGGGCGCTGCGGCAGTCCGCTGGGGCAACGACCTGCTGCTGCGGTTCTGTGCCTGGCTGCCGCCGCTGCTGCTCCACATCGCGGTATGGGTCAGCATGACGGTCGCCGTGCTGGACCAGATCGGTGCGGTGGTGGTCGTGGGGCAGTATGCCGCCAGACACCCCCGGCTGGAACAGCTGGGGCAGGAGCTTGGCAAGGGCACCGACCGGCTGCAGCAGAAGATCGCCGCCCGCGTCGAGCGCCGCATCCAGCGGGCCTACCCCGCAGCGGCCCGCCCGGAGCCGACCACCAGCGCCGAAAAGGCGATGAGCGTATCCGACCTGGCCTGGCTGTTCGTGGTGGGGGCCTTCCTCGGCGATGTGGTGGAGACCCTGTTCTGCCGCATCACGGCCGGTGTCTGGATGAGCCGGTCGAGCCTGGTGTGGGGCCCGTTCAGCGTGGTGTGGGGGCTGGCGCTGGTGCTGGCCGCCGTCCTTCTGCGGGGCAGCGAGCACCAGAGCGAGAGCCGCATCTTTTGGTTCGGCGTCATCCTCGGCGGTGCGTATGAGTATGTGTGCAGCGCCGTCACCGAGCTGCTGTTCGGCACCGTGTTCTGGGATTACAGCGGCTTTAAGTTCAACCTCGGCGGGCGCATCAACCTGCTGTATTGCTTCTTCTGGGGCATTGCGGCGGTGACCTGGATGCGGTACGGCTACCCGCTGGTGGCAAAGTGCATGGGAAAGCTGAAATCCCGCATCCGCCCCTGGATGACGGCGGCGCTGGCCGTCTTTATGGCAGTGAACATGCTGGTGTCCGCGCTTGCACTGGCCCGGTACGATGCCCGCACCAGCGGCGTGGAGGCGGCGAACCCTGTCGATGTCGTTCTGGATGCGCACTTTGACAATGCCCGGATGGAGCGCATCTATCCCAATGCGAAAAAAGTCTCTTCTCATGCCCGGTGAGAGACTGCACAGCAAGAAATACCGGGCTGTTCGAAAAAGAGAAAACGATGCTGATCCCTGTTTTGTTGTTCGCGATGGGCTGACCGCTGCCCGATAACATGAAAGCCCCCGCCGTTCGTCGGCGGGGGCTTTCTGTGTCGCAGGAAAAGTTACTGCTGTGCGAAGATCTTTACGTCGTCCTTGTCCATGAAGGCGGCACCGGCGAAACCGGCAGCTTCGAGCTGGCCCAGCTGTTTGCCGAGCTTCTTGCCCTGGGGCAGGATGGTGACTTCGTAGTTGTCGCGCAGAGCGGCGGCTTTGGCGAGGACGGCGGGGAAATCTGCCTCCTTGCCGTAGAGCAGGGCGATCTTCTGCTTGGCACCGGGGATCTGATACCCCTGCTCCAGCAGGATGCCGCAGACGCGCTCGAAGCCGATGGAGAAGCCGACAGCGGGCACCTTGGTGCCCAGGAACTTGCCGATCATGTTGTCATAACGGCCACCGCCCGCCACGGCACCGCTGAACTGCGGGCAGGTGATCTCAAACACCATGCCGGTGTAGTAGCCCTGACCGCGGACGAGGCTGGGGCAGTAGGCCACAGCGAAGCGGCCGTCGGCGATGGCGTTGGCCGTGGCGAGAACATACTTCAGATCGTCGGCGATGGCGGGGTCGGCGCAGCGGGAAGCGACGGCGTCCAGCGTGACGTCACCGGCGGCGATAAAGTCGGCCAGTGCCTGGATAGCGTTCTCCGGCAGCTGCTTTTCGGTCAGCTCGGCCTTGACGCCCTCGGCACCGATCTTGTCCATCTTGTCGAAGGTGATGCAGACGGAATCCAGCGTATCGGCGGCAAAACCCATGCTCTCCAGCATCCCGCGCAGGATGCGGCGGTCGTTGATGTTGACCGTGAAGCCGGTGAAGCCGATGCGCAGCAGGGCGCGGGCCGTCACGTCGATGAGCTCGACCTCGGCGTTGGGGGACTCGTCGCCCAGAATGTCGATGTCGCACTGGACGAACTCACGCAGACGGCCCTTCTGGGGGCGCTCCGCGCGGAAGACGCGGTCGGTCTGGATGACCTTGAAGGGGTGGGGGAGCTTGTCCTTGTTGGCCGCATAGAAGCGGCTCAGGGGCAGGGTCAGGTCGTAGCGCAGACCCATGTCGGACAGCTGCTTCGGGTCGCCGGAGTCCAGCGCGCTGGTCAGCTTATCGCCGCGCTTGAGTACCTTGAAGATGAGGTTCAGGTTGTCGCCGCCGTCGGATTTGTCCAGATTCTCCATATCCTCCAGCATGGGGGTGGAGATGCGCTCGAAGCCGGAGGCACGGTAGGTCTCCAGAATTTTGCCCTGAATGTAGTCGCGCAGGGCCTGCTCGGCGGGAAGAAGGTCCCGCATACCCTTTAATGCCTGTGTTTTCATGGATGATCCTCTCTGCTGAAAAGTGAAACCTCTCAGTCTCGCTTGCGCTCGACAGCTCCCCTATCAGGGGAGCCTTTGGCAGTAAGATGAAGTGAAATCGGTTGCCAAGGCCTCCCCTCGTTAGGGGAGGTGGCATTGCGAAGCAATGACGGAGAGGTTGGTATTCGTACCTACAATTATAAAAGAATCTGCTCGTTTGTCAATCAAAAAGGGCAGACTAAGAGCAGAGGTGATGCAAAAATGCAGCAGTTTTCTGCAAAACATCCGTGGGCCATCCTGGCGGCGGGGGCCGCCATTCAGGTGTTGACGGGCCTGCCCGCCGCGTGGGGCGTATTCCAGCAGCCGGTGATGGACGAGTACGGTCTGAGCGAGCAGGGGGCCGGGTATGCGTTCGGCCTTCTGATCGCGGCGTTCGGCGTCGGGTGCGTGATCGGCGGCTTTTTGCAGGACCAAAAAGGCCCCCGGTGCGCTGCGCTCTGGGGCACGGCCCTGCTCTGCGGCGGTTTCTTTGCGGCGGCGCTGCTGCCGGGGGAAAAGGGCGGCTTTTTCTTTGGGACGTTCAGCATCCCGGCGGGGCTGGGCACGGCGTTTCTGTATCCGTCCATCCAGTCCTGCGCCCAGAAATGGTACAAGGGCCGCAAGGGGCTGGCCACCGGCGTCATCGGGGGCGCGGTGGGCCTGTCCGGTGCGTTCCTCACCGTCTTCGTCCGGACGGCGCTGAAGGGCTTCGGGCCGGTGCAGGGCATCCGGGGCGCGTTCTGGGCGCTGGGGGCATTGACCCTTCCGGTCTGTCTGGCGGGCAGTCTGCTGCTCGTTGACCCGCCGCCCGAAAAGCAGCGGCCGGAAGAACAGGGCCGGGGCAGGAACGCCCCGCCGCTCGACCTGGCCCCCTTGCAGATGCTGGGCACGAAGCAATACTGGCTCTGCGCGGGGGCGGTCTGCTGTTCCACCCCGGCGGTGCTGCTGTTCAGCCCCATCATCCTGAAGCTGGGCATGGAGCGGGGGCTGGATGAGCGCGCGGCGCTGTGGAGCGTGGTGCTGGGCAGCGTGGGCAGTGCGGCCGGGCGGCTGCTGATGCCCCTGCTCAGCGATAAAATTGGCCGCCGCCCGACCGATCTGCTCCTGTTCGCGGCGTCATTCGTGCTGTCCGGCGTGTTTCTGTTTGCGCAGGGGTGGGCCGTGGCGGCAGTGTATGCCAGCCTGACCTTCTGTTACTCGGCGCTGGCGGCGGTGCTGCCTGCCCTTTCCACCGACCTGTTCGGTCTGCCCCACGCAGGGGTGAACTACGGTTTTCTGGCCCTGGGGCAGAGCGTGGGCAGTCTGGCATTCCCCTTTGCGGCCAACCTCTGGGGGCTGGAGACCGGGCGGCACTGGCTGGCCATCGGCGGGGCGGCGGCAGGCTTTGCGGCCATCTGGGCCTTGCAGCCGGTCCAACGGCAAAAACCACCAAAGAAAAACTGAACCTTTTGGCAGACCTGACAAAAAAATATCAAACGAAACGGGAAAAGCATAAAATGTGGCGGTTAGTTATGAATAACCGTCAAAAACTTTGTAGAAAAATTGTCGGAAACGTCTTGAAAATTGCGAAAATGTCCTCTATAATGAAACTATGCGTGGTAGTACTGGGCGTACCGATGAGAGCGGCGGGCCCGGTCGAATGCAAACGGCAGGGGAGCCCCCCTGCTGCGTGGCATCAATTTGTCAAAAGGAGAGTATGATTATGACCTATTCGCAGCAAGTACAGAATATGTGCCCGATCACCAAAGGTCCTAAGCATGGTCCGGCTCCCATCCCCGAAGAGGGCGCATGGGTCAA
>SKEO01000517.1_pt1 | contig 36975 bp, 34 predicted proteins | sample 4826801 | NCBI WGS metagenome assembly SKEO01 (sample SAMN11008807, study PRJNA524170) | human gut metagenome | biome: Human fecal sample; material: Feces; isolation source: fecal sample from pouch patient p3 | host: Homo sapiens | place: Israel: Tel-Aviv | collected 2016-02-25 | reverse complement strand
ATTAATACATGGGTAAAGTAAAATTTGGACTTAGTGGTTGCGAATACGGCGTTTTGAATAATGCCGAAAAAGTTACAACAAGCAAACGTCTTCCAGGACTTACAAGTGCAAAACTTGAGTTAACAAACGAACTAAAAACACTTTCAGCTGATGACGGACCATACGTTGTCGTTTCTGGTGGTATTACAGAAGCTAAATTAACAATTGAAACATATGACTTGACATCTGATGCACGCAAAGACTTCTTTGGCATTACGGTTGAAAACGGTGTTGAAAAATACACTAAAGACCTTACACCGAACGACGTCGCAATTTTGTTCCGCACTAAAATGGACGACGGGAAATACGTGTGGGTTGGTCTCTTGAAAGGTAAATTCAATTTGCCTGGTTTTGAAGCGTCTACTATTGATGGTGCGCCAGATCCTAAAGCCGACTCAATTGAAGGCAGCTTCGTGGCGCGTGGCGGCGAAGAAGGTACAGTTCTCTTGATTGGCCGTGAAGATGCAGATGGCTTTGACCTAGCAGCATTCAAAAAAATGGTATTTCCAACTGCGGAATAATCAACTGGCCGTATTTTGCGGCCTTTTATTTTTATGTGAGGAAAAATTATGTACGAAATTAAATTGAAAAAAGGCGGCGTTACCAAAGAATATGCAAAGGAATACATCAACGTTGAAGACAACCTTTTAGCCGTTGACCACAATGCACGTCAAAACGCTTTTATTTCAAATGATAAAGCTGCTTTTGATTCGAAACAAACACGAAAACTTAACGAAGCGTATTTGCAAATGTTCGTTGATATGTATGGCAAACAATTTACTGTTGCTGATTTAAAAACTGCAGATGTTGAGACATTGAACATACTTGACAAGCTTTATGTTGATGCTTTGGGTCGCGGCGAAAACAACGAAGAGGAAGATGCCGAAAAAAAGGAATAACACCAGAGCAAGCCAAGTCTAACTTGTTAAAAATGATTCAATCGCTTTTGAATAGCGGCTACACAATTCTTGATATTAAGAAAATGCAACTATCAGATTTTGAGCTGATGGTGGAAGCATTAGAACAAGAAACAGTAGCAGAAGAAATTGAGACAACGTTAGATAAGGCTTTTCCTTTCCTATTTGGTTAGAAAGGAGGATAAATGGCAAATATAGGTAAATTGGTAGCCACTGCGACGCTCGACATAGCGCCGTTTCAAACCAACACAAAACAATTGAAAACTTACATGCGCGGCATCGACAGCTCTTTGAAAGCCGTTGAAAAATCTATTAGCGGTCAAGGAAGCAAAATCAAAGCTTTGCGTTCTGTTTACAACGAAACAGGACAAGCTTTAAAAGGCTACCAATCGCTATTAGTACAGCAATCCCAAAAATATAATGCTTTGAAGTCTGAAATAGGTGATTTCTCGACAGCGACAGCAGCTCAAAAAGACGCTCTGATTGGCGCGCATACCGCAATGATGGACACTGCAGCAAAAGTCAGTGAACTTCAAGGACGTTTGCAAAGTTTAGCTACTGAGATGAACGTCTTTAGTCGAATGGGCTCGGCAATGACCAACTTCGGCAACACCTTGCAAACGGTCGGTGGTAAAATGACTGGCTTAGGGAATACGATGACAGTTGGTGTGACAGCGCCAATTGTAGCAGGAGTTGGAGCCGTTGTTAAATCTGCGATGTCTTGGGAAAGTGCGTTTGCTGGCGTTAAAAAGACTAACGATGAAGTTGTCGATTCGACTGGTAATGTTGTTTATTCGTATGCAGACCTCGAAAATGGTCTCCGTGGTTTGGCAGCACAACTGCCAGCGAGTCACCAAGAAATTGCAGGGGTTGCCGAAGCGGCAGGGCAGTTAGGTATCAAGTCACAAGACGTTGTTAGTTTCACGAAAACAATGATTGATATGGGCGAGTCAACTAACTTGTCAGCCGAAGACGCAGCATCAGCAATTGCTAAGATTGCGAACATAACTGGTTTAACATCAGATGAATACCAACGCTTTGGTAGTTCGGTAGTAGCTTTGGGTAACAATTTTGCAACAACTGAATCAGACATTGTCAGCATGGCTAACCGTTTAGCGGCTTCTGGAACATTGGCAGGTTTGACTAATCAAGAAATTCTAGGTCTTGCAACCGCGATGTCTTCTGTCGGTATTGAAGCAGAAGCTGGGGGAACTGCAATGACCCAAACCCTATCAGCTATCGAATCTGCGGTAGCTGCGGGCGGGGAAGACCTACAAAAATTTGCTACAGTCGCTGGCGAATCTGCACAAGAATTCGCTGATAAATGGAAAAATCATCCAATCGAAGCTATCCAAGATTTCATTCGAGGTCTTGGGAAACTTGATGAAAAAGGCGAGAGTGCCACTATGGTGTTGGACGACATGCAACTTTCTGGTGTTCGTCAGTCTAACATGCTTAAATCATTAGCACTTGCCGCAGACACGATGACTGGCGCAGTTGACTTATCGAACAAAGCGTGGAGTGAAAACACGGCGCTTACTAACGAAGCAAGCACACGTTATGAAACGACTGAATCAAAGCTTAAAATGTTAAAAAACCAAGTGGTCGATATGGCTATCGACTTCGGTGGTCCGTTCGTTGATGCATTGAAAAATGGTCTCGAGGCATCTAAACCACTAATTCAGACGTTGTCTGACATGGCCAAGAAATTCAACGAACTAAGTCCAGCTCAACAACAGCACATCATGAAGTGGCTAGCTATTTCAGCAGCTGCAGGTCCAGCGCTTTCAATTTTAGGAAAACTAACAACTAGCCTCGGCAGCATGTTTAAAGTCTTCGGTTCAGTCAATAGTGGAATTGGAAAACTTGTCGGCAAGCTCGCACCAATGGCTTCTGGCTTTGGTGGTGTTGAAAGTGCAGCAGTTGGTGCTACAGGTGCCGCATCTAACTTCGGTGGTGCAGTAGGATTGCTATCCAATCCACTGGGACTTGTCGTAGGAGGTGCAGCAGCACTTGCTGGTGGCCTAGTCGTATTAGCTAATGCTAAACAGCACGCTCGCGAGGAAGCTCAAAAATACGGAACAACGCTTTCTGGGGAAACCAAAGGTGCGCTTGACCAGTTCGGAACTGCAGTGACTAACGCTCAGATTGCTATGACCAACTTTGAAACCGGCGCAGTGCAGTCTGCCGATAATGTCAAGACGGCTGTAAGCGATATGATGAAACAAATCACGCAAGGTGCAGAAGATTCTAAGGCTCGAATAGACGAGCTTGCTCAAAAATTCGGTTTCACTCCAGAGCAAGTCGCGGCAGCGAAAGCTAAGCAAGACCAAATTGTTTCGAATGCGCAAGCGATGGCTGATCAAATCACGTCAATTTACGAAAAACACAATGGCGACGTTAGCAAATTAACAACTACTGAAAAGACAATTGTCGAAAACAATATGAAACAGCTCTGTGAAGCTCGCGTGAAAGAGTTGAACCTTGGGAAGTCAAAAGAGAAAGCTGTTCTTCAAACGTTCAACGGTGAAATCGGGAAGATGTCGATGGCACAACTCAAAGACAGCTCAAAAGCTTTGCAAACAGCAATGAAAGAAGAGCAGAAAGCGTACAAAGACCAACGCAGTGGTTTGAAAGAGTCGCTTGAGCAAGGCATCATCGACCAGCAAGAATATAACACTCGAATGGCTGCGCTCAAAGAACAGCACAAAGCAACGATGTCTGAGTTTGGCCAAGCACTAGTTAAAATAGCGCAAGAGCAAGATGCGCAAAGTGGCCAATTTGGTGTGTACGCTGAGAAAATTCGACGTGTTCTAGCAGACTACGATATGAGCTTCGAAGAGCTTTCTCAACACGCACTCGACTCTGCAAACAAAATCGGACAACACACAGCTATGATTGGTACATATACGTCTGACATGAGTGCTGATGCTCGAAATGCAACCGACCAATGGAATGCTTTAACGCTCGACCCGCTAACTGGCGAGCTTAAGACGAACGCTGTTCAGGAAGTCACAAAAGCCTTGACTGCCGAAAACGGTTGGAACAACATGGAATTCATTCTCAAGAATGCTAACGTAAAATCAAATGCTCGTGTTGAAGTTGCAGACGCCCTTCAAAAGTTGGGTGAATGGGATAAAACGACGCCTGAACAAAAAGAATTATTGTTCCAAAACGACAAAGGTTTGTTAGCTATTTATCAATCTAAAGACCAACTCAATATTTGGAACGGTATGCCGACAAACGTCAAAGAGCTTCTTTGTGAAGACAAAAACTTCACATCAAACGCAGAGAGAGCTAAAGAGATGCTCAACAAATGGAATAGTGCTACGCCAGACCAGAAAGATTTGATAGCGCATAATAAAACTGCTGGAGACGTCAGCGCAGCTATCAGCATGATTTATAGTGTTCCTGACAGCAAAAACACTGATTTGACAGCCACTGATAACACAGGCGGCAGTACAGCGTCTGCCCAAGGTAAAATCAACAACGTTAATCAGAAATCTATTCCTGGGATCTTAGCATCTGATTTGACTGGTGGCGCCACTGGTTCTGCCCAAAGTAAAATCAATAACGTTAACCAGAAATCAGTCCCTGGAATCTTAGCATCCGATTTAACAGGTGGACCAACATCAAGTGCCAAAAACAATCTCAATAGCGTTCGAGATAAATCTGTCACAGTCACAGCGGTCGACAATGCCTCAGGCGTAATTTCCAACATCGCAAGTTGGTTAGGTTCGCTAAAAGACAAAGTCGTCAATGTCGTCACACATCACACAAAAAACGAAAAAGGTACGAATTTCCACCCAGGTGGCTTAGCGCTCGTCAATGACCAAAAGGGCGGTACTTATCGAGAGTTAATTACTTTGCCTGACGGAACTAGTTTCATTCCGAAAGACCGTAACGTTATGTTGCCGTTGCCTCGAGGTTCAAAAGTCCTACCTGCCAACAAAACAAAACAACTGTTCCCTCGCTATGCGAACGGCATCGGCTTTGAAAATACTCGTGTTGCAGATGTCGCACGAAGAATCGGTAATTTGCAAGGCAACAGTGATGTAGCTGTCATCCAAAACGGCGATAGTGACACACATCGCATGATTGGCAAAATTATTGATTTGATTATCGAAAATACACACAGTATTGAGCGTTTAGCAGACAGACAAGTGATTATTGAAAACTACATGGATGCTGAACGTGTTGGACGCTCTGTAGCAAAGTCAGTAACTGGTGAACAAGAGCGTCAGGAATCCATTAAAAATGCAATCTATGGGAAGGGGTGGTAAAAATCGAAAGAGTATATTTTAACGGACAAGAGTTAACACAATACATTACAGTCACGTCTGATTTTCATTTGTGGCAAGGTGCGGATTTTAGCCCACAGTTTAGCGATGGTGACATATTAAGCGGTTCGGAATTTTACTATACCAGATTTGGTAAGAAGGTAATTTCCGTTCCGTTTTTTAATTGCACAGGTTCGTTTGAGGACTATAATCAATTATTACGCATTTTAAATGTCAAAGAGCCTAAAGAATTACGATTTAGCAGTCGCCCAAACATTGTTTTTTATGCGATTCCAAGCGGCAAAATGGAATATGACAAAATCACAAGAAACGCTGGCAAGGGTGCTATCGAATTTATCATCTCAGATGGTTTAGGACATTCAACTGTCACTCGCTCGTTTAACTTTACCAAAAACGACTTTGGCGTTTACGAGGCAGAAATCGTTAATGACGGCAGTGAAGATGCATATGTGAGCTATGAAATTAAGCTCAAGAAAGAGTCTGGTTTCGTTGGTATTGCTAGCGAGTATGGCGCTATGCAGTTCGGTAAGTATGATGAATCAGATGGTTACATGGACAAAAAGAATGTGACCGTTTTAAGCAACCAAAAAGGCGACTTTGCCAATTGGACTGATGGCACAATTAATTACGAAAACACTCGAAAAATCATTACAACTCAAATGAGCGCTGATACTTCGTTCGGCGGCCGTCTTGGTTTATTGCCAAGTTCTTTTAAAACAAGCGGAACATCTGGTGCCCTACAGTATGGGGCGGTTAAGGAATACACGCTAAGCGATCCTATTTCTCAATGGTATATATGGGCTAGAGCTTGGTTTGAAACTGGATTGATGGGGCAAACTGGCGCTTGGTGTTTAACGGTGCTAGATGAAAGTAATCATTTAATCGCTGGCATGGCAATTGAGAAAGACGACACAGTTGGTAATACTGCAAATGTTCGCTTCTTAATGGGTGACGGTTCGGGTGGTAGCCGTACGGTTAAGACGATTCCGTTTACACCTTCGTACTGGATTCCACCTAACCCGTACGGTTCAGAGGGACGTGCTACGAACTCGAATATGTTTGATTTAGTCAAAGAGAAAGACCGTGTGCAGTTCTTCTGGTATGGTGGCTATTATCCGTATTACGATTCTCGTTTGGCGAATGTCAAAGCGAAGAAAATTCAGTTTTTCGTTGGGCAGTACGCAGGGCGAAACACAACGGATAGATTAGTAACACATCACTATTTAAATGATTTTAGTTTTTATCAATTGCATGTTGATTATTGGAAAGACGTGCCAAATCGCTATCCAAGCGGTTCAACGATTGCTATTGACGGTGAAAAAGGACAAATCAAAGTCAACAATCAAATTCGTTTAGATGACGAAATTCTTGGTACAACTTATTTTAAAGTGCCACCAGGAAAAACAAAGGTGCAGTTAATGCTTTCTAGCTTTGCGGCAATCACTTCTGCCACAGCAACAATACAGGAGGTTTACATTTGAACAAGAACAATGTACGTATTGCAGTTCGTGATTCAACAGACAGCCATAATGTGGCTTTTTTTGATAATAAAGCAGGAATCAAATATAAGAGTGCTAATTTGCACCGCTTCTTAGCAGGTTCAGCAAGTATTTTAACGATTAAGTACAATTCAAAAGATATTGACAGTATTCGCTCTGGCTGTAAGCTTGCTTTTCGTTATAAGAATCGTGATTATTGGCTTAATGTCATGAGCTTTGAAAAGAAAGGTTTTGAAGTCGAATTGGCCGCTTATTCGCTTGGCCTTGAATTGAACAATGAAACTCGTGGTGAGCATAAGCCAGCTAATGCTATGTCGATTGCTGAATATGTGGCTTATTACGACCCAGAACACGCTTTAACAATCGGCGTTAACGAAGTATCTGACAAGCGAATCAAATTGGAATGGACGGGCACAGACACGATTCTTGCACGTCTTTTTTCTGTTGCGAACAGCTTTGGTGCAGAACTTGATTTCAACGTTGAACTCAATGACGATTATTCACTTAAACGTCAAGTGCTGAACATTTACAAAAAAGGTAATCTTGGCACGAACAAGCTCAGCCAACCTGTACGAGTCGGAAAAGAACTTAAAGTCATCAACTACAGCGACAATATTAAAGAGTTAAGAACCGCAGTTCGAGCAACTGGTAAAGATGGTTCAACAATTGACGGCTTAAACAAGAAAATCTATGACAGTAATAAGCAATTGCTTTATTATTCAAGCGGAATGACAGTCTATGCGCCACAATCTCGTGACCGCTTTCCGTCTGTTGGCAAAGGCTCAAATGACAACTGGATTGTTAAAGATTTAGGTGAAACACAATATGAGACCAAAGAAGCTCTTTGGGGCTATATGTATAGAGAAATCCAAAAAATATCTGTGCCAGAAATTACCTACGAAGTCGAAGGTGCTATAGAAGCTGGTATTGGTGACACGCAAACATTGATTGATGGTGTTCACTTTGAACCAGCTCTTTACGTGCAAGCTCGGGTGTCTGAACTTGAAGATGATATCTTGACAGGTAAAGTGACGAAGTCAACGTTTATTAATTTTGAACGTAAATACAGTCAGATTTCGGATAAAATATTGCACCAAATGGAAGAACTGATAAACCAGAACTTGCCATACAAAATAGCCTTAACGACTGACAATGGTTTGACTTTCCGAAATAATTTTGGTGAATCTACCGTAACACCTAAACTAATGAAAGGTGAAAAAGAAGTTAGTGGCGTAAGTTGGAATTGGAATTTTAAAAAAACCACAACGACAGCAAGTACTTTTACCGTTAAAGCATCGACCGTTAAAGTCTCTGAAATGTTAACAGTAACAGCATTGATTAATAATCAAGTCATTATTTCGGAAACTATTCAATTCTCTAATATCATGGATGACGGACAATTAAATATTGATGAGGGGGAAATACTCCAATACCCACTCTATACTTCGTTAGCCCATGAAAATGGAGCGGTTAGACCAGAAATTTTTGGTAGTACTATTCAGAAAAACGGAAGGATATTCTATACTCCGCTTGAAATTGTAAGCTCACACTATCCAATGTATGATAGAGCTGTTTCAATTGATAGTCTCGAAACTTTACAAACTAAAGCAAAAGAATGGTCAGATGGTTATTTTGATTTCTTACAACACAATACTAGTGATGTAGAGCCAATTGCAATTAATGGCATGGGATTAGTAGGGGCTTCTTATATTACAGATGATCCTCACACGTCATATACACCCCCTACTACAGGAACGTCAGAAGGTCAGTTGTTAGTATTGCGAGGACTATTAAATCAATACTTAGCAACCAAAGACACGAAATGGAAAACACTCGCTGAAAAAGTAACAGATGGATTATTAAATTATTATTATCCAACTGCCACAATCCCAACAACAGCTGACCCAAGCTGGATTCCTCATTGGTTAGTGAACGTTACAGCGCCATTTGCTTCTCGTGAATATTTCACCAACGGCGAAGCTACGTTCTCAAATGGTGTTGCTACTGTCGATTATGACAAAGTCTTTAGAATATATTCTGCCCGTTCTACAGATTCTACTTTGGAATACACTTGGTCGCCTACAGCACCAATTGTTGGAACCGAGTATGAAATTGAAAGTACGACTGTATCATATGGTAATTCAAGCGCAACAATCACTTTGAAAGATAAGACGTTTTCTGGTGATGCTCTTATAGTGTATTCTTCTGAAACAGGACCTATAATTCAAATCGGTGATAAATGCGAAGCGTATCCCGTTTGGCGACCACTTAACGATGGCGAGATTGCCTGTGCGGTTGATACTTTGCCGTGGGCGTTGGATTGTTTTAAATTATGGTACGAAATCACTGAAGATGAAAAATGGCAACGAGCGATTGCATCGACTAAAGCTGCAATCAAGAATGTTTCATCTGTAACTAACACCATTTACTATCTAAAAGCTGGCGAAGACGGCGAAGAAGTCTTAAAAAATGGTGTTACTAGCTATTCAGAACGTTCGCCTAAAGAAACATATACTAATAGTGATGGCGCTATTTTAATTGACTATTCAGCGGTAGAATCTAAAGCTGAAGGAAGCGTCGGAACATGGGTCGGCAATAAAGTAGCTCTTAACAATGACAAGTGGATAGAAGCGAAACTTTGGTCTAACAAATCCGCTAAAATGACAATAAAAATCGATGAAGAAGAAACGTATGACGCCAGCAGACGTTGGAAATGTGATTTCTATACTGACGGAAAAGGAAGTGGTAACCCTCAAACATTAAGCTTTAAGCATGGTGATTTCTATAAAGATGACAACATCTTATGGGGTTTACATTACGGACACGACGCCAATAGTTCAGCCATCACTAGCTCCAACAGTACAGTAACTACAAGCGAAACAATAGTGAACCAGAAGAAAGTCACAGAATTCGTTTTCCATAGAGGAGACGAAGGCGGTTGGCTTGGCTGGGCACAAAGTATGCTATCAATTTGGGGGGTGAAATTACCGTTTGATATTAAATATAAAACAAGCTCTAGAATTGCTTTTCGTGTTAATGATTCAGCGGGGACGGCGTGGAGCTACGAATTACCTAAAACGGACGGGGAATTCAAGACAATCACCTTAACAGAAGAACTAGTAGCAAACGGTGGGACAATGGCAAGCGGCGCTTACCAATCATTAATCCTTGAAGCAATTGACGAGAATGCAAGTATGCAAATTGAATATTTCGGAGCACTTGAATTCTTAGACAAGTATTATTACACATCTATTCATTTAGCTTATAGCGAAACAGAAGCTTTACAGATTGGTCTTGATTACATTAAACCAGCGCCATCGCGAAATCCGTTGCCATATGCGCCGTACATTATGCCATTTGATATGCACTATATCAATTATGAATTATCTAATTTACGTGGTGCAATCTACACAGGTTATCAAGTACCTTGGATTTATCAAGAAGGAATCTTTGATAATTCTACGACAGCGTTAACTACTAACTTACGGTTCCTTAGTGATTCACAAGATGCTTTCGAAGAATTGACGGGACATAGAGGATTCTTTGCCCCTATTTTCTGGTGGGATTACCTGGACGATGCAAGTGGTCATGAGCCGAACACGTTTGGTATAGAAGGTAACTGGGGGACAGTTTGGGGCGGTTTCCAATATCGTACAATAAGCGACGTTGCAAGAGTGTTCGAGAACGATGCTTCTAATCAACTTGCGCACGATATTTCAATTCGCTTTTTTAAGGGAGTGAAACAGTATTGGACTAACACGATGACAGATTTCCCGACTGTCTTTATTGAAAATCATGAACCTTATAATGACCAAAGAGACCCTCATATGGTAACTAATCTTATGCGAGCGCTTATCTACACATTGAAGTGTACTTTGCTAACGGACGAAGAGCTTGAACTGGTGAAAGACCTATTAGAGAAATGTGTTAACTATCTCGTTTTTCAATGGATTGAAACAAACGGATTTAGCAATTCTCTTTTGGAAGGTACATGGTCTCCAAACTTAACAGATAAAACTTGGTACGAATACTGGGGCGGTGATATTTTAGATGCTCTTGCTTTGCTGCAAACTGCGAATTTACAAACGGTATCATCAGCATTTGCTTACACTTATGACACAACAGTCAATAAAACTTACAAGTTTAAATTAGCTAATGTCAGTCGTTTGGAAAGCGACGACCATCTTTACTTGGATAGTAGTGATAGTTTATGGAAAATTAATCGAAGTTCGACTGGGACGGTTGAAGTCTTAGATGAACAAAATCAATATAAGATGAACCATATTAAAACTTTTGGCGGAGGTACTTACCTTTATTTAATTACAGATAAAGACGTAACTCCACAAATGAAAGGTGTTTTCAAGAGTGCACAGTGGTATAGCAATTACTGCTTAGAAGAACAGCTTAACGAGCAAAGCGTTTTAACACAAAGTGTTCAAACAACTTTATTGAATCTTATACAAGAATTACAAGACAAAGGGATTTTAACAAATAATTAGAAAGGGTGCATATGTGGAAACCAGAGACAATTAGCGTCGTCTTGTCTTGCGTTGTTTCGTTTCTCGGAATCTTTGCTTTTTTTCAAGGTCGTATGACCTCAACAGAAAAACGCTTAACGATTCTTGAAGAGAAGAATAAACAACAAGATAAAGAACTAACAGAAATCAAAGTTAGATTGGATAATCACGACTTGCAAATGCAAGTGCTTATCCAAATGACAGAGCAAATTAAAAATTTATCAGAAAAAGTCGAAAAAATTGATAATAAATTGGAGGAGTTATCATGATTAATTGGAAATTACGTTTTAAAAACAAAGCTACATTATTAGCAATTGCTAGTACAGTGATTTTGTTAGCACAACAATTGGGCTTGAAACTACCAGATAACATTGCAGACGTTGTCAATACAGTTTTAACACTGCTTGTTTTGTTAGGAGTTGTTAACGATCCAACAACTGCAGGATTTAAAGATAGCGAAAAAGCTTTAACATACGATAAACCAAAGGAGGAAAATAAATGAATACAGATGTTTTAATCAACTGGTTTGAAAGTCGTCGAGGAAAACTCACTTATTCGATGTACGGAAGTCGAAATGGTTCAGACGGTACGGCGGACTGTTCAGGTTCAATCTCGCAAGCTTTGAAAGAAGCAGGAGTAAATATCATTGGTTTACCGTCAACGGTCACTTTGGGTGCACAGCTAGCTAAAAACGGCTTCTATCGTGTGTCTAAAAATACAGATTGGAACGGACAGCGTGGGGACATTGTCATGATGTCATGGGGTGCTGATATGTCACAATCTGGTGGTGCTGGCGGTCATGTTGGCGTACTGGAAGATGCTAATACGTTCATCAGCGTTGACTATTCAACTGGCGGACAAGCAGGTACCGCGGTATCAAGCCATAATTGGGATAGTTATTACAACAACTCTAGACCAGCTTACGTTGAAGCTTGGCGCTTTAGTGGTTCTACAGCTACACAGCCTAACACAGTAGTTTCTGGCGGTCGTAAACCAGACAGTAAAGCCTACTATCTTGCGAATGATGTAGCATTCGTTAACGGTATTTACCAAATTAAATGCGATTACCTAGCGCCTGTTGGGTTTGATTGGTCAGACAACGGTATTCCTGTTGGTCTTGTCAATTGGGTAGATGAGAATGGCAACAACTTGCCTGACGGTTATGACAAGGACTTTAAAGCAGGTATGTACTTCTCATTTGAAATTGACGAGTCACACATTACAGACACTGGCGAAGGCAGCTATTATGGTGGATACTATTGGCGCAAGTTCGAATTTGGACAATTTGGCACTGTGTGGCTTTCTTGTCGAGACAAGGACGATTTAGTCAATTACTACAAGTAAATTTGCTATAATTAAATAGCAGACACTTTAACACGCCCTCAGCTCTTGCTGGGGGCGTGTTTTGCGTTTATTGCTAAATGAATTATAAAATGATAGAATAATAAATGATTTTATTTTTTTGTTGACTTTTTAAAAACTCATAGATATAATAAAGTTACAGGTAGGTAGTACGCTGTATACTTGTGTAACTGAATTAACGTTTAAGCGAAGTGGATTCTTCGTCAGTCACAAGGGGGTCGCTTTTATAAGGCGACCTTATTTTTTTGGAGTAATAAAGTGAATATTTTTGTATATACAGATGAGTCAGGTGTTTTTGATAAGAAACACGAGGATATTTATGTTTTTGGTGGTGTAATTTTCTTAGACGCTAATTCAAAAGATGATGCTGGACGAAAGTATATTGGCGCAGAGAAAAAATTGAGGAGAAACCATCGTAAATATGAAAAAGGTGAATTAAAAGCGTGTAGACTGTCAAATAAACATAAAAGTAGTTTGTTTCGTTCGTTAAACAGAGAGATAACTTTTTCTATCGTTATAAAACAATCTAATGTTTTGAACAGGATTTTTGAAGATAAAAAGAGCAAGCAACGCTTTTTGGATTATGCTTATAAAATAGGTTTAAAAAGGGCTTTTGAAAAATTAATTGATTCAAAAATTATCAAATCCGAAGAAGTTGAGAGATTGTATATTTTCAATGATGAGCATACGACAGCAACCAACGGATGCTATGAGTTAAAAGAAGCTTTGGAAGCAGAATTTAAAAACGGAACATATAATCATAATTGGAATAAATTTTATCCACCTATTTTTGAAAATTTACAAGAAATAAAACTTGAATACTGTAATTCAGCAAAGAAAGTACACATAAGAATGGCAGATATCATAGCAAATCAAGCTTATTATTTGTCTAAAAGTGGGAAAATTAATGAATTAAAACAAAAAATGATTACACATTTTTTACCATAATTATCGGCTGACTAACGTATGCTAGCTCTATAATTTCTGTAGTGGGTAAAATCCTGCTAAGAAATTATAGAGCTTTTTATTTGCAAATAAAATAATAGAGGAGTAGACTTAAGGCATCAAATACTTAAGGAGTGTATCTATTATGTCAAACTATGAAGAAAAAGAAGCAAAAGCATTAGTAAAAATTGCAGATGTTTTGAACAAACTGGATTCAAATTTAGAAGAATTAGATTCTCTAAATGAAGATGCAAAAAAACATAGTATGAGAAAATGGCTTGTTGAGAAAAAAGCCATGCATGAAATTAAAAAGATTGTACACGAAGCTGGCAAGTATGAAAAGTACGATGAAAAAGAACTACAAAAAGAAATTGAACATGTAGAACAATATATGTAAAAGAAAATATTAAAAAGAAGAGTGTGCAGTCCCTTTTTTGTAGCTCTTTGTCAACTGTAGTGGGTGGCAAAGTTAAGCTCTAGCGAGAACAAATGATGTTCTCGCTTTTTTGCTGTTCAAAGCGATGTAAATACGTTTTTTTAAAGTTGTCAAAGTTCCTGTAACCAAAAGTGCAAGTGATAAATTGGATATATTGGATATATTGTTACATACTTATGATTCTGAATGTTGGGTGAACGTTGGAGGTAACCATTCCTTCCTAGTCATTGAACCTCTTAGGAAGTTGTAAGGTAGCTCCTCATAGCTCAGACCTAAGACGACTATCAGCTAATAAGTTGCATATATTTGAAGCAGAGCGAAGGCTCATTTAGTTAGTTGTTTTAAATTTGTGATAAATCCGTACTCCTGAGGGGGTATGTGATGGAGAGCTAACAAAGGTTAGCTCTTTTTTATTTTCCAAGTAAATTCCCAAATACCAACAAAGCTCATAATATCAACGTTTTTTTATTTTCCGTTATAACCACAAAAATAAGAAAAGTCCGCTTTAACGAACTAAAAATAAAAAAGTTTATAAAAAGTGTTGACAATATATATTACATGTACTATAATATACTTGTAAGATAAATAAAGAACAAAAGAGGTATTTAAAATGAGAATTACAAATAAATCAGAACTTTTCAAAGCAGCGTGGAAAATGTTTAAAGCTAACAAAATCACTTTTTCAGAAGCATTAAAAAATGTGTGGAACATTTACAAAACATTTCTACGTAACGAAGCACACAAAACTGAAAAAGTTTCAAAAGAAGATAAAGAGCTTGCGAAAGCAATGTCATGGGCACGTATGAAAGTCGCTAAAACGATCACAGCTTGGAACTTTGACGAGTGGAAAGCATTCGCTAACGAACACAAAACAGAAGGAACAATTTGGCAACTAGCTGCTAAATTCGCACGTATTCAAGACAGCGAATTTTATTCTTTTTGCTAACGAGCAGTAAATATGAAAGATTTAATTGGTAAAAGATACGGAAGATTAATTGTTGTCAAAAAAACAGGTAAAAAAGCACGCGGCAAAGAAAATGTTTATCTATGTAAATGCGATTGTGGTAACACAGTCGAAGTACGTTCTGGCTTATTAAGCCAAGGACGAAAAAAATCGTGTGGTTGCCTTTACAGAGACACAAGAATTTCGAACATGGATAGATTGAACAAAGCCAAAAAATATGTTGACGGCATTCATGTTGGGGCTTTTGATGGACGTTTTAATAAAAATAATACGTCTGGCTTCAAAGGTGTTTCGAAACACAACGGCGGATATAGAGCAAAAATAACTGTAAAAGGTCATACATACTACGGAAAAACTAGATCAACAAAAGAAGAAGCATATAAAGACCGTTTAAAATTCGAAGAAGAGCTGTTGCCAAAAAGAAAGGGAAAATAATGACAGAACAACTAACCGCCCAGCAAAGAGCTACGAAGAAATGGAACGAAAAGAATAAAGAACGTCGCAATTATTTAAGCAAGCGTTCAGCAGCTCGAAGCTTTATTCGCAATAATGCGACAAAGGAAGATTTGCTAGAACTAAAAGAATTAATCGAAGAAAATTTAAAAAAACATTGTAAAAATGCTTGACAACATATAATACATGTACTATAATATACTTGTAAGATAAATAAAGAACAAAAGAGGTAAATGAAATGAAACAATTAAATTTAACAACAAAGTCGTAGCTGTACCAGCTGAAACAATCGTGGAATATTTGGAATATCGCAAAATTAATAAAGAACTTGAAGAATTTTACAGCGAAGGTATTTATCAAGCACAAGATAATTTAGTACAAAACATTATGATTTGGGCAAACGACATCGCAGGTCTCAATACAGCTTTCCCAGAACTTGAACCAGAACTCGAAAAACTCGCTCTTGAACTTATCTAATAAATTATGTTATACTATAAGTACCTCTTTCGAGGTACTTTTTTTATCTTACAAAAACACCCGAAAAAAATCGGGTGTTTTTGTTTGAGTCCGGAATCAGCCCGAAAAGTCCGAAAAAACCTAGAAAAAGAGAAGAAAAAAACACTTGATTTCCTTCATTTTTTCTAGGCCTTTTGTTCTATTTCTTACTATATAATAACTGCTTATTCCGGCAGGGGAGATATAAGTAGGCATAAAAGTCCTTGATTTCAAGGTCTTTTTTCGTGATCAAATACACTTGACCTAAAATTGTCCAAAAAAGATTATTATATCAGAATTATCCTTAGTTAATGGCTTTATTTTTTTGAAAATGTACACGAAAATTCCTGAAAACCATGCCTTGATTTTTTCTGAAAAATTCCCGTATTTTCACCAGCTTTTTTCCTCAAATCTAATTAAAAAATGATATAATATTTTTTGACTAGAAACGAAGGAAGTAACATGGCAAGAAAAAAATATTCTATTGATAGTCGAATTGACTATTCTGTAATTTTACCTGTTTTTTTTCTTTTGCTAATTGGTTTGGTAGCCGTTTATATTGCAACGTCAAATGACTATCCTGGAACAATTGCAAAAGTAATGACACAACAAGGTGTTTGGATCTTTTTAGGGTGTGTAGTTGCCTTTGTTGTTATGCTCTTTAGTACTGAATTTTTATGGAAAGTCACCCCTTATTTGTATGGCTTGGGTTTGGCTTTGATGATTTTACCTTTGATTTTTTATAGTCCAGAATTGGTCGAATCAACCGGTGCCAAAAACTGGGTAACCATTGGGTCAGTAACCTTATTTCAACCTTCCGAATTCATGAAGGTCTCTTACATTTTGATGCTAGCTCGAGCATCGATTTGGTTTAGACACAAAGTGCCAGAAGATAATTTAAAAAACGATTGGAAGCTTCTTGGAATCTTTGCTTTGATTACCTTGCCGGTCATGGTGTTATTAGGTTTGCAAAAAGACCTTGGGACGGCCATGGTGTTCTCTGCTATTCTAGCAGGTTTGATTTTATTGTCAGGAATTTCTTGGTGGATTATCTTGCCTGTTGTGATTGCGGTAACGGTGATTATTGGAGGCTTTCTAGCTCTTTTTCTATCACCACATGGCAAAGATATTTTCTATGGTTTAGGGATGGATACCTATCAAATTAATCGTATTTCAGCTTGGCTAGATCCATTTTCATACGCTAAATCAATTGCTTACCAACAAACTCAAGGTATGATTTCAATTGGTAGCGGTGGGCTTGGTGGTAAAGGTTTCAATGTTATTGACCTTGCTGTTCCAGTTCGTGAAAGTGACATGATTTTCACAGTTATTGCTGAGGACTTCGGTTTTCTTGGCTGTGCGGTTGTTATGACTTTGTATCTTGTTTTGATTTATCGCATGATTCGTGTGACTTTTGAGTCAAACAACCGATTCTACACTTACATTTCAACTGGATTTATCATGATGATTTTGTTCCACATTTTTGAAAATGTTGGTGCTGCGATTGGTATTCTACCTTTGACTGGTATTCCATTGCCATTCATCTCACAAGGTGGTTCATCATTGATTACTAACTTGATTTGTGTTGGTTTGATTCTATCAATGAGTTATCAAAATAATTTGCACCATGAGCAAGAAGTTGAAGAGCATTTCAGACGAAGTGAACGTTATTAAAAGAGGTTTGGGAAAATTCTCCCGAGCCTTTTTTTGCCTAAAAAGCAATTTTGTTATCACAAAAATCTTTTGAAAATCCTGTTTGACTATGTGGGAAATTGATTGAGTAGAGACTATAAAAAAATGCAAAATTGTGATATAATATTGGTTATGAATTACCATGATTATATCTGGGATTTGGGTGGCACTTTACTCGATAATTATGAAATGTCCACTCAGGCTTTTGTGAAAACTTTAGCTAATTTTGGTTGTCAAGCATCGCATGATGACGTTTATGAAAAGCTAAAAGAATCAACAGATGCTGCTGTTAAAAAATTTATCCCAAACCAACCACAATTTTTGAAAGCATATAAAGCATTAGAAGCCGATTATTTGAAAACACCGGTTCTTTTTACAGGCGCCAGCGAGGTTTTACAGGCAATTGTGGCTAGCGGTGGGAGAAATTTCTTGGTTTCTCATCGAAATAAACAAGTCCTTGATATTTTAGAAAAAACAAAGGTACTTCCCTATTTCACAGAAGTCGTGACATCAGAAAGCGGCTTTGCTCGTAAGCCAAATCCAGAATCAATGTTATACCTCAAAGAAAAGTATAAGATTGAAAATGCTTTGGTTATTGGAGATCGTGAAATTGATAAAGAAGCTGGTCAAGCTGCTGGCTTTGATACCTTGTTAGTTGATGGGAAAAAATCCTTATTGGAGATAGTGAAGTAAATGACGGAAGAAAATAAAAATTTAGCAGAATTAGCGAAAGAGTACGACGCCAGTCAGATTCAGGTCCTAGAGGGACTTGAAGCTGTACGTATGCGCCCAGGGATGTATATCGGTTCAACCTCAAAAGAAGGATTGCACCACTTGGTCTGGGAAATTGTCGATAACTCAATCGATGAAGCCTTGGCAGGATTTGCCACGCACATTGAGGTTTTCATCGAGAAAGATAATTCGATTACAGTTGTCGATGATGGGCGTGGTATTCCAGTCGATATTCAAGAAAAAACAGGTCGTCCAGCCGTTGAAACGGTCTTTACAGTATTGCACGCCGGTGGTAAATTCGGCGGTGGCGGTTATAAAGTATCAGGTGGTCTCCACGGGGTAGGTTCATCTGTTGTTAACGCTCTTTCAACACAATTGGATGTGTCTGTTTATCGTGATGGTAAAATTCATTACCAAGAATACCGTCGTGGTCATGTTGTTGATGATTTGAAAGTTATTGGTGATACAGATCGTCACGGTACAACCGTTCACTTCACTCCAGACGGTGAAATCTTTACAGAAACAACAGTATTTGATTTTGATAAATTGGCTAAACGTATTCAAGAACTTGCTTTCTTGAACCGTGGTTTGCGCATCTCAATCACTGATAAACGTGAAGGTATTGAACAAGAGCAACATTATCACTACGAAGGTGGTATCTCAAGTTACGTTGAATTTATCAACGAAAACAAAGATGTTATCTTTGATAAACCTATTTACACTGATGGTGAAATGGATGGTATCTCAGTAGAAGTTGCTATGCAATATACAACTGGATACCACGAGACAGTGATGAGCTTTGCTAACAACATTCACACACACGAAGGTGGTACTCACGAACAAGGTTTCCGTACAGCATTGACACGTGTGATTAACGATTATGCTCGTCAAAATAAATTGCTTAAAGAAAAAGACGATAATCTAACTGGTGACGATGTTCGTGAAGGGTTGACAGCAGTTATCTCTGTTAAACATCCAAACCCACAATTTGAAGGGCAAACCAAAACAAAACTTGGTAACTCAGAAGTTGTCAAAATTACCAACCGTTTATTTAGCGATGCATTTGGACGTTTCTTGTTAGAAAATCCTCAAATTGCTAAGAAAATCGTTGAAAAAGGAATTCTTGCTTCTAAAGCACGTATTGCTGCGAAACGTGCACGTGAGGTAACACGTAAAAAATCAGGTCTTGAAATTTCAAACTTGCCTGGTAAATTGGCAGACTGTTCTTCAAACGACGCAACAATGAACGAATTGTTCATCGTAGAAGGGGATTCTGCGGGTGGTTCTGCAAAATCAGGACGTGACCGCGAGCACCAAGCAATTCTACCAATTCGTGGTAAAATCTTGAACGTTGAAAAAGCAAGTATGGATAAAATCCTTGCTAACGAAGAAATCCGTAGCTTGTTTACAGCGATGGGAACAGGTTTTGGAGCTGATTTTGATGTGACCAAATCTCGTTACCACAAATTAGTTATCATGACCGATGCCGATGTCGATGGAGCACACATTCGTACTTTGCTTCTGACATTGATTTATCGCTTCATGCGTCCTGTATTGGAAGCAGGATACGTATACATCGCACAACCACCAATTTACGGTGTTAAAGTGGGTAGTGAAATTAAAGAATACATCCAACCTGGTGCTAATCAGGAAGTTGAACTACAAGTGGCAATTGAGCGCTACAGCAATGGTCGTTCAAAACCATCTGTTCAACGTTACAAAGGTCTTGGTGAAATGGATGACCACCAACTCTGGGCAACAACAATGGATCCAGAAAATCGCTTAATGGCGCGTGTATCTGTTGATGATGCTGCCGAAGCAGATAAGATTTTTGATATGCTTATGGGAGATAAGGTTGAACCACGTCGTGAGTTCATTGAAGAAAATGCGGTTTACAGTACGCTTGATATTTAATCGAATATTAACATAAAAATACTGCACACAATCTCTAAGTATGTTATAATCGTAACGTTATAGCTATTTTTTACGATAAAAAAGACAATTTATAAGGAGTTTTAAATGTCGAGCGGAATTATTTTACTGCTTGTAGCAATAGTTGTTTTAGTCATTATTGCTTATCTAGTTGGCGTTATCGTACGCAAACGAAATGATTCATTGATTGCAAGTTTGGAAGAAAGAAAGCAATCGTTATTTGGATTACCAGTCAATGAAGAAGTCGAAGCTGTTAAAAATCTTCATCTTATCGGACAAAGTCAAACAACATTTCGTGAATGGAACCAAAAATGGGTTGATCTTTCATTAAATTCTTTCTCAGATATTGAAAATCATATTTTTGAAGCTGAAGATCTTAACGACAGCTTCAAGTTTATCAGTGCGAAACATGAAATTGACAATGTTGAAAGCCAATTGAACTTGGTTGAAGAAGATATCAATGCAATTCGTGAAGCACTTGCTGTTTTGAAAGAACAAGAAGAAAAGAACAGTGCACGTGTGAAGCATGCTTTGGACTTATATGAAACTCTTCAAGCTTCTATTTCAGAAAAAGAAGACAATTTTGGTTCAACAATGCCCGAGATTGAAAAACAATTGAAAAACATCGAGGCTGAGTTCTCACAATTTGTAACACTTAACTCAACAGGTGACCCAGTTGAAGCCTCTGAAGTACTTGATCGTGCTGAAGAACATACTATTGCACTTGGTCAAATTTCAGAACAAATTCCAGCAATCGTTGCTAAATTGGAAGATGATTTTCCAGATCAATTGGATGATTTGGAACAAGGTTACCGTCGTCTGCTTGAACAAAATTACCACTTCGCTGAAAAAGACATTGAAGCTCGTTTCCAAGAAGTGCGTGATGCAATCCGTGCTAATTCATCAGAACTTGTGACTTTGAATCTTGATCGTGCTCGTGATGAAAATGAACACATCCAAGAAAAAATCGATTCATTATATGAATTGTTTGAACGTGAAATTGCTGCTCACAAAGCTGCGCTTAAAGACAGTAAAATCATTCCAGACTATTTGGCACACGCTAAAGCCAATAACGAAAAATTGGAACACGAAATCAAACGCTTATCTCACAAGTATATCTTGAATGATAACGAAAACTTAAGTCTTCGTTCATTCACTAAAAATTTGGAAGAAATCGAACAAGAAACATTGCCAATCGTTGAAGTTTTCGATAATCAAGATAAACCATTCTCTGAACTTCAATTGATTTTTGATCGCACATTGAAAACTCTTGATGCGATTGAAGAAGGTCAAATGCAAGTCTTCGAACATGTCAAAAACATTGAACAAATCGAAAGCGTTGCTCGTCAAAGCTTAGATCAATACATTAATCGTTTGCACTCAATCAAACGTTACATGGAAAAACGTAACTTACCAGGAATTCCTCAAGATTTCTTGAGCGCATTCTTCACAACAAGCAAACAATTGGAAGTTTTGATTGATGAGCTTAGCCGCGGTCGCATTGATATTGAAGCAGTTTCTCGTTTAACTGATGTTGCAACTGCAGCAATTGCTAATCTTGAAGAAGCAACTTACCAAGTTGTTCAAAATGCAACATTGACTGAACAGTTGTTACAATACTCTAACCGTTACCGTAGCTTCGAGCCAAGTGTTCAAAGCAGTTTCGAACATGCTTTGCATCTCTTTGAAGTAGATAACAATTATCAAGCGTCATTTGACGAAATCTCATATGCACTTGAAACAGTTGAACCAGGTGTAACTGATCGTTTCGTATCATCATATGAAAAAACACGTGAACAAATTCGTTTCTAAGATGATATGTCATATAAGAAAAAAGGTTTAGAAACTTTCTAAGCCTTTTTTGATACTTTTATTCTATTTTGGGTTAAGTTGACTTAAAATTTTGGGTATAAATATAAAGATTCTAAAAATTTAGCTTGATATTTTCAGAATTTTCTTGTAAAATAGCTTTAATATAAAAAAGCGATGATAGAAAAAGCCTAAGACAACAGACAGAGAGTGCTTGGTGGTGAGAAAAGCATGCAATCCTTAGGCGACACATTCTTGAGTGCGTGTGCGAATGCTTCTAGCTAGTAGTGCACGACGGATGGATCCACGTTACGGATTAGAAGTCTAGTACTTCATGAGAGCAGTTAAGGTGACTTGCTGTTGAATCAAAGGTGGAACCACGTTGTTAACGTCCTTGCAAAGTTTTTTTGCGAGGGCGTCTTTTTTATATCAGAAAATAGAAAGGATCTTATTATGACAACTATTAAAGGATTGAGAGAAATTGAACCTTACGTTGCCGGAAGCCAACCAAGCGGTGAAAATTTAATTAAACTAAATACAAATGAAAATGCTTATGGACCAAGTCCAAAAGTAGCAGAAGTTTTTTCACAGTTTGATGTCCATCAATTGCGAAAATATTCGACCTTGGATCAAAAATCACTACGCATTGCGCTTGCTAAGCAACACGGTCTTGAACCTGATCAGATTATCGTTGGTAATGGTTCAGATGATATTTTATCCATGGCATTTCTAGCATTTTTTAATAGTGATGATCCGGTTTTGTTTCCTGATTTAACTTATGGATTTTACAAGGTTTGGGCGGATTTGTATCATGTCAATTACCATGAAATTCCATTGAATGAGCAGTTTGAGATTGACTCTAGTGATTACATTGCTGACAATGGAGGAATTATCATCACCAATCCTAATGCGCCAACTGGCATTTATAAATCGCTTGATGAGCTTGAAAAGATTATTCGTGCTAATCAAGACGTGGTCGTCATTATTGATGAAGCTTATATTAACTTTGGTGGTCAAAGTGCTCTGCCATTGCTTAAAAAATATGAGAATGTCTTTATCACACGGACATTTTCAAAAGATGCTTCCCTTGCTGGTTTGCGAGTTGGTTATGGTTTGGGAAGTCCAAAATTAATGGCGGTGATTAATGCGGTTAAGAATTCCGTTAATCCATATAATGTTGATTTGATTGCTGAAAAATTAGCGCTTGCAGCTGTTGAATCTTGGGATTATTATGAAGACACTTGCCAAAAAATCATGGCAACCAGAGATTGGTTTGCAAAAGAGTTGAGATTTTTAGACTTTAAGGTTTTAGAATCAAAGACAAATTTTGTCTTAGTAGAATGTCCAGATAACGGCGCAGCCTTACTGTTTGACTACTTACAAGCTAAAAATATTTATGTGCGTTATTTCCCAAAAGTTGAACGCATTAAAAATTACTTGCGCATTTCTATCGGGCGTCAAGATGAAATGGAAGAAGTGCTTAAGGCGATTAAAGAATTCTTGGCTGTAGGTTTGAAATGATTTGAGGAGTGATGGAATGAAAAAAACGACTTTACCAGTAGGGATGCACGATAAATTATTCAAACGCGCACGTGTAACCTACAAAATTGAACGAGATATCAGTGATTTCTTGATGAGTCAAGGCTTTAATCGTATTGAAACACCGACCTTGGAACATTTTGAAGTCTTTAGCGATACGCTTAATAAAAATAATTATAATTTTTTTGATAAAAGTGGCGAACTGTTGACCCTTCGTCCGGATATTACTAGTCAGATTGGACGTGTGATTGTTTCAACCCAAGTTGAAACGCCGATTAAATTTTTATATTCAGGCAAGGTCTTCAAATACAATGAAGAAATGCGTGGCTTGATGAACGAGCACACACAAGCAGGGATTGAAATCGTTGGTTATCCAGCTAAAGAGGCGGTTTATGAAGCCATCGCTTCAGCAAAAGCATCGCTTGATAAGGCAGATATCTCATCTTACCAATTTGAGTTTTCACATGCTGGTATTTTACAAACGATTTTTGATGATTTGAACTTACCAGCTGCAGCAGAAAAAGAATTGGATGTGGCACTAAAAGACAAAAATATCACGCAATTAAATGAGTTAACGAAGAAATATCCAAGTGAATTTGACGATTTCTTGAAAAATTTGCCTTATCTTTTTGGTGAAAGTCATCAAGTGCTTAGCAAAGCTCGTAAGCTTGTTAAAAATGAGTCTGTCTTAGCTGCTTTGACTGATTTGGAAGATTTGTTGGCACAGGTCTCTGATATTTTACCTGAGAGTCATATTGATTTAGCTCAAATTCCATCTATGCCATACTACACTGGTGTCATGTTTAAAGTCTTTGGGGACAAAGTTCCAGATGCTTTTGCTTCAGGTGGACGCTATGACAAGTTATTTGAACGTTTTGGCGCTAAAAAATTAACAGCAGTTGGTTGGGCAGTAGATATTGATGCCATTTACCAAGCAGTACACGATAGTTTAGAAGGAGGTGCCTAATGGAAAATCAAATTACGATTGCTTTGACCAAAGGACGTATTAAAAAAGATACCGTAAAACTTTTGGAAAAAGCTGGTTTTGACATGTCTTTTATGGCGGATAAGGGACGTAACCTAATTTTTGAAAGTCCGGACAAGAAATTCCGCTTTTTGCTTGTTAAGGCACCCGATGTGACAACTTATGTTCGACATGGTGTTGCTGATCTTGGAGTTGTCGGAAAAGACTTGCTTATTGAGCATCCGATAGGTTACCTTGAAATGCTTGATTTGAATTTTGGGTTGTGTAAGTTTTCTGTTGCTTCAACGGACGCTTACAAACCGCATGATCACAAGCGCAAGCGTATTGCCACAAAATATCCAACAATTGCTACTGATTATTTTAATAAAAAAGGCGAAGATGTTGAAATTATTTCAATTCAAGGAAGTGTCGAAATTGCTCCAGTTACCGGCTTAGCGGATGCTATTGTTGATATCGTAGAAACAGGAAATACTTTGGTTGCCAATGGTCTCAAGGTTTATGAAGACATTTGTCGTATATCAGCTCGTCTGATTGTCAATAAGGCAGCTTTGAAAAATAATCCAGAAATCATGCCATTTATCCAAAAATTGGAAAGTATCGTTGGAAATGAGGAGGTAGCTTTTAAATGAAAGTTTTAACAGGAACGACAGAAGAAATTTCAAAAATTCTCTATCAAGAACAACTCGAATTGAGTAAAGAAAACCTTGACGTCGACGATGCAGTCCGTCAAATTTTGGAAGATGTCAAGAAAAATGGAGATAAAGCTTTAAAAGTTTATTCTGAGAAATTCGACAAGATTGCTTTGGATAACTTTGAAGTAAGTCAAGATTTGATTAACCAAGCTTTTGAGGAGATTAATCCAGAAGTCTTGGTAGCTCTCAAAAACGCGAAAGCAAACATTGAAAGTTATCACAAACAACAATTGGAATCAGGTTTTGAAGACCAACCGACTGATGGTGTTATTCGTGGTCAATTGATTCGTTCAATTGAACGAGCCGGTGTTTATGTGCCAGGTGGGACAGCAGCTTACCCATCGTCAGTTTTGATGAATGTGATTCCTGCAAAGATTGCTGGTGTTAAGGAAATTATCATGATTACCCCACCGCAAAAACATTTTGAACCTGCTATTTTGGTGGCTGCATCACTTGCTGGTGTCAATAAGATTTTTCAAGTTGGTGGTGCTCAAGGGGTAGCGGCTCTTGCTTATGGGACAGAAACGATTCCTCGTGTTGATAAAATTACAGGACCTGGAAATATTTTTGTTGCGACAGCCAAGAAAATGGTTTACGGTCTTGTTGGAATTGACATGATTGCAGGACCATCAGAAATTGGAGTGATTGCCGATAGCTCAGCAAATCCTAAATACGTTGCTGCAGATTTGCTTTCTCAAGCTGAACACGATGTGCGTGCTCGCGCGATTTTGGTAACTGATTCGGCTGAATTGGCTGAAGCTGTTGAGGTAGAGATTGAAGAGCAACTTAAACGTTTGCCACGTGAAAACATTGCACGCCCATCAGTTGAAAATAACGGTTACATTATCATTGCAGATTCGGTTGATGCTATGTTTGATTTGATGAACCAAGTGGCACCAGAACACTTGGAATTGGCTATGGATAATGCTTATGATTATCTTGATAAAGTACAAAATGCAGGTTCAGTTTTCTTGGGTCATTTCACCAGTGAACCGATTGGTGATTACTATGCTGGAGCAAACCACGTCTTGCCAACAACAAGTACCAGTCGTTTTTCATCAGCTCTTGGAGTGCATGATTTTGTGAAACGAATTCAGTACATGCAATACTCAAAAGCAGCTGTCAATGCGGCTAGTCACGATATTACAACACTTGCTTATGCCGAAGGTTTGCAGGCTCATGCTAAAGCAATCGAGGTGCGCCATGACTAAAGTAAAAGGATTGCTAGTGATGGATGTAGATTCTACACTCATCCAAGAAGAAGGAATTGACTTGCTTGGTGAAGAAGCAGGTGTTGGTACAAAGATTGCTGATATTACAGCGCGTGCTATGAATGGTGAGCTAGATTTCAAACAAGCTTTGGATGAACGTGTGGGTCTCCTAAAAGGCTTGCCAGAGACGATTTTTGATAAAGTTTTAGCTCGCATGCATTTTACAAATGGGGCTGAAAAATTGGTGGCTGAACTTCATCATCGTGGTTATAAAGTTGCCGTGGTATCAGGTGGTTTTCATGAAACTGTTGATGTCTTGGCTAAGCGCATCGGTATTGATTATGTTAAAGCTAATCGTTTAGAAGTTAAAGATGGACTTTTGACAGGAAAAGTGCTTAGTGATGTGGTTACCAAAGATGTTAAAAAAGCAAGCCTTATTGAATGGGCAGCTGAAAATGGCTTAGACTTAAGTCAAACCATTGCTATGGGAGATGGAGCTAATGACCTTCCAATGATTAAAACAGCTGGTATCGGAATTGCCTTTTGTGCCAAACCAGTTGTGCGAAAAGAAGCTCCTTACCAAATTAATGAAGCAAATTTGTATAAAGTGATTGATATTTTAGATAGTCAAAGCAGATAGATAAAAGTATCAAAAAGGAGTTGTTATGAGACAAGCAGAGATTGAACGTAATACCTTTGAAACTAAAATTAAATTGAGCCTTAATCTTGATGCCCAAGAGCCAGTTTCTATTGATACTGGTGTTGGTTTCTTTGACCATATGTTGACTCTTTTTGCCAGACACAGCCGCATGTCTCTTGTGGTAAAAGCAGATGGAGACCTTCATGTGGATAGTCACCACACGGTTGAAGATGTTGGAATTGTGCTAGGTCAAGCATTGAAAGAAGCTTTGGGAGATAAGTCTGGTATCAATCGCTACGGAACGTCATTTGTGCCAATGGATGAAACACTTGGAATGGCAAGCCTTGATTTGTCAGGACGTAGCTACCTTGTTTTTGATTGTGAGTTCGATAATCCAAAACTTGGCAACTTTGATACAGAGCTCGTAGAAGAATTCTTCCAAGCCTTTGCTTTTAATGTTCAAATGAATCTGCATTTGAAGATTTTACATGGCAAAAATAACCACCACAAATCAGAAAGTTTGTTCAAAGCAACTGGCCGAGCTCTTCGTGAAGCTATTGCCATTAACCCAGAAATTCACGGGGTTAATTCAACAAAAGGTTTGTTGTAATTAAAAATAGAAAGGAAAATCAGTCGAAGCACTCTTATTTAGTGGTGCTTGCAAGGCTTGATAACTTAGCTAATGATTATTGTAATTGATTATGATGCAGGAAATACTACTAATGTCTTAAGGGCTTTGAAAAAAATTGGTGTTCAGGCTGAATTATCCAGTGACCCGACAAAAATTTTAGCAGCTAGAGGTTTTATACTACCTGGTGTTGGAGCGTATCCAGCTGCCATGGCCGAGCTGACTAAGCGTGGTTTGGTTCCAGTAATTAAAGAAGCAGTTGCTAAAGGAGCACCGCTACTTGGTATTTGCCTTGGAATGCAAGTCTTGACAGAAGTTGGTTTAGAACATCAAGAAACAAAAGGACTTGGTTTTATTCCGGGCGTTTGTAGAGAAATCAAAGCAACCAAAAATATGCCAGTGCCTCACATGGGCTGGAATAATTTGACAGTCAAACATGAAACTCCTTTAACGGAAGAACTTGAAGGACAGTCTGTTTATTTTGTTCACAGTTATTTTACAGATGTTCCAAAAGAATACATCGATGTGACTGCAGATTATGGCATTGATGTGCCAGCTATGATTCACAAGGACAATGTTTATGGCGCCCAGTTCCACCCTGAAAAATCTGGTGATGTGGGCTTAGGAATTTTAAAAAAATTTATTGCACTGTGTGAGAAATAAGTTTCACGATTTTTGGGTAGTGTTTTAGAAGAGAAAAGGAGTTTTATATGCAGATTCTTCCAGCGATTGATATCAAAGAAGGACAGGTGGTTCGTCTTTTTAAAGGTGATTTTAATCAAAAGACTGTGGTTAACCCTGATGTTATTGGGCAGTCTAAAATCTTTGCGCAAGCTGGTATTGATTTTATTCACGTTGTTGATTTAGATGGAGCTTTTGATGGACGAGCTACAAACCGTGATTTGATTGCCAAATTGAAAAAAGAATCTGGACTTGGTGTGGAAGTTGGTGGCGGTATTCGCACACTTGAACAGATTGAAGATTATCTTGCGGTAGGTATTGACCGTGTGATTATTGGTTCAATGGCTGTGAAAAATCCAGACTTTGTCAAAGCTGCCTTGGAAAAATTTGGTAGTGACAAAGTCGTTGTCGGTATCGATGCCAAGAATGGCATGGTGGCTACAGAAGGTTGGCTTGAAACAAGTAATGTTGATTACATCAGCTTAGCTAAAGCCATGGAAAAAATCGGGGTGACTCTCTTTGTCTACACAGATATTGACCGAGATGGGACACTAACAGGACCTAATTTTGAACACTATGATCGCTTGGTGGCTGAGTTGACAACAGCTAAAGTCATTGCTTCAGGTGGTATTGCTGAACAGTCTGATTTGGTGAAATTGCAACAAATCGGAGTTGCTGGAACAATCGTCGGTAAAGCTTATTATAATGGCAATATTAGTCTTGAAGAATTGAAAGCTTTTGGAGGATAGCTTATGCTGAAAAAACGCATTATTCCATGTCTTGATGTCAAAGATGGACGTGTGGTCAAAGGGGTTAATTTTGTTAATTTAATGGATGTTGGTGACCCAGTTGATGCAGCGCGTGCTTATTATGAAGCAGGATGTGATGAATTAGTTTTCTTAGATATCACAGCAACGCATGAAAAACGTGATACGACAGTTGATATGGCAAGACGCGTTGCGGATCAAGTTTTTATTCCTTTTACAGTCGGCGGCGGTATTCGTTCTGTTGAGGATATGAACAAAATGCTTAAAGCTGGAGCTGATAAGGTAGCTGTCAATTCATCGGCTGTTGCCAATCCACAACTTATCAAAGAATGTGCTGAAAAGTTCGGTAATCAATGTGTGGTATCAGCTATTGATGCTCGTAAGGAAACAGATGGTACTTGGCACGTCTATGTAGCTGGTGGTCGTAAAGACACAGGTATTGATTTGATTGAGTGGGCTAAAAAAGTAGTCAGTCTTGGTGCTGGCGAAATTCTTCTAACTAGCATGGATAAAGATGGCACAAAATCTGGCTTTGATTTGGAAATGTTAAATGCCGTTGCTGATGTGGTGAATGTTCCTATTATCGCTTCTGGGGGTGCCGGCAATATTGAGCACATGGTTGAAGTCTTTGAAAAGGCATCGGCTACAGGTGCTTTAGCAGCTTCTATTTTTCACTATGGCGAGGTATCGATTGCAGATACTAAAGCGGCTATGGCTGAAGCTGGAATTGAGGTGAGACGATGAGTGATATTAAACTTGATTTTGCAAAACAAGATGGACTTCTTCCAGTAATTGTCACTGACTATAAGACTGGTCAAGTGTTAATGCTTGCTTACATGAATGAAGAAGCGTACCATTTGACCTTGGAAACAAAGCAGATGCACTACTGGAGCCGTTCGCGCAATGAACTTTGGCAAAAAGGAGCAACAAGTGGTCACTATCAATACGTCAAATCCATTAAAACAGATTGTGATTGTGACACATTACTTGTGGCTGTAAAACAAGAAGGAGCAGCTTGTCACACAGGTGCTTACAGCTGTTTCTTCAATGATATTTTATAGAAAGGAAAACTATGCTAGAAACAATTTATAAAGAAGCTTTAGACCGCAAAGAAAACCCTAAAGAAGGTTCTTACACTAATTACCTTTTTGACAAAGGTTTGGATAAGATTTTGAAAAAAGTTGGTGAGGAAGCAACTGAAGTTGTTATCGCTGCTAAAAATGCTGATAAAGATGAAATCGCAAATGAAACAGCAGATGTTTTGTATCACTTAGCTGTCATGTTAGTTGAAACTGGTGTTACAACTGAAGACATTGAGGCTGTTTTGAAAGCTCGCCAAGGCAAAAAAAGTAACGTTCACGACCGACCAGAAATCACAAATTATTAAGCAAGAAGAGATAGGAAGTTCTTCCCTATCTTTTTTATCTTCTTTAAAGCAATCGGTTGCATTGTTATTAGGATAATTTATCTGTGTTACATATTGAATAGATGATTAAAAAATAAATTTATCTTAAGAAAACGATTGCGCAATCATAAAGTATTTTGTATACTGAAAGCATGAAATATTACTAATTTTAAGACGGAGGTCTTCTATGAAAAAGGTAAGTCGGCTTTCTTTCCCAGAAAAGCGGGAATACTTTGGGCTTCGTAAGCTAAAAGTTGGTGTTGCTTCGGTTGCGATTGCGACAGCTCTTTTTTGGGGCGCTGGATTGACAAGTGTTTCAGCAAATCAAGCGACTTCTCAAGCAGCAGTTTCGGAAGTGATAAATGAGACATCGCTCCCAGATGATGGCAGTCAGGCTCTTCTTGAACCAGAGAAAACAGCAGACGCTAATCAAAACCTTGAAGAATCTAATTCTTCTGATTTAAGTGATGACAGCCAAAATCAATTAACAGAGTCTGAAAGTTCAGCGGTAGAAGAAACTGTGCCAGAATCACAGCCTCAAGAAGTTATTTCACAGGCACAAGGGGTTCAAGGGGCAGCAGAAATAGATGAAATTTCTGACGTTAAAGCAGTGACAAGCGCTGAAAACAGTAATCAAGTGAATCTCCTAAAATCTTCTCAACCTGATAATCAAGTCTCAAATCCTCCAATTGCTGAAAATACGCTGCGCGTTCATTTTAAGACCTTACCATCAGATGATTTGGCAAGTCTTGGTTTGTGGACTTGGGAAGATGTCGAACATCCATCTGAATCTTGGCCAAATGGTGCGATTAATCTTTCTAATCTTAAACACGACGCTTATGGTTATTATATCGATGTGAAATTGGTCAATGGTAATCCTCACAAAGTTGGATTGCTCATCAATAATACTAGTGGTGAGAATGTTTCAGGGGATAAAGTGGTGAATCTTATCAGCCAAGACATGAATGAAGTTTGGTTTGATGAGGATTATAATGCTATCTATTACGCCCCACTTGAAAAAGGAAAAATCCGTATTAATTACTATCGTAGTGATGGAAATTACAAGAACTTGGCAATTTGGTTGTGGGGAAGTGCAGATAGTTCCATCACTAGTCGCTTAGGTTCTTGACCTCATGGTGTTGATTTTAAAAACTTTGGCAAATACGGTGCTTATATCGATGCGTCGTTGGCAGATTTTAATGAGCTTGGTTTCTTGCTCCTTGATGAATCAAAAGAAGGCGATGCGGCCAAGATTCAACCAGACAATTACACCTTTAAGGATTTAGCTAATCAAACACAAATTTTCTTGAAAGATGAGGATAAGACCATTTATACGAATCCATATTTTGTAAGCACAATTTGCTTAACATCCGCACAACAAATTAGTCAATCAGAGCTTGAAGCAATCATTAGCAATCTAGCAGACGCCGATAAAACTGAACTCCTAGAAAATCTTAAAGTGACTGATAAGACTGGCAATGCCGTTGCTATTACAGATATTACTCTCGATAAAGCAAGTAATAAAGTTACTATCACAGGTGATTTTTCAAGCGATAGCCTTTATACAGTAAGCTATAATGGTGACCGATATCAAGCTAAGCAAAGTTGGCAATACACAGATTCTAAATACGCTTATGATGGTGATTTAGGAGCACGTGTCTTTGATAATGGAGCGCGTGTTGATTTGATCGTTTGGTCACCAAGTGCAGATATCGTTTCTGTTGTTCTCTATGATAAGAATGACCAAACCAAAGTCATTGGCAAAATTGCTATGACTAAAGGAAATAAAGGTCAATGGTCGGCTAGTCTAACACCAAGCCTTGGTTTAGGTATTAGTGATTATCGTGGCTATTATTATCATTATGAAATCACACGCGGAAAAGAGACTGTTCTGGCACTTGACCCTTATGCTAAATCATTAGCTGAGTGGAACAGTGATTTGATTGGAACTGATCCATCTTATAAAGTGGCTAAAGCAGCTATCGTTGATCCTAGCGCTATCGGCAATCAAGACTTGAATTATGCAAATATCAAAGGCTACAAAGACCGTGAAGATGCTATTATCTATGAAGCACATGTCCGTGACTTTACATCCGATACAGCTATTTCAGAAGAACTTCGCAATCAATTTGGTACCTTTGCAGCGTTTGCTGAAAAATTGGATTACCTTCAAAGCCTAGGTGTCACTCATATTCAATTGCTTCCTGTTATGAGTTATTACTACGTTAACGAAGTGATGAATAACAAGCGCTTAATAGATTATGCCTCAAGTAATACAAACTACAACTGGGGTTATGACCCACAAAGTTATTTTGCTTTGACAGGAATGTATTCTGAAAATCCAGCTGACCCAGCAAAACGTATCGCAGAATTCAAAAATTTGATTAATGAAATTCACAAACGTGGTATGGGAATTATCCTGGATGTCGTTTATAACCACACGGCTGACCTTGCTATTCTTGAAGATTTGGAATCAAATTATTATCACTTTATGGAAGTTGATGGCAAGGCTAAAACAAGCTTTGGTGGTGGTCGCCCAGGAACAACTCACTATATGACACGACGTATGGTACTTGATTCAATTGCTTATTGGACAAAAGAATTTAAAGTGGATGGCTTCCGTTTTGATATGATGGGTGACTTGGATGCTGAGACTGTTCAAATGGCTTATGACAAAGCAAAAGCTTTGAATCCAAATGTTATCATGCTTGGTGAAGGTTGGATTACTTATGCTGGCGATGCCAATGATAGTCGTCAACCTGCTGACCAAACTTGGATGGCACACACAGACAGTGTGGCTTCATTCTCTGATGATATTCGTAATCTCCTTAAATCAGGGTATCCAAGTGAAGGTGCACCATGCTTTATTACAGGTGGGGTTAAAAATTTGCAAGAGCTCTTTAATAGCATAAAAGCTCAGCCAAATAATTTCACAGCAGATGATCCAGGTGATGTGATTCAATACATTGCAGCTCATGACAATCTACCCCTTCACGATATTATTGCTAAATCAATCCACAAAGACCCATCAGTGGCAGAAAATGAAGCGGAAATTTTACGTCGTCAATGTTTGGGAAATCTTATTATCTTGACTTCTCAAGGAACAGCCTTCATCCATTCTGGTCAAGAATATGGTCGTACCAAACAATTCCGTGATGAAGCTTATAAGACACCAGTAGCGGCTGATAAAGTCCCAGCAAAATCAGATTTGCTAACAAACGCTGATGGCACACCATTTGTTTATCCTTACTTTATCAGTGATTCCTATGATTCTACGGATGCTGTTAATCATTTTGATTGGGTAAAAGCAACTGACGGCAAGGCTTACCCAGAAAATGCTAAAACGCAAGCTTATACCAAAGGCTTGATTGCCCTTCGCCGCTCAACAGATGCCTTCACACTTAAGACGAAAGCAGATGTAGATAGCAAGGTCAAACTCATCACCCTTCCAAATAAAAATGGAGTTGGTCAAGAAGATTTGATTATCGCTTACCAAACACAAGCAAGTAGTGGTGACGTCTATGCAGCCTTTGTCAATGCTGATAGCAAAGCGCGTGAGTTTGTCTTGTCAGATGATTACAAAGCTCTGTTGAACGCAGAAATTCTTGCTGACGCCGATACCGCAGGTGTCGGTGCTATCTTGAATCCAAAAGGTGTGGCTTTTACGGAAAACAGCATTACCCTTAATCCGTTAACAGCAACAATCCTACGTTTGAGAAAGGCGAATGCAGAAACAGAACGTACCCTTTATGACCAAGCAAGTGGTGTAAGTGTCATTTTAGCTCCAGGTGAACGTGAAGAGATTACACAGATTGAAGTCCATCACAAAGAAACAAATGACAGTCAAATCTCTTCAGTCTTGCAAGGTAAAGATTATGATTTATATGATATCGAGCCTGAGGATGCTTATGGCTATGTTGTTAGCACAACTCAAAAAGATCAAGTCATCTTACCAATTGATGCTGGTAAAGCTGCTGCAGAAGTTTTCTATCTTCCAGAAAATGCACAACCGCAACTTCTAGCCTTTAGAGAAGTTAGCAAGTTAGTGGCTGGGCAAGTCGTTAAATTCGTCATCTTTGATGTTGACCACTTCAGCCAATATGGCATTGTTTATCAAGACCAAGTGGCAAAAACTGAAGTGCCAGCTAATTCGAATCAAGTGGCGAAAGTTACAGCGCCAACCCAAACTCAGACTGGAGTCTGGAATCAAGCGGCTTCTCGAGCCCTTTCTGACCTTCAAAAAGTTGCTGTTACTGAAAATAGCACAGTTGCCTTGCCAGAAACTGGTCAAAAAGATAGTAATACTTTAACTTTTGTTGGTCTTCTAAGTCTTGCCAGTCTAGCAGTGTTAGAAGTTAAAAGACGCCAAAAAAGTCATTAACATTTAAATACCTTACTTTCTTTATATAAAGAGCTCCCTTCTAAAATTGAAGGGGAGTTTTGCTTTGTATTAATGTTTTTGTAACCTCTTTCCTTTAAAAAATTATATAATAGTTATAAGAAATGTAAGGGGGAGTTGATACTATGCATATATTAATTGCACCTGATTCATTTAAGGAAAGTTTGTCAGCACTTGAAGTTGCAAAAGCTGTTCAAAAAGGTTTTCGAAAAGCTTTGCCAAATGCGACTTTTGATGTCATGCCTGTTGGTGACGGTGGTGAAGGAACTTTGGAAGCCTTGACAGGCGGTCTTCATTTAAAACGTGAAAGCCATACGGTTACTGGCGCGTTTGGTCAACCAGTCGAAGCCCATTATGCGACTAATGGTCGTTTGGCCGTTTTTGAAATGGCAGACATATGTGGTTTGGAAAAAGTGCCAATGAATCAGCGTAGCCCATTAACCCTTACGACAAAAGGTGTTGGTGAAATGATAGGTCACTTGGTTGATCTTGGTGTTGAAGAAATCATGATTGGTGTTGGAGGCAGTTCAACCAATGATGGTGGTCTGGGAATGGCGGCAGGTCTTGGCTATCGTTTCTTTGACAAAACAGGTCATGAAGTCGAAGCGATAGGTGAACACCTTGGTGATATTACCATGGTTTCTTATGAAAGCTGTCGTTGGGATTTATCTCAAATTAAGGTGACAGTTATCACTGACGTGACAAATCCTCTATGTGGTCCAAATGGGGCAACCTATATTTTTGGAGAACAAAAAGGGCTTGCAAAAGATAAATTTGCAAGCATTGATAAAGATATGGAAAGATTTTACCAAACTTTCTTCCCAGCTGTTTTGGATTTGGCTGGAGCGGGAGCAGGTGGCGGAATGGCAGCAGGTCTAGCAGCATTTGCAGGAGGTCAAATCATTTCTGGTATTGATGCTGTTCTTGATATGCTTGATTTTGACCGACGTGTTCAGAAAGCTGATATTGTTGTTGTCGGTGAAGGGCGCATGGATAAGCAAAGTCTTTCAGGTAAAGCTCCCGTTGGTCTAGCACAACGCACGCCTCGTGGTAAATTAGTCATTGCCATCTGTGGTAGCCTCAAAGATGATTTACCAAGTTTCCCAATTTCTAACATTCAAGCAGCTTTTCCGATAATTGCTGACGCTGATACGTTGGAAAATACTCTAGATAAAGCTGAGCAAAATCTGGAACGCACTGCGCAAAACATCGGAAATTTACTAAGCTTTACTAGATTTTAATCCTTGTTAAATAATTTTGACCAGAAGCCTTTTTTAGGGGCTTCTTTTGTTTTTTCTGGAGTAGTCGGAAATTGTTCAGATAATGAAGGATTAGCTACGTTTTCAGCTTTAGTTGAATGAACGATAATGCCATAAGGTGATTGAGCATTCTTTTCATCAACAATCGTTGCTTGAATGTTTTGTTTTTGAGCAATTTTCATGTAAAACATTTGATTGGAAGCAGAGAGCTTAGGAGAAATTTTAACTAATATTGTGTCGTGTTGTTTAGCTAATTGTCCTAAAATATCACTAAAACGATTTTTAACCTCTTCTAAACGGCTGTCTTCAAGAGAAATTGATAAGACAACGCGTTCGGCAAAAGTTCCAAAATAAAGACGTTGTTCATCTGGATTTAAGCGTTTTTCGCCTGTTGCAGCTTGTAAAACTTTATTTTCTAAATCAGTCATAGCAGGGCCCTCCATATATTCTTATAATAATTATAAGTTAAATTTACTAAACTGTCAGTTTTGGGCTGTTTTGTTATTGAAAATTGTGAAAAGCCATGAAAGTTGGTAGCGATTTTCAAAATTTCTTGTTTTTATTTGCTTAAGCGCCGATATTATGGTATTATTTTAGTGTAAAAATATTAAAAACTCATAAGGAGAGTAACATAATGTCAATTATTACTGATGTTTACGCTCGCGAAGTCCTTGAC
>SKEO01000513.1_pt1 | contig 37212 bp, 28 predicted proteins | sample 4826801 | NCBI WGS metagenome assembly SKEO01 (sample SAMN11008807, study PRJNA524170) | human gut metagenome | biome: Human fecal sample; material: Feces; isolation source: fecal sample from pouch patient p3 | host: Homo sapiens | place: Israel: Tel-Aviv | collected 2016-02-25 | reverse complement strand
CCCCCCCCCCCGCCCACGCCGGGACCGAGGCGGCGCCCAAGCGCCGCGGACGTCCGCCCAAGGCCAAAACGACGGTGTAAGCCGTCTTTGGATATATGTTAAAAACGGCATTCTGCCGAAATTTTAAGGGGAGAAATCTTATGGCTAAAGAAATGATCGCAATGATCCTGGCAGGCGGCCAGGGCTCGCGTCTGTACGCGCTGACCCAGAAGCTCGCCAAGCCGGCAGTTCCGTTTGGCGGAAAGTATCGTATCATCGACTTCCCGCTGTCCAACTGTGTCAATTCTGACATTGACACGGTGGGCATCCTGACCCAGTATCAGCCCCTCGTCCTGAACGAGTACATCGGCAACGGCCAGCCGTGGGACCTTGACCGCCTGCACGGCGGTGTTCACGTTCTGCCGCCGTACCAGCAGGCTTCCGGCTCTGACTGGTACAAGGGCACGGCCAACGCCATCTATCAGAACCTGTCTTTCATTGACCGCTATGACCCCAAGTATGTCATCATCCTGTCCGGCGACCAGATCTGCAAGCAGGATTACTCTGACTTCCTGCGCTTCCATAAGGAGAAGAACGCAGAGTTCTCCGTCGCCGTCATGGAGGTGCCATGGAGCGAGGCATCCCGCTTCGGCCTGATGGTCACCGATGAGGATGACCGCATCAACGCCTTCCAGGAAAAGCCGAAGGAGCCCAAGTCCAACCTGGCTTCCATGGGCATCTACATCTTCAACTGGGACATCCTGAAGAAATACCTGAGCGAGGACGAGGCGGACCCCAACTCCGAGAACGACTTTGGCAAGAACGTCATTCCCAACCTGCTGAAGGATGGCCGCCGTATGTATGCGTACCACTTCAGCGGCTACTGGAAGGACGTCGGCACGATCTCCAGCCTGTGGCAGGCCAACATGGAGGTCCTGGACCCGAAGCATTCCGGCATCAACCTGTTCGATGAGAACTGGAAGATCTACTCCCGCAACACGGGCCGTCCCTGCCAGCAGATCGGCAGCGACGCCACCATCTCCAACTCGATGATCTCCGAGGGCTGCAAGGTCAACGGTACGGTCAATAATTCCATCCTGTTCCCCGGCGCAGTCGTTGAGAAGGGCGCTACGGTGGAAGCAGCCGTCGTTATGGGCGGCACGGTCATCAAGGCCGGTGCGTCCGTCAAGCACTGCATCGTGGCCGAGAACGTCACGATCGAGGAGGGCGCAACCGTCGGCGCTATGCCCGAGGGCGGCCTGAACATTGCCGAGCCCGGCGATGTCGCCACCGTCGGCTCCGGCGTCGTCATCGGCAAGGGCGCAGTGGTTGGCCCCAAGGCAATGGTCTCCAGCGATGTAAAGGATGGTGAGGAACAATGGTAAACAGCAATGTGAATGCTCTCGGCGTCATTTTCGCCAATACGTATGATAACCTCGTTCCCGAACTGGTGGCGGAGCGCTCGATGGCCTCCATCCCGTTCGGCGGACGTTACCGCCTGATCGACTTCACGCTGTCCAGCATGGCCAACGCCGGCATCGACAACGTGTCCGTCATCGTGCGTAAAAACTACCACTCTCTGATGGATCACCTGGGCGCAGGCCGTGAGTGGGACCTGACCCGTAAGCGCGGCGGCCTGAATATCGTCCCGCCCTTTGCCGAGCGCAGCGTTAAGCTGTACTCCGGCCGTGTGGACGCACTGGACAGCATCCTGAACTGGCTCGAGGCGCAGAAGGAGCGCTACGTCATCCTGTCTGACTCCTACATTGCCATGAACTTCGACTTCAATAAGCTGATCGATGCCCATGTCAAGTCCGGCGCTGACGTCACGATGGTTTACAACCGCGCCGCCATCCCCGAGGGTGCCCGCAGTGATAACTACACCATCCGTCTGGATGACAATGACCGCGTTGTTGAGATTCTGTCCAACGACTACCGCATCGGTGAGCAGAACCTCGCCATGAACATCTATGTCATTGAGCGCGAGAGCCTGATCCACCTGATCCACGATGCCTCCGTCCGCGGCCTCGTCTACTTCGAGCGCGACATCCTGGCCCGCAACCTCAAGCTGCTGAACGTCCATGCCTACCGGTTCGACGGCTATGTCGCCCGCGTCTCCGACATGAAGAGCTACTTCGACGAGAATATGCGTCTGCTCCAGGAAGGCAGCATGGACGCCCTGTTCGGACCCGCGCCCATCTACACAAAAATTCGTGACGATAACCCGACCCGCTACCTGGAGGGCAGCTCTGTCAAGAACAGCCTGCTGGCTGACGGCTGCGTCATCGAGGGCTCCGTTGAGAACAGCGTGCTGTTCCGCGGCTGCAAGATCAAGAAGGGCGCTGTTGTCAAGAACTGCGTCCTGATGCAGGATACCGTTGTTGAGCCGAACTGTAATGTGGAGTACGTCGTCACCGACAAGAACGTCCACATCACCGAGGACAAGAAGCTGACCGGCACCGACACCTTCCCGGTGTTCGTCGCCAAAGGCCACAGCGTATAAAATACCCCCGCCAGCAAAACGCTGACACAGGGGAGACATAACGCTCATAGAGGTCGAACTCCCTCTCCCCGGAGACGACTTTGATGAGAGGGCGGGGGAGAGCCAGACTTTCCCTCGCCCTCATTTTGTGAAACTCGCACGGAGGTGCTTATGAAAATTCTGTACGCAGCCAGCGAGGCTGCACCCTTTGCCAAGTCCGGCGGCCTGGCCGATGTTGCGGGCGCTCTGCCCAAGGCACTGGTCCGCGACGGCATCGACGCCCGCGTCGTTATGCCGCTGTACGGCGACCTGAAATTCAAGGATACGCTGACCTATGTCACCAACTTCAGCGTGCCCGTGGGCTGGCGCAGCCAGTACTGCGGCCTGTTCAAGGCCGAGCGCGACGGCGTTGTCTTTTACTTCATCGACAACGAGTATTACTTCAAGCGCAGCGGCCTGTACGGCTTCTATGACGACGGCGAGCGTTTCGCGTTCTTCTCCCGCGCCATTCTGGAGATGCTGTTCTACACCGACTTTGAGCCGGACATCATCAACTGCAATGACTGGCAGACCGCACTGACGCCCGTCTACCTGAACCTGTACTACCGCCATCTGGATAAGTTCAGCCGCATCAAGACGGTGTTCACGATCCACAACATTGCCTACCAGGGCAAGTATGGTCTGGATATTCTTGAGGATACCTGCGGCATCGGCGCACGTGACGCCCATGTTGTGGAGTATGACGGCTGCGCCAACTTCATGAAGGGCGCCATCGAGTGTGCAGACAAGGTCACCACCGTCAGCCCGACCTACGCGCAGGAGATCCTCGACCCGTGGTTCAGCCACGGTCTGGACGGCTTGCTGCGCCAGAAGCAGTATAAGCTGTGCGGCATTCTGAACGGTATTGACGTCGATGTCTTTAACCCTGCCACCGACCCTGACATTGCCAAAAACTACGACGCCGAGACCTTCCAGGAGGGCAAGGCTGTCTGCAAAGAGGCCCTGCAGGACGAGTTCGGCCTGCATAAGGACGGCAGCCCGGTCATGGCCATGGTCACCCGGTTGGTTGGCCACAAGGGCGTTGACCTGGTTCAGGCCATCGCCGAGGGTCTGCTGCAGCAGGGCATCGAGCTGGTCATCCTCGGCTCCGGCGAGGCCCAGTATGAGAACTTCTTCAACGAGCTGTGCGCACGCAACCCGGGCCGCGTCGGTGTCTACATCGGCTTCAACGCCAAGCTGGCACAGCAGATCTACGCCGGTGCCGACATCTTCCTGATGCCGTCCCGCTCCGAGCCCTGCGGCCTGGCCCAGATGGTCTCCTGCCGCTACGGCACGATCCCCGTCATCCGCGAGACCGGCGGCCTGAAGGACTCTATCCGCGACTCCGGCGACGGCTACGGCAACGGCTTTACCTTTGCCAACTACAACGCCCATGAGCTGTATGAGGCCTGCTGGCGCGCCAAGGAAGGCTATTGGCAGAAGGACGGCTGGCCCGTGCTGGTCAAGCGCGCCATGGAGTGTGACTTTAGCTGGTCCAACTCCGCCAAGAGCTACGAGGGCCTGTACAACGAGGTCGTCAACCTCTGGTAATCTTTTCATAAAATGCGGTCTTTCGTCGAAAGGCGGGGGACCGCATTTTTCGTTGAAAAAAGCAGCATTTTTCTCAAAAAATCGCTTGACATTTCTTCTGCCAGCCGTTATAATAATACACGTCGTCAGGGCCACGGCCCACGGCGAAAAGAATATGCGGATGTGGCGGAACTGGCAGACGCGCTAGATTCAGGTTCTAGTTCCCTTAAAAGAGTGTGGGTTCAAATCCCTTCATCCGCACCATAAGCCTGTGACAAAAAAGATGTCACAGGCTTTTTTCTTTGCTGTACCGTCAAAAAATGGCGATTTCGCCAACCGATTTTTGGACGCGGTTTTACAGTGTTGTCCAATCATTTCAGGGCGGTTTTCCCAACTTGATGCCCACTTTTCCTGCCGTTTTCCGGAATTTGGCAGGGGAGGGGGCAATTTTTTTGAGAAAAAACAGAATAAATCCTGCTGTTTTCAGAATGTTTTCAATTTCCCCGTAGCCAATTTCCTGTTTGCGCGGACATTTTACAACCTCGAAAAAAATATCTCGAAACTGGCGGACCTGCTCGGTCATTCCAGCATCGAGACGACAAGAATTTATATCATGGAATCCGGCGCAGAACATGAGCGTCTACTCAATAAAATGCACCTTCTATTGTGAATTTGACGAAAGCATAGTTCCGTTCCTGTCGTTAACAAAAGTTAACATTTAATAAACGTCCGTTCGCGTTTTAAATACCAAAAATGAAAAAGTAAGTAAGAAAAAGTTGTTGGGCAAGCGCTGAAATTCCGCGCCTAACAGTATTTCTATGTGCACTTTTTACAATTTCAACAAAATTGTGTACTTTCCCTTGCCTTTTTCACCTTTATGTGCTAAAATTAGCACTGGTTAATCGATTTGGAATCGCTACCCCCTCCCTGTTAATCCATTGTAACTTCTTTTTGCAATTTGTTTTGTTATATGTAGTTAACATGCAATTAACAGAATATGCTTCTGTTTTTCTTTGCTCGCTGCACGCTGAAATGACCGGAACACAAATATTGCAAGGACGATGCAACTTGACATCTGAAATTGTGGGTAATCGCTTGCACAAGTGTGGGCTATGTCTGCCTGGTGGCAGCCAACAGCGATTGTGGTTCGCACAACATTTTGGTTGGAAAGCTAATTGGGCAAGATGGCCGCTCCATTGTCGGCAATAAAAACTTCAAACCACTTTGTATGTGGTGCGTAGCCTAGAGGGTATCTGAAAAATCCCCAGCACTGTCTAATTCTACCGGGGCATCCCCGCACAATTCTCGGCTTAAGCCTAAAGCATCGCTGCGACGGCCGCGGCACATGATCAGCGTTGAGAAAATGCTCGGCAATCCACCAAGGATTGCCTGTGCTTCTCTCTTAGCCGGTCACGCGTCTCGCTCGCCGCATTGGCATTTTGAATTGCTCGGTATTGCCCAAAAGCAGCGTCTGCTACGTTACTCAACCTTGCAATACACCAAGTATTGCGGCGGTCTCGCGCCTTGCATCCGTTATCTTTTAGCGAATTTTCCAGCATTTTGGTTTATCAGAGGCACCCGAATAAATTTTGAATCTATCCGCTTATGAAGCTTCTGGCATCAGGTGTGCCGATCCAATGCCTCAAGCAAGGCGCGGTAGAGGCGGTCAAGTGGAACAATAGAACGATGTGTTGCTGATGGTAGCGATATCTACCCACTCTATTGTCTGTCCGTCTGCCTGCTAATTTGTTTGGGAATGAACGGGACGATACGTAAAAATGGCGTTGATTCTGTGCCAGGGCTTTATGTAGCCGTTATTGGGCCGGAAACAGGAGTGTTTGCCAGAAGCGGGTTTGGCCATACGCGCACATGCATAGCAGAAATGTATATCTGCTTGACAAATGAGCGCGGCAGACCACGTTTCCTGGTGGATATAAATCAATTTGAGCGGAGGTGGTGCTTAAGGGAAAGCCCAACCGGATCCCTGTGAAAGTATTTTGCTGTGCATTGAATGGAAACGCTTTGATGTGTAATCCCGGACTGTTCTGTTTGAATCAAGAGCGGCGTCATCATTGTAAGTTCCAAACCTCAAAGGGAACAACAGGGTGCTTTCGGCAAAATTACCCGGTTCGGCGCGATTGATTAGATGCATCTGAGAAAAGAGAAATGAAAGGATGTGCTTTACCAATGGAAAACAAGAAGTGGAAACGCTTCGGTTCATGTCTGATGGCACTGGCTATGGTACTGTCCGGTACCGCATTGCCCGCAAGTGCTGCGACCCCCGGCAAAGACGGGTCAGCGGAGATGAACGAAGCGTATGCCGCACACGAGTCCCTGATGCCGATCGGCCCCTCTTTCAGCGTGGCCACTCTTTTGGAGTGGACGCCGGAATCTGACCCGGACGCACGATACAGCAGGGCGAGCATTCCCATGGCAAACCGAGAGGGCGGTTTTGTCGTGAACCCAAAGGCAAATCCGGAAGCAAAGCTCATGCTCTGCTCCCTGGCTAACTCTTCCCACGACACCACCAGTTCACAAGGCACCGAGAACTTCATGAGCTGGTCCTTCAACTACTGGCAGTACACCGATTCTTTTGTGTACTGGTCCGGTTCTGAGGAGGGCCTGATCTGCTGCCCCACCGGCGAATTTACTGACGCTGCCCACACCAACGGTGTGCCGGTCGTTGCTACACTGGGCTTCCCTTGGGGATCTGGCTCGGGCTATGCGGAGGAAGTTGACGCTTTCTGCCAAAAGGCGGAAGATGGCAGTTTCCCCGTGGCAGATAAGCTACTGGAAGTGATGGATTACTATGGTTTTGATGGATACTTCTTCAACCAGGAATCCTTTGGCTGCAGTGCAGAGATTGCATCCAGGTTGGATGAGATGATCCGCTACATGCGCGCCAAGTGCCCCGACATCTTGATTAGCTGGTACGACTCGATGCTGCCTTCCGGCGGCGTATCTTACCAGAACGCGGTTAATAGCGCGAACCAGCGTTGGATGGAGCGTAGCGATGATGGCTCTGTGGGAATCAATGAGTTCTTTATGAACTACAACTGGTATACAGGGCAGATTTCTACTACAGTCAGCACGATGAACTCTATTAACCGCAGCCCCTTCGATGCTTATGCGGGCTTGGATGTACAGCAAAACGGCATGAACACGCCTTTCCGTGATGAACTGCTCGTGGACGAGGATGGCAAGCTAAAGCTATCCATCGCGCTGTATTGCCCCAACTCCACGTTAGGTAACTCTGCAAACGGAGCGCAGTTCCACGAGGTTGAACAAGACTTCTATGTCAATTCTGCTTCAGATCCGCGGGTAGAAGTGGCTAATGTTTCCTCACCCACTTGGCTGGGTATGTCCCGATTCTTCGCCGACAAGACGCCGATCCTCAGCACACCGTTCGTAACCAGTTTTAATTCCGGCCACGGTTTTGGTTATTATGTGAATGGTAAACTCTCCCGTGACAACGAGTGGAGTTACCAGTCCGTGCAGGACGTTATGCCCACCTGGACCTGGATCATCGATTCTGACGGCTCGAAGCTTGATGGCGGCTATGACTTCACTGACGCCTATAACGGCGGCACTTCCATTCAGTTCTATGGTGATCTGGATGCCAACAAGGCAAACGACATCATGCTGTACAGCACCGATGTCGCTGTGACCGATGGCATGACACTGAGCCTGACGGCCAAGAACGATGATGGCAAGGCCAAGTTGGTTGCCTATTATGGCGATGACAGCACTGCCAGCTATGAGGAATGCGAAACAGTCGCTTACGATTTGACTGCCAGTGAGGCTGATACCTGGACCACCACGGTGGTAAATATTTCTGATCATGCCGGCAAGACTTTGTATGCCATTGGCTTAAAGGTGGAAAGCGATACTGCTGTGTCCGACTACCGCATCAACCTGGGCCAGCTTGCCATTTTGGATCAGGATCGCGCGGCGCTGTCCGGTCCTACTTCTGTGGCGCTGGACGAGATCCTGTATCACAACGCCTATGATGCGGAAGCACGTATTTACTGGGATGCTGTGGACGGCGCTGCTTCCTATGAGATCTACAAGGTCAACGCGAACGGGACTTCTAATCTGATCATGGAGACCCCCAACACGGCCTTCTACCTGCCTACCCTGGTTCGTGATTTTGACGAAGACGACGTGACGCTGAAAGTCGTCCCCGTTAATGCCAACGGTGTACGCGGTGAAGGCACCGAACTGATAATCGACTGGCTGTATAGCAATGAGGACTCCGAAGTCTACGAACCAAAAGAATTCGAAAACGTCTGCCTGGGGGCGACGGTAACCGGATATTCTGGCCAGAATGAGAGCGAGCCTGCCTCCAAGGCCATTGACGGGACCTCCCTGAATGGTTCCAAATGGTGTGTTACCAATGCGGAGACCGGATATATGGACATTGACATTGGTCGTGAGGTGACGGTCCGCCGCTGGCGCGTAGAACATGCCCAGTACGGTGGCGAGGATGTGTTGATGAACACCGTCGACTTTGCTCTGGAGTATAAGAATGCGTCTGGCTGGTGGGTAGAGGCAAAGCGCATCCAGCACAACACCGCCGCTGTAACGGATGTCTTGCTGGACGAACCGGTGACTGCACAGGAATGGAGACTGCGCATTTATGATGATGGAACTTCCCCCTGGGGCGGTATCCGCATTTATGAATGGCAGATGTTCGAGACCGCCGAGTTCCCCCAGACGGAGCCGGTGTCCATCCAGTTTGCCGCCGCAGAGAATGGCACGGACGCCAATGATACCTTCACACTGAAGAACGTGCCTGCGGGCCAGACTGTCAAGGTCTACACCAAATCCGGCAGCGAGTATGACAAGATCGGAGAGGCGGTTGCAGAAAGCGGCACTGTCACTATCACCGGCCTTAACTTTGGCACGCGAGAAGCCGGACGTATTTACTACACCACCACCGCCACAGGTTCCGCAGAAAGCATCAAGCTGAGCGCGAGCTTTGAGGCGGAAAATGCCGCAAAATCTGAGGCGGCAAGGGATGTTACAGCGGAAGCTTATAAACAGCCTGGCTCGCTTAGCTCTTCCAACGGTGGCGACATCTATATTTCTCTTACGGTGAATGGCCTGAGTGGAGGCGATGTGGTCTACGTTTACGAGAACGACTCTGGTGAATACACCAAAGCCTCTCTCCCGGTGGCTGCTGGCGAAACCTCGGTAATTATCCGTGGCATTCGGGTCCCGCGTGCGGGCAGTGAACTCACCCTGCAAGTAAAACGCGTCAGTAAGCTGATCTCTGATAAGTATACTGTCGAAATCCCCGCATTCCCGGAACCGACCGCTTACTTGAACTTGGTGGCGACCAATGCCAAGGGCGAGAAACTGACCGGCGTTACTTATGGCGTTTACAACAGCAACAACGAAAAGGTCTATACTGTGACTACCGGCGAACCTGCTGAGGTTGTATTGGGGACGTACACCATTAAGTGCGAAAATGTTCCTGCAGGCTACCTGATCAACGACACGGTTGTGAAGCGCCTGGTCGTGACCGAAGGCCAGACCTACGATGTGAATGTTACCCTGCAGAGCGGTTCTGTTGAGCCAATCGTTACATCTGTTACGGTATCGCCCGCTACTGCATCTGTGGAGAAGGGCGCAACCAAGCAGTTTGCAGCTATGGTCAACGGCGAGAATATCACCGACCATTCTGTGACCTGGAGCGTGGACGGCGCGGTCTCTGAGATCGACGAGACCGGCCTGCTGACCGTTGCGGAGGACGAGACCGCAGAGCAGCTGACCGTTGTTGCGACCTCGGTTCAGGATCCGAAGGTTTCCGGCAGCGCTGCCGTGACCGTCACCGAGCCTGTGGGCGAGCTGGAACTGGTGTCCCAGAATGCGACCATCGTTGGCTACAACGGCAATAAACTGGGCACTGCCCAGGGCCCCGAAAAGCTGTTTGACGACGACAAGGAAAACCCCGATACCGGCAAATGGTGCGAGGATGGCAGCAACCTGTGGGTCGCCTTTGACATTGGCGAAGAACGCAACGTCCGGCAGCTGGTCGTCTCCCACGTCGGCGTGGCGGAAACGCCGACGGCCGGCAACGGCAGCATGAACACTGCCAATTACGAGTTCTATGTGCTGAACGAAGAAAAGGTCAACGTGGACGAACTGCTGGCCATGGAGGCCGAGGAACGGAACGCTGTGCTGGCAGACGCTGCGTACTGGACAGAGTGTGCCAAGACCACCGATAACGCGGCCAATGTTACCACCAATGATCTGGGCGATGCGACCGGACGGATCTTCAAGCTGAATGTCAGCCGTACCGATACCACCGGTTGGGCTGCCTGCGTCCGCATCTACGAGGCCGAACTGTACGCTACGGCCAAGCCCACCGAGCCTGTTGTGGACAAGACCATTCTGAATCAGCTGATCGAGCAGGCTTCCGCCCGGGTGGAAGACGATTACACGACCACCAGCTGGGCAGCGTTTGCAACTGCGCTGGCCGAAGCGCAGAGCATCTCTGCCGCTGAGGATGCAAACCAGGTGACTGTCAACCATGCAGCTGACGCTCTGCAGGACGCCATGGAAAGCCTTGTGAAGCGTGCTGACAACTCGAACCTGGTCGCGGCCATCAACAGCATCAAGGAACTGGATGAAAGCAGGTATCAGCCTGATTCTTGGGCTGCCCTTGCCCAGGCTTTGGCAGAAGCTGAGAAGGTCGCCGCCAACCGTGATGCAACCGCCGATGAGATCGAAGCTGCTTATACAAAGCTGGAAGCTGCTTACGAGGCACTGGCGCTCCGAGCAGATATGACTGCAATTGATGATATGATCTCCAAAGTGGAGGCCATGGATGCGAACGCTCATACTGCAAAATCCTGGAAATTGGTTGCCGATGCATTGGAGGCCGCAAAGACGGTCGCCGCCAATGAAAACGCTACCCAGGAGGCTGTAGATGCAGCAGCACGGACGTTGCAGGCCGCAGCGGCGGCATTGGTAAAGGCTGGCGATGCCACCGAGTTGAATGCTTTGGTTGAAGAAACCAAGCAACTTGACCTGAGCAAGTATACTGTGGAGAGCGCGGACGCTATCCGCCAGGCAATTTCTGATGCGGAAGCTGCTATCGCAGGCCGCGCAAGTGCTGAAGACTTGAAAGCCGCCCTTGATGCAGTGCGGAATGCTGTAAATACTGCCCAGACCAAACCTGCGGCACCGGTACAGAAACCTGCTGATACTGTGAAGCCGGTACAGAAACCTGCTGATACTGTGAAGGATGAACATCCCGATATTGCGGGAGGAATTGCAAACGGCACTAGGGGTGCTGCGCCTACTGCAAAGCCGAATGACGGCAGTGCAGCGGCATCTGGCAGCGGAGCAACAAGCGCGATTCCTCAGACGAGCGATAACTTCCCTTATGAAGTGCTGTCGATTCTGGCTTGCATGGCCGTGGGTGGCTTTATCGTTGCACTCTACCTGAAAAAACGCAGAGGCAATCACTGATGTCTACGAGATGAACGTAAACTCCTAATTCTAAAACACATTATGCGCTTGATCGCAATCGACAGATTGACCAAAACTATAAGATTTAATCATATTACTGGCATATCTATCACTGTGTTTGGCAGTCAATCGGAAGGGGAATGAGGCAAGTCCTCGGTGTTGGTTGATGATTAAGGTATAACTGCAAAAGTGCCTCTTGCGGGCTTCGAACCGCAAGGGGCACTTTTGTGTCTACAGGCATGGAGGAAGACCAACAACTCGGAATTCTTGTCAAACAAAATATTGTTGTAGACAGAGGAACGAATGGTGCGCTCAATGCGTTGGTGGACTATAATCCACAGTGCGAAATAATTTTAATCAACATATAGGACCAGAAAAAGCCCTTGGCTGCGGGGATTTTTTGATTTTTCCGACAGTTTTCAGTTTGTTTTCAGGTTTTCCATTTTATACCTATTATAATAAGGAGGATTTCCACTATGAGCATCATTATCGGCATCGACCACGGCTACTACGCAATCAAAACAGCCCACTGTTCATTCCCGGCTGGGTTGACAAGCTACGGAGAACACGAACCCTACACCCGCCAAGGACTCTTAGAGTTTGGCGGGTGCTTTTTTGTTTGTGGCTCCGGGCGGCAGCCTATCCAGCGGGACAAGACGGCGAACGACAATTATTACCTGCTGACGCTGGCAGCTATCGCAAAGGAGATTCAGCAGCGCGGTTTGCCGCCCGAATGCTCGGTGCGCATTGCGGCGGGTCTGCCGCTGACCAGTTTCGGACGCGACAAACCCAAGTTCAAAGATTATCTGCTGCGAAGCAAGCAACCTGTGAATTTCCGCTTCGAGGGCGTGGAGTACAGAATTACCATCGAGGAAGTTGCGGTCTTCCCTCAAGGCTACGCCGCCCTTATGACCGAAACTGGTTTGTTGCAGGAGGAACCCTCAATGCTCCTCATGGATCTTGGCGGCTGGACGGTGGACCTCATGCGCATCGACAACGCCATTCCTGCGGCTGACACTGCGCACAGTCTGGAACTCGGCATGATTCGCTGCGTGGATGATATTCGGGAGCAGGTGCGCCGGGAAACCGGGCTGTCCCTCACGGATGCCCAAATCGAAAATATGCTGGCAGGTCAGCCCTGCACGGTCAGCGATATCTGGCAATGAACAGGGCACACCTGTAGCGGCGCTGACAGAGGAACAGTTGGACAAGCTGCGGGAAACCATGTGGGCGATGAACGCAGTGGACTACTCTACCCGTGCAGAGACCGCTGTTATAGAAACTACTGACGATGATGGCAATCCTACCACCACGGAGATAACCGAAACCGTCCTCGTAATCGAACTGACCCACAAAACACCCGACGAGATGGCGGCAGATTATCATTTCACCACCCGCCAGAACACCTATCTGCAACTCCTGCAAGACCCACAGTATGAGGAACTGTGGGCAGAATTGCTCGGCGGTTTTGCACAGGGCGGTGGAGAACTTATGAACCCGGACAGCACCCGCATCCCGACAGGCACCCTGCAATGGCCGCTGCCTGTCGCGGGTACGATTACTTCTCAATTTGGTCACCGCGTGGACCCCATCACCGGCGAGGTAAGCTCCCACACCGGCACCGACATTGCCTGTGCCGAGGGTACGCCGATTCTTGCTGCGGCAGACGGCATCGTCACCGTTGCCAACGGTCTTGACAGTTGGGGCGGCAGCTACGGTTACTACATTCAAATCGACCACGGCGGCGGGCTGGAAACACTGTACGCCCACTGTTCGTCCATCTGCGTCACCACCGGTCAGCAGGTGCAGGCCGGGCAGGTCATCGGCTATGTGGGTCACACCGGGCGGGCGACGGGCAGTCACTTGCATCTTGAAACGCGAGCCAACGGAACCCGTGTGGATTCGATGCTGTGCAGATTACTATTTGTTGAGGAGGAGCGCCCCCTCTAATATCCACATATATGTTTGAGAATTCCAAATATCATTGAATTAAAATATGATAAAAATAACGACGCCTGTGTGCTTATGCACCCGAAGAATGGATTTTACTTATATCATTCCGTTTGTAGATGCCGGAAAGAATAATATGGCTAATATCCTGAGAAGAATCTTTAATCAAGCGCAAGATTTGTTCAGCAGAAATTCGGCCAAGTTCAAATGAAGGCTGTGAAATCGTTGCAAAACGTGGAGCCATGTCCAGTTTATAGTCGTCATCAAAATATACTGTAGGCAGTGTCTCACCAATCCGATAGAGGTAATTAGCAACAAGCAGCGACATTGCGCCATTTGATACGATGATTGCTGTGCATTTTTCCTGGATCAGTTGATTCACACAGCGTTCTATAGCTGCTTCTGTGGAATGTCCATATACAATCCAAGATTCTTGCATGGCAATATCAGCATCATGCAGCGCGTCAAGATATCCTTGGAGCCTTTCTTTTGTGGTAGATAGGTGTGGGATTCCGGCAATATAGCCGACCCGCGTGTGGCCCGCTTGGATCAACTCTTTTGTAGCCTGGTAAATTGGTTCGGCGTTGGCGATGGTAGCAGAGCAGGCGGGCATATTGTCAAATTTTCGATCGATGAAAAGTACCGGAAGATTGGGGGAAAGAAAACCTACAGTGTTTTCATACCGATCTAATGTGGATGCGATAAGCAGGCCGTCTACAACGCCAGAAGAAAAGTAGGAGAGATGCGCTAGTTCACGGCTTTCCAGTTCTTTTGTATTGGCAATAATCAACCGATAATTGTGCTGAGAAAGTGTGGATTCCACCGCTTCAATGATTGTTGCAAAAAAACGATTGGATATATCGGGTACAATGAAACCAATTATATTTTTCTTTCCCGTGCGAAAGCTCTTTGCATAAGTGTTTGGTATATAATTAAGTTCTTTTGCGGCCTCCATGACACGCGCGACCTTCTCTGGTGACACGTATCGCGTTTTATTAAAAACGTGCGAAACGGTTGCAGATGAAACATGTGCATAACGTGCAACATCTTGAATGGTTATGCTACCCATATAAATCGACCATTCGACCGTCATGTATCCGCGAAAACTAGGATGGAAGAATGTAAATGAGCGGTCGCCTTTCTTAATAAAAAATGATTTTAAGAGGAAATACAAACCTAAGAATATAATATACCATACAATAAAGAAAATGTCACGAGAAAAGTAATCGATTTTACATAAAGCAAATAATTCAGCTGATTGCACAAAAAAACCAATGAATGTTTTATTATTCTGTCAATTTACAATTAGGAGTATGTCGGTTAGAATATAGACATAGATTTAATCGATTGCGCAATCGGTTAAAAAATGAAAGGAGAATTTTTTATGAAAACAAAAATCCTTGCACTGCTTATGGTCATTGCTACCCTGATCAGTCTGACTGCCTGTAGTAAAAAATCAAACAACAACATTACTGATAACCCCAGTGCGGAAAGTGATGTCGGTAGCACTGATGAAGCCAACAACACTGTAAAAGATGAGCAAAAAGCGTTCAAGGTAGGTTTCGTTTGCCCGGAGGCAACGAATGAAGGCTGGCAGGTAACTGCGGCTGCGATTGAAGATACCGCAAAGGAACTTAATATTGAGATTTCCAAACTCTACCTTGATCCAAGCGATTATGAAGGGACTTTTGCTCTTGCAGTTGATACGTTCATTCAGCAGAAAGTCGATGCTATCATTTACGGCGGCGCAGACGAGTCGTATGCAGCTACGGTTCACAAGGCGCAGGAAGAAGGAATCAAGTGCGTCGAGATCGACAACCCGACGAATGCGGGAAATCTGTGGAACATCACTGTTGATTCTTATGCTGCGGCGGCAGTTGCTGGTGAATGGATGGCAAAAGAACTTGACGCGGGTGTTGTTCTGATGATTAACGGTGATATGGCTCGTACGAATGCACAGCAGCGTCATGATGGTTTTGTAGAAACCATTACAAATTTGCGCTCTGACATCGAAATCCATGAGATTTATGCGAACTGGGATTCTACTACGGCACTCGCTGGCGTTGAAGATGCTATTACTCAATATGGCAACCGCATTGTCGGCGTGTTTTCTGCGTGGGATGGCGGTGCTTTGGCGGCCGCGTCTGCGTTGGAAGTTGCGGGACTGTCCGATAATGTTATTGTGTGCGGCTTTGATGGCACCCCCACCTCTATGGCCAATATCCGTGAGGGGAAGCTTCAGGCAGAAGTTGGCCAGCCGCTGTATGAACTTGGAAAAGTCGGTATGCAGACCGTGAACACGGTTCTGACTGGTGGAGAGGCCGAGGAAAAGACAGTTCTTGGCTGCTCTATCGTCACCGCTGAAAATGTGGAAGAGTTTATCAAGAGTGCTGGCCTTGAGCGGTTTATGAACTGATACGGAACAGCTTCCGTCAGAAAAATACACATTGATCAGACCCGCTGGCCTAGCTTGGCGGGCCTGATCAGTAGCAAAACACGGGAGGAATGTCCAAATTGGAACAATACACAAATCACAATGACCTTGCATTGGAGGTCAATGGCGCCACAAAAATTTTTGGTGGCGTGACTGTACTGGATCATGTAAACTTTTCATTGCGCAAAGGCGAGGTTCACATCTTAATAGGAGAAAATGGCGCGGGAAAGTCGACTTTGATCAAGATTATTGCCGGCGCATATATTCCGAACGCCGGTGTTATCAAACTGAATGGGGAGACGATAACGGTCAACAGCCCCTTAGAGGCCTTGGAAAGGGGAATTAGCGTTGTCTATCAGGAGCTTAACTTAGTTGAAACGCTAAGCGCTTATGAGAACATTTTCATGGTAAATCAAATCGTGAAAAAGACGGGGCCTTTTCAGATCTTGGACCGGCAAACGATGATTCAGCGCAGCAGAGAGCTCTTGGAGATGATTGGCGCAAATATCGATGTCACGATCCCTGTTAAGGAGCTCAGTGTTGCACAGCGGCAAATGGTAGAAATTGCAAGGGCACTTCGCATGGATTCCAAAGTGATTATCTTTGATGAACCTTCTGCTGTGCTGACTGACGTAGAGGTTGAAAAACTATTTACCGTAATTCGCAATTTAAAACAGCAAGGAATAGCAATTTGTTATATTTCACATCGTATGGATGAAATTATGCAAATTGGTGATCGTGTGACCGTTTTGCGTGATGGCAAGCTAATCGGCTGTCACGATATTCACAAAGAGCACATCACGATTGATGACATAATCCGTATGATGGTCGGTCATCCTATGGATCAGCAGTTCCCAAAGCAGATTTTTGAGCGCGGCGAAGAAATTCTGCGGGTGAAAGACTTGTCGTGTGGAGATCTTTTTCAGAATGTTAATTTTTCTTTGCACAGGGGAGAGGTTTTATGCTTCTCAGGACTTGTCGGGGCAGGAAGAACAGAGGTCGCAAAGACTGTCTTTGGCGCGCTGCAAAAGACTGGTGGCTCGATCTATTACTTTGGAAAGGAGATCTCACCCAAAAGACCATCTGATGCGATTCGACTTGGCATTTCGCTTGTACCGGAGGATCGGAAAGAAGAAGGCCTTTTCCTCTCTGCATCCCTCTATTCTAATTTGATGATTGCCGCAGTAAATACTTTCACAAAGTACGGCATTTTTCAGAAAACAAAAATTCAGTCCATCTGCCACGATATTAGCCGCAGACTGCATTTAAATACTGAGAATTTAGATTTACATGCAGAAAACCTGTCTGGAGGAAACCAACAAAAAATCTCCCTCGGAAAATGGTTGGTTGCCAATCCAAAACTCGTTATTTTTGACGAACCGACCCGTGGTATCGATGTTGGCGCAAAGGTTGAAGTTTACAATCTCATCAATAAGCTGGTGGCCGATGGCATTGGTGTCATAATGATTTCTTCGGATCTTCCTGAAGTTCTTGGTATGAGTGACCGCATCGTGGTGATGCACGAAGGAAAGGTGACGGGCGAGCTACTCCGTAACGAGGCAACACAGGAAAAAATTATGAAATTAGCAACACAGAGAGAGGAAATGAAACATGAACAATAAGTCTCAGGGATTAAAATTTACAAATAAATACAGTTCCCAAATCAGCACGATTTTGGCACTTATTATTCTCTGCATTGTGCTGTCGTTTTTATCTGAAAACTTTCTGACAATTGGAAATCTGCTCACTGTTACCAATCAGGTTGTATACGTAGCTTTGATGGCGATCGGCATGACAATTCTCTTTATGCTTGGCGCGATAGATCTCTCTGTGGGTGCTATTTTGGCGTTGAGTGCCTGTGTCATGGGACTGCTGACGAATAAATATGGTATGGCTCCCGTGCCGGCGATTCTGATTGCGATGGCTGTGTCCTTACTCTGTGGTTTGATCAACGGCTTGCTCGTCACCCAAATTAAGCTGCCGCCCTTTGTTGCAACGCTTGGTACAAGCTACATTTTTCGTGGTATGGCGGCTATTATTACAGGCGCAAAAAACTCGCTGAATATGCCAGAAGGTCTGCGCTGGATTGCCGCGGGCAAGGTTGCAAACGTTTTTCCCAGAGGTATTTTTGTGTTGCTCGCCTTATACATTGCAGCATGGTTCTTGATGGAAAAGACACCGTTTGGTATCAAAATAAAGTGCATCGGCGGCAACGAAAAAGCTGCAAGACTGTCCGGCGTAGAAATTGAAAAAATGAAGCTGCTGGCATACGTCATAACCGGTGCCCTGTGCGGGATTTCTGGTATGATGCTCGCTGGACGTCTAAACTTCACAAACTCCACTATGGCCAATGGCGCAGAACTCAGCTGCATTGTGGCAGGCGTTGTCGGCGGTACATCCATGAATGGCGGTTCTGGAAGCATCTGGGGTACACTGGTCGGCTCACTTTTGATGGGCGTTATCAGTAATGGTTTGAATCTGCTGAATGTCAGCCAGTTTTGGCAGGATGTCGCAATGGGTGCGCTCGTCATTTTGGCTGTGGCAATCGACTGCTTCCGGCAAGCCGGTAAAAGCCGTGTAAAAAGAGTTGTGTAAAGGAGAACTGCCATTATGAACCACACAGCTGCAATTGTTACAGGAGGCAACCGCGGTGTTGGCGAAGGGATTTGCTATGCACTGGCAAGCAAAGGATACGATATCTTCATGGCGCATTGCGGAGAAGCAGACAAAGCTGCACATGTTGCACAGCAATTACGGGAGAAATTCGGGGTTCGCGTTGTAACTTTTGATTGTGATCAGCGCGAACGTACCATCGGAGAAACACTGATGACGCAGGCTTTGCTGGCGTTTCCTTCCATATCCCTTGTAATGTGTAATGCAGGGGTTGGTCTCGAAAAGTATATGCGGCTGATTCACCCGGAGGAAATCGACTATGTTTACGAAGTCAACTTCCGAGGGAGCCTGCTCATTGCAAATGCTGCAGCCAAGTACATGGTGGATAGAGGTATCCGCGGTACGATTCTGTTTACATCTTCCATCCGGTCTAAAACACCCACACCGATGGATGCCATATACGGAGGACTGAAGGCGGGGCTTAATCGCGCGGCGCAGTCCATGGCGCGTGAGTACGGGCGGCATGGGATTCGTATTTCGACGATCTCTCCCGGATGCATGTGCGTGTATCCAGAGGGCTATGCGGATCGGGATTACACAGAGGAAATCTCCCGAATTCCATTGCGGATCGGCGGTGATGGTACTGATATTGGTTTCACTGCTGCGTTTCTTGCGTCGGAAGAGGCTAGGTTTATTACTGGTATTAATATATTTGTAGATGGCGGGGTCAGTTGCGGTGAGGATTACTGGTCAGACGCGGATGAATATACTGCCAGTCACGGCCGGGGCACTTTTGTTGTCCGAGAGTAGATAGTGAAATGAGGTTAACGACATGATATCACTGGAAGCAAATGAAAAAACATTGCGGGAGAAGGACATGGCACTCCAGCCTGTTCCGCTTAATACAACACCTGATGAAACATATTTCCGAAAAAGTAGGCTGTGGCAAGGAATTCCTGGAATTGAACGCACGTATGGTGGGCGTTTTTGGCGGTGCTTTTTCAGCGGCGGCAATGACGAGGGACCTGATAATTACGTTGCAGTTGAAATCAGTGACGATGCGTGTGATACATGGTCTGAGCCGATCGTGGTGATTGATCCGCCTGGAAATGTTCGCGCATTTGATCCTTGCCTTTGGCGCACACCGTCAAATGAATTGTTTCTCTTTTGGGCACAGAGCTACGGTGGCTTTGATGGCCGTGCCGGCTGCTGGTATTCAGTGTGCCGAGACCCGGATGAGGTGCCGAACGTCTGGACTGAGCCAAGACGAATTGCTGACGGCGTTATGCTTAACAAACCGACAGTTCTTATGAATGGCGAGTGGGCTTTGCCGATTACGCTGTGGGGTCATGTAAAGTCCAGCCTAAACCCCAACGTGCCAAACTGCCTCGCAAAAATGTATGTCTCTTCTGATCAAGGGAAAACATTTGAATACCGGGGAGGCGTCGATATGCCAAACCGTTGGTTTGATGAGAGCATGATTCTCGAAAAAAATGATGGTACGCTACAGATGCTGACGCGAAGAAAGGACGGTATCGGTGAAGCATTTTCCCATGATGGCGGCCGAACGTGGGGGGATATCGGGAAATTCTGCCTTGGTGGACCCAATTCTCGTTTCCACATTCGGAAACTTCATTCTGGCCACATACTGCTGATCAACCACTGGAGTCCAGACAACCGATTTGACACACCTCGCGGCGATGATCCTGATTATATGGCGAGAAACAACCTGGCAGCGTTTTTGTCGGTTGATGATGGGAAAACATGGAGCGCTCCGCTTCTTCTGGATGAACGCGAACTCGTTTCTTATCCAGATGCGGTGCAAACGCCGGACGATCAAATCTACATCATTTATGACCGGGAGCGAAATGTCGAAAAGGAGCTGCTGCTGGCGCGGATCACGGAAGAGGATATTCTGCGCGGGAAACTGGTCTCAGATGGATCGTTTTTAAGAAAGATTATCAGTAAGCTGAATTGAGGTGCAAAGATGAAATACAGAAAACTTGAAGGAACAGATTTGACTGTGCCGCAGTATGTGCTCGGAACCGGTGATTATGCGAGTAATGTTCCGGCAGATATCGCCAGAGACCTTCTTAAAACGTATGTCGATTGCGGCGGGACTATGTTGGATACTTCTCATTATTATGGGAGCTTTCTCGTTGGTGGGCGATCTCTGAGCGAGTGTCTGGTTGGTGATTTCCTACAGGAAAACCATTTGCGTGAGCAAGTGCTGATTAGCACCAAAGGCTGCTGCTATGCAACAAACAAACCATATGAGAAGCGGATGACTCCGGCATTTCTGCGGTCTGATCTAACTGAAAGCCTGCGTAATTTACACACAGACTATATTGATTTCTATTGGCTGCATCAGGACGATCCAAGCCAACCTGTTGGAGCGATTCTCGAGGAACTGAATCGTTGCGTCGAAGAGGGCAAGATTCGTTATTTTGGTTGTTCCAACTGGAAAATCGAACGAATTTTGGAGGCGGATGCCTATGCAGAGGCACATGGTCTTCGTAAATTCAGTGCGAATCAGGTTATGCTCAATATGGCTTACCCCAATATGACGGCTGTCGATGAGCTGATTCAGACCTGGCTGACACCTGGTATGCGAAAATACCATGAGCGGACGCAGCGACCGGTATTTGCGTATTGTTCACAGGCAAGTGGTTTCTTTTATAACTGCTTCAAAGATGATTATATGGAAAATATAGGATACTCCTATTCGAGAAAGTACTTCTACAACAGCGAATCTCTCCGCCGGGCCAAACAAGCACTTCGACTTTCCAAACAATCCGGGATGACACTTCAGGATATTGTTCTTGGCTACATGTTGGCGCAACCGTTCCCGGTTTTGCCCATTGTCGGACCACAGCGTCCGGATGAGATGAAGAGTACATTAGAAAGCGCGCAGGTTCCGCTGACACAGGAACAGATAGACTTTATCTTTGATATTTGATTTATGATTTTACATAATGGGATTTTGTCGCCGGATTGCGTGGACGCGCTACTTCCAACTGCTTGGTCGTATCGCTCATCCTTCCAAACGTTGCCGCAGACGCCAAACTACTTAAAAGAACGCCCTGATGTAATTCCAATTGATTGTGGTAGACAGCTTTTCGTCGATGACTTTCTGATTGAAGAAAGTAGTTTGCATCGAGAGTTTTATTCTCCGGAAATCAAGGGAATGGTGCTGACACCGGAAACTGCGTTAGAGATGGATCATGGCAATTGCCCGGTAGCTGCTCCATTCAAAGACGGCATTTTTTACGATCCGACTGATAAGAAGTTCAAATTATGGTATCAGGCTGGGTGGTTTGGAGCGGTTGCATATGCGGAAAGCTGCGACGGATTTCACTGGATACGGCCACATATTGCTGTCGATGGTTCAAATCGCATTCTTCCTGCATTTGAAGATCGCTTTCGCGATGGCTGCAGTATTTGGCTTGACCAGAGCGCGGATACTGAGCGTTTCAAAATGTTCCTTTTCACACGGGATCGGCAAAAAAGAGAGTATGCTGAATTGCGAACATCTGCCAATGGGTTGGACTGGTCTGCCCCGTTGCGTATTATGCCTTGCGGAGATACGACATCGCTTTTTTATAACCCCTTCCGCGACAGATGGGTACTGAGCGTCAGAAGCTTGTATCAAAAGGGAAAATATCTGTACCGCTATCGATCCTACCGGGAGGCTGCTTCGTTTTCGGAGCTTGCAGACTGTCGCCGGGAGTATTTTTGGCAAAGCGCAGATGCAAACGACGAACGGGATGATATTTGGGATTGCGATACACAGTTGTACAGCTTGGACTGTGTTGCATACGAGAGTATCATGCTTGGCATCTTTCAGATTTTTAAGGGTCCGCATAATGCTGTTGCTGAACAGCTGGGAGAACCCAAAAAGTGTGATCTTTACATTGGCTTTAGTCGGGATGGCATTCAATTTTCTAGATTAAACCGGGAGCCATTTATTGCGGGAAGCGGCGTTCATGGTGCATGGGATGAGGGTTATATCCATCCAGCATCTGGTATATGTATTGTCAACGGCGACGAACTGCTGTTCTATTTCGGCGCATGGTCTGGTAATTCTCCGCGTATGGGGAGACATATGTATGCTGGTGGAAGCACAGGAGTGGCAACACTTCGCAGAGATGGCTTTGCTGCACTTACGACAAACTCTACCGGACATATGTCGACGCCTCCTGTGTGCTTCCACGGAGAAGGACTTTGGGTAAATGCACAGTGCAAATCATTGAGGGCTGAAATACAAGATAAAAATGGTCATGCACTTCCGGGATTGTCTTTTCAGGACTGTATCTGCCGCTCTGTCAATTCCACAAAGCAGCAAGTCCTATGGAATTCTGCAGTCTCACTTCATGCTATATCCGGGAAGCCCGTGCGTATTGCTTTCGAGCTGGAGCAAGGCAAGCTGTTTTCATTTTGGATTTCAAATGATAAATCTGGCTCGAGCGGTGGATATCTGGCAGCAGGAAGCGTACAGCATTCGAGTATAAAGGATGAAACATATGAATGATTCGATTTGTCTCTATATCTGTAAACGGGATGAGGAAGGCGCACTGCTCCGATACAACTTTGATCCTCAAGCTTGTGTCCTTACGAAGATGGGTACAGAGGATGTCTTGCGGTATGTTGCCTGTCTTGCAATTAATAAGACATACCTCTACACTTCGTCGTTGGATTGTGCAGGGAACAATTTATTTAGTGCTTATTCCATTCAACACGACGACAAGCTGCAGCTCATAAACCGTCAAGCCGCCTCGGGTTTTGACGCAACATATATTTCCCTGAATCCGCAGACGGAAAGTTTGGTTGCCTCGGATTTTCTGGCAAGCACATTGCTGTTTTATGGTTTCCGTAGTGATGGGGGTATTGGGAAATTCAGACAGCTTCTTCAGTTTCAGGACAAAGGAGCTATAGTTGGACCGCGGCAGGATGCGTCCCATCCGCACTGTACCATTGCAGCGGAAGGTGGCTCCATCTTGCTTACTGCAGATTTAGGATGTGACAAACTGCGGCTTCTCAACGGAACAGGTTCTGTTTGTCAGATTTCTGAGGCAACAGTGCCCGCCGGTTCAGGTTTGAGACATCTGGCGGTGCATCCGACACGAAATGTTGTCTATGCCATTTCAGAGATCAGCTCTGATATTTTTGTATTTCGCTTTAACACATGTGGCGAACTGAAATTGACGCAGACACTCAGCAATTTACATTGTAGTGGACGCGATGGCAGCATTGGCGGCGACATTGCTGTTTCGCCAAATGGAAAGTGGCTGGCGGCATCGAATCGCGGAGAAAATAATATCGTTTTATATGAAATTGATGGGAATGGCGCTATATATTACCACGATACGGTGAAAACGGATGGATGGGCGCGCATTTTGCGGTTCGATGCTGCTTCGGAGTATCTCTTTGCCATCTTAGAAGAGTTCATCGATGTAGGAGCCTATAGTTTCCCCGCTGAACGGTGTGCCAGCACTGGCGGAATCCAGATATTTCATTTGGACGCGGCACAAAATGAATTTCAAGACACTGGAATCCGAGAAACCATTCCGAAGGCGTATGCTGCTGCAGTTCTTGATGGGAGGAAGTAATTTGAATTTAAAGGATCTGTTTTTGGGCCTTCAGCATGTAGGGCTTCCAACGAATCGGTATGAAGAAACAATCAGCTTCTATCATCGAATTGGATTTGAGACGTATGATACGGAGATAAATGGCGCAAGCCGTGTCTGTTTTCTACGCCTGAATGATCTCATTTTAGAGGTATATGAATGCAGCGCATGCACCCAGCAGACTGGTGCATGGGATCACATTGCAATCAATGTTCGCGACATCGATGCTGCGTTTGAGTATGTAACATCGGAAATGCCGTTGCAGCCAACTTGCGTGCAGAAGCTTCCGTTCTTTGAACGGGGGGTGCGTTTTTTCGTGATTACTGGTCCCAATGGGGAACGTGTGGAATTTAATCAATATTTATAAATGGGAAAATAATATGTTTGACATCGTTGCACTCGGAGAATTGTTAATTGACTTCACAGACAGTGGTTTTTCACCAAATGGGATGAAGCTGTTTGAACGGAATGCTGGGGGAGCACCTGGTAATATGCTTGTTGCTGCAGCACGATTCGGACGTTCTGTGGCATTCCTCGGTAAGGTTGGAGATGATATGCATGGCCGCTTTTTAAAGGAGGTTCTTGTTTCTGAGGGTATCTGTACCGATGGCATGTTGCTGGACCCAAGTGTGTTTACAACACTCGCGTTTGTTTCACTGGATGAGTTTGGGGAACGAACATTCTCCTTTGCCCGCAAGCCAGGTGCCGATACCTGCCTTCGACAGGAAGAGCTCTCCGTCGAACTTCTCCATAATTGCCGGGTGTTCCATTTTGGCTCAATCTCTTTAACCAGCGATCCAGTCCGTTCGGCTACGCTTTCAGCGTTGAAAACTGCAAAGGCCGCAGGAGCGGTGATTTCTTATGATCCTAATTTCCGTGAAAACCTTTGGCCGGATACAGAAACGGCTCGTATGATGATTCGTTCTGTTTTACAATCGGTCGATTTCGTGAAAGTCTCGGAAGAGGAGCTTGAAATTGTGACTGGAGAGACTGATGCTGAAAAAGCTTGTGTATTTCTGCATAAGAAGGGAATTACATGTGTCGTTGTTACGCTTGGTGAAAAAGGCGCATATATCAGCCTCAAGGGAAAGGGCGTTTGCCAATCCGCCGGCTTGAATCTCGGACCTATTGTGGACAAGACTGGCGCGGGAGATGCTTTCTGGGGAACGTTTATCGCGGAGTTTACAGAAGAGGAGATTCCCCTTTCAAAACTGAAATTAGATGATGTGCGCCGCTACGCAGACTGCGCAAATATCGCTGCGGCACTTAGTATTACCCGGCGTGGTGGGATTCCGTCTATGCCTCGACGCGAAGAAATAGTTGGGACAATTCTACAAATGAATGGAGATAAAAGATTATATGAAGCGTAGTGATTTTATGCTCGCTGGACAGCAGGATCGTGAACGGTAGTGTGAAGCAGATGAAAGAATCCAACAAGCAGAGCTACACAGGGAGCCGCGATGATGTCATCGCAATGGGGTATGTCCCATGTAAAAAATGTAACCCGTAGTATGAGAAAAGAGAGGCTATCAGAAATGATGACCTCTCTTTTTGTGCGCTCTTATGGACAAATTAAGAAAATATGCTGTGATACAAAGACTTTAATTTGAAGTTAATGCTCCATCGGTATGGGAACTGCTATCTTGCACTGAATCGGGATATACGACTTCATCAATCATTTCGCCGGTATCAACATCAACAAAGTCAACAGTGACTTTCGGTTCATTGGTTCCATCAAAATACTGGTAGTACAGACCCGTGATGCCGAATCCTAAGGCAAATGATATAATAAACCGTAGAAAAGCCAAATCGGAGCAAGAACGAAAAATCGCCCACACCAGTCAGAATCCAACGCTGCTGGCGGGCATCGTGTACTGTGCTCACTGTGGTGCGAAGATGTCGGGATTTATGCATACGGATCGTTATAAGCTAGCAGATGGTAGCATTCGGGAGAAAGTACAACCAAAGTACAATTGCTTCCAGCGGGGACAGAAGAATAAAGGGGGGAGAGATTGCGATGGACAGGCATTATATCTTGCTGAGCGGGTAGATGCTATCGTTCTGCAGGCAGTATCAAAGATATTTGAGCAGATTAGAGATACACCGTACTCAAGGATGGCAGAAAACCGAATAAGGCAGGAATCAAATCTACAAAAATCTAAACGTGCTTCGGTAGAAAAGAAAATTAAAACTGCACAGCATGCTTTGGAACGCTTTGAAGGTGAGATTCTGAAATGCCTTGATGGTACAAGCAATTTTACCGAAGATATGATTGCCAAGCAAATTCGGCGATACCAACAAGAACTGGATGATGCGAAAGCAGAGTACGCGGAACTTCAAAATGCACGATTAAACGAAGCGGCTGAGATTCGGAAACTGCGTACCTATTACGACGATTTCAGAGGTTGGGCAGAAGAATTTGATACCGCCCCGCTGGAAATGAAACGGATGATACTGAGCCAACTGATAGAAAGAGTGGAGGTCGGAAGAAAGTATCAGGTTACGATAAAGCTAAATATGGAATATCAGCAATTCTTGGAAATCACAGAAGAACAGAAAATTATACCGCTGATTAGTGCGTAAAAGAAAATTGACCAGCGCCACACAAAAACGGTGCTGGTCAATGACTTTGCATAGGATATATTTAGTGATTTTGATCGTTAGAAAAGTGCTTTTTATTACAACAGCATACACCATGAGTGTGAGCAACTAAGGAGAGCAACTGACTCTTAATCAGTGGGTCCTGGGTTCGAGTCCCCGATGGTGCACCACAAAATACCTCGCAAGAAGCTGCGGGGTATTTTTTATTGCTGTTTTCCGGAAAAGCAGATGCTTGGTGCGCCATCGGGGGCGAGAAGAGCTCGTGTATTTCAGGCTGTCAAAAAACTCTTGTTGGGGCGGGCATTGCTCGCCCGTGCCCGTTTGTCTGTGAAATAACTTCCCCGGAAAAAGCGTTGCTGCGCCAAGTCTGCGGGCGACCAATGGTCGCCCCTACACATTCAATAGGCTAAGAAGGTGATTTTTAGAGCGCGGGGTTTGGGGAAAAAATGTTAAAAAAGATTGAGCGGCTAAAAAATATAAGACTTGCTGCCATAAAAAAAGAAATCCCCCAATGCCTTTCGTATACTATGCCTGCAAACGGCAGATACTGAAAGGGATTGGGGGATTGCTATGAAGATCGTCTTTTACGGGACGCGGGAGTATGACCATTACTACTTTGATGTGCTGGCGGCTGACCCGGAATATGGCTGTGAGATCCGGTTTTTAACGGCGAATCTCGATGCGGATACCGCGCCGCTGGCGCGGGGCGGGGACGCGGTGTGCGCGTTTGTCAATGCGGATTGCTCGGCTTCGGTGCTGGAAAAGCTGGCGCAGGCGGGTATCCGCTGCCTGCTGCTGCGCTGCGCGGGGTATAATCATGTGGACCTGCCGGCGGCGCAGCGGTACGGCATCACGGTGCTGCGGGTGCCGGGCTACAGCCCCGAGGCGGTGGCCGAGCACGCCATGGCGCTGGCGCTGGCCGCGAACCGCCGCATCTGCAAGGCGTATATCAAGGTGCGCAACAACAATTTTTCGCTTGATGGGCTGCTGGGGTACAACCTGTACGGCTCGGCGGTCGGTATTGTGGGCACGGGGCGCATCGGCGCGGCGATGGCCCGTATCTGCTGCGGCTTCGGCATGACGGTGCTGGCCTGCGACCAATACCGCAACCCTGCGCTGGACGGCCTTGTGCGGTATGTGGGGCTGGAGGAGCTGCTGCGTACCGCAGACCTGGTCAGCCTGCATTGCCCGCTGACGGCGGAAACCTACCACATGATCAACGCTGAGACGATCCAGATGATGCGCGACAGCGCGGTGCTAGTCAACACCAGCCGGGGCGGGCTGATCGACACGCGGGCGCTCATCAACGCGCTGCGCAGCCGCAAATTTGCCGGTGTGGGGCTGGATGTCTATGAGGATGAGGACGGTCAGGTGTTTGAAAACTTCTCCGACGATGTGCTGCGCAATGAGATCGTGCCGGTGCTGATGAGCTTTCCGAATGTGGTCGTGACGAGCCATCAGGCGTTTTTTACCCGGACCGCGCTGCAGAGCATTGCCATCACAACGATGGAGAACGCGCGGGCATTTGCGCGAGGGGAAAAGCTGGTGAATGAGGTGAAGGGGTAAGCAGGGCAGAGGGGCGGTAAAGGCAAGGCTGCGGGAATCCCTCCGGCCTCGCAGGCTCGGCCACCTCCCTTTGACAAGGGAGGCAAAGCTGCCGGGAGGGAGGAATCCCTCCCCTACGGTTTAAAGATAACATTGCGATACAGGCAAAGCTGCGGGCCGGGCATGCCCGGCCCCTGTCGTGGCGGTCTGCGCATTCCACAAAACAAAAAAGCCACTGCTTGCGCAGCGGCTTTTTTGTTTTTATACAGCAACTAGAGGATGGCAGGAATCAGCGGTTCTTCTCTTCGTCCAGACGATCCAGCAGATCCCAGACGCCGAGCATGTACTGCACGCCGAGGGCGCGGTCGTACTTGCCGTAACCGGGGCGGCATTTGCCGGGGCCTTCCTCCCACAGCTGGCGGCCGTGGTCGGGGCGGATGCAGCCGTCAAAGCCGCAGTCGTGGTAGGCGCGCAGGATCTCGATGATGCCGGTCTCGCCGCAGCAGTCGCGGTGGGCAGCCTCGGAGAAGTCACCGTTCTCGAAGTGATGGATGTTGCGCACATGGGCGAACGGGATGCGGTCGCAGTGCTTGCGCACGATGGCGGCCACGTTGTTGTTGGGGTTGGCGTTCATGCTGCCGGAGCAGAGCGTCAGGCAGTTGTACGGGTCATCGACCATCGTCAGGAAGCGGTCAATGCTCTCGGCGTCAACCAGCAGACGGGGCAGGCCGAAGATGTCCCATGGGGGATCGTCCTGATGGATCGCCATCTTGATGTCGCACTCGCGGCAGGTGGGCATGATGGCCTCAAGGAAGTACTTGAGGTTATCCCACAGCTTCTCCTTGGTGACGGGGGCGTAGGCCTTGAACAGCTCGTCCAGCTTGGCCATGCGCTCCGGCTCCCAGCCGGGGAAGGTCATGTTGTACTTCTCGGTGAATTCGAGAATGTAGTTTGCCATGCCCTTGTAGTCGTCCTGGATCAGGTCCTTCTGATAGAACAGGGCGGTGGAGCCGTCGCCGACGGGGTGGAACAGGTCGGTGCGGGTCCAGTCAAAGATGGGCATGAAGTTGTAGCAGATGGTCTTGACGCCGAACTTGGACAGGTTGCGGATGCACTGCTTGTAGTTCTCGATATACTGGTCGCGGGTCGGCAGGCCGATCTTGATGTCGTCGTGGACGTTGACGGACTCGACGACGGTGGCGTCAAAGCCGGCAGCATGGATCTGGTCTACGACCTCCTTGATCTCGGCCTCCTCCCAGATCTCGCCGGGCATTTTGCTGTGCAGTGCCCAGACGATCTCCTCGACACCGGGGATCTGCTTAATGTCGCCGAGGGTGATGGGGTCATTGCCCTCACCATACCAGCGCCAACCCATTTTCATAGACATGTGGTGCTCCTTTTGTTTGTATAGTCGTTTGCGTAGGGGCGAGGCATGCCTCGCCCGCAAGTTTCCGGTTGCGAACCCGTGAGCGGGTTATACATTTTACGTGGCGGGCCGGACATGTCCGGCCCCTACAGCGTAGCTGCAAAGGCTTCCCCTTGGGGGAAGGCTTAGGGAAGCTACTCTTAGCCGTTCACGGCCTCGTGCAGGGTCTTGCGGACGGCACCGGCACCGGCGATCTCGGCCTTGAAGTACGCCTTGATCTTGTCGGCCAGGACGGTCTTGGTCAGGTCGCTGCCGAAGATGGACGCATTGGACAGGATGCCGTCCAGCTGGTCGGTGACGGTCTCGGGCTTGCCGAACTCGATGCCGGAGAGCTTGGCCTGCAGCTCGTCCTTCAGCGGGTCAGCACTGACCTCAAAGGCGTTGCCGTTGTCGTCGATGGCCAGCAGATAACGCAGCCAACCGGCGATGGCCAGAGGAATGGAGACCAGGCTGTTCAGGTCGCGGCCCTCGGCAACGTAGCTCTTGATGGTCTCGCCAAAGCGGATGCCGACCTTCTGGGACGTGTCGGTAGCGATGCGCTGCGGCGTGTCGGGCATGAAGGGATTGGGCAGGCGCTGCTCGATGACCTCGTCGATGAAGGCCTTCGGGTTAAGGATCTTCGGGTCAACGACGACGGGCAGGCCCTCGACGTAGCCCAGGCGCTTGATGAGGGCGACGATGTCCTCGTCCTTCATCTCGGCGCAGATCAGGTCATAGCCCAGCATGCAGCCGTACACGCTCATGGCGGTGTGCAGCGGGTTCAGGCAGGTAGTGACCTTCATGCGCTCGGTCTTGTTGACGGTCTCGCGGTCGGTCATGTAGACACCGGCCTTCTCCAGCGCGGGGCGGCCGTTGGGGAACTTGTCCTCGACGACCAGATACTGCGGGCGCTCGGCGTTGACGAACGCGGCAATGAAGGTGTTCTTGGAGGTGACGATGGGGGTCATGCCCTCGATGCCGTCCTTCTCCAGAGACTCCTCGACGATCTTGTGGGGGCGCGGGGTGATCTTGTCGATCATGGACCAGGGGAAGGTGATCTTGGTCTCATCGGACAGGTAGTCGATGAAGTCCTGACCGACGAAGCCCTTCTCCAGCCATGCCTTGGCAACGGTCATAACGCTGGCCTGCAGCTTCTCGCCGTTGTGGGAGCAGTTGTCCATGCTGACGACGGCCAGAGGATAGGCACCGTTCTGGAAACGCTCCAGCAGCAGGGCGGCGACCATGCTCATGGCGTGGCGGGCGTGGGCGGGGCCCTCGTCGATGTCAGCCTGCACGACGGGCATCAGGCTGCCGTCGGGACGGTACAGAGCGTAGCCCTTCTCGGTGATGGTGAAGGAGATCATCTGCAGGCTGGGATCGGTGAAGATCTGCTTGAAGCGGGCCATCATCTCCGCGTCGGCAGAGTTGGCGCGCAGGCCCTCGGCCACAGAGCCGATGATCTCGCGGCTGGTGGTGCCGTCCGGGTTCAGGGTGACGTTCATCGTCAGGTTGTCATACGGGGTGTAGATCTTGTCGATGATGTCGTAGTCGAAGGTGTCGGCTGCGATGATGCCGCGGTCAGCGGCACCCTCGTTCAGCAGGCGCTGCTGCAGCGCGGCGATGAAGCCGCGGAAGATATTGCCCGCACCGAAGTGGACCCAGATGGGGTGCTCCTTGGTGGCGGCAGTCATGGCAGCGTGGTCAAAGGCGGGCAGCTTGACGCCCAGCTTTTCCCACTCGGCTTTCTGGTTGACGATGGAAGACGCATTCATCTGCATAATGATTTGCTCCTTTTGTTGCTGTGGGGGTGGGCGGCACACGACCGCCCGCGATGTCTATAGTATACCGCGTGATTTTTTGCAAGAAAATAACGCTGATTGCTTGAAAAATTGCGAAAATTGCGGTAAAATCATAGCAACGCAGAAAAGGCTTCTCCCTTGGGGGAGAAGCTGCCGCCGCAGGCGGCTGATGAGGGGAGAACTGGCCGCAAAATCCCGCTTGCAGGGTGGCAGCGGCAAGGTCGGCCCTCATCCGGCTTCGCTTCGCTCAGCCACCTACTCCCCTTCTGGCGCTATGCGCCACCTCCCCCGTACCGGGGGAGTCTGTCCCGGAGGGGAAGGCTTTTTGGGAGTCACCTATGTCCAACTACAACCCCTACACCAAGCGCCAGACGATGATCGCGCCGGATTATGAGGTCTACCGCTATCGCTCGACCTACATGAACGAGGTCGAGCTGCACCACCACGACTTCTATGAGATTTACCTGCTGCTGCGCGGGCGGGTGGAGTACATCGTCGAGAACCAGCTCTACCGCGTGCGCCCCGGCGATTGGATGCTGTGCAGCCCGCTGGAGCTGCACCAGGCGCGCATTGCCACCGACGCCGACGCCTATGAGCGCATCGTGCTCTGGATCGCGCGGCCCTATCTGGAGGGCTTGTCCACCCCGCGCACAAGTCTGACCCGCTGCTTTGACACGACAGTCCCCGGCCACACGAACCTGCTGCGGCTGCCCGGGGCCACCGGCGCGCCGCTGCGCACAACGGTGGATAAGCTGTGCGCGTTAAAGGCGGACAAGGCGTACGGCAGTGACCTTTTGGCCCAGAGTGCGCTGGTGGAGCTTTTGGTCGGCCTGAACCGTGCCGCAGCCGAGCGCGGCGACGCCCGCCCCACCGGCACGAGTGACCAGGTCGTGGACGCGGTGCTGCACTACATCAACGAGCACTACAGCGAGGCCTTGACGCTGGACCAGCTGTCGGAGAAGTTCTTTATCAGCAAGTATCATCTTCTGCGGAAGTTCGATGCGCAGGTCGGCACGACGGTGCATCGCTATATTTTGCAGAAGCGGCTATTAAACGCGAAGCAGCTTTTAGCCGGCGGCGTCCCGCCGAATGAAGTCTGCCAATACTGCGGTTTTGGCGATTACGCAAACTTTTACCGCGCATTCCGGGCGGAGTACAACCAGACGCCGCGGCAGTATATTCAGTCAGCGAGGGGGAAATAAACAGAAAGTTTAATGTGAATTTTTTCCATAACCTTGCAAGAGTACGTCTTGATTTGATATAATTATAATGTAAAGGTCTACACATTTAAAAAGGAGCACAGATATGGCGAAGAACAAACTGGTAGCACCCGTTGTGAAATGGGTGGGAGGAAAGCGTCAACTGATAGACGAAATAACTCCTTTACTACCTAAAAAAATTGAATTTTATTGTGAGCCTTTTTTAGGTGGCGGAGCTGTGCTTTTTTCTATGCAGCCTCCTAAAGCGATTGTCAATGACTTAAACAGGGATTTGATGATTGTTTATGAGGTTATAAGGGACAATGTTGAAGAACTGATCGAATCATTAAAGAAGCATGAAAACACAGCAGATTATTTTTATGAAATAAGGGATATGGATAGAGACCAAAGTGTTTACCAATCCATGTCAAAAGTTGATAGAGCGTCAAGACTGTTATATCTAAATAAAACATGTTTCAATGGTTTGTTTCGGGTGAATTCTTCGGGAGAGTTTAATTCACCGTTTGGACATTATAAAAATCCCAATATAGTGAATGAACCGGTTTTGCGGGCAGTAAATAAGTATCTCACAAAAAACGATATTATCTTGTATAGTGAAGATTTTGAAAAGATCCTTGAACGTGTTCCAAACAATGGGTTCGTGTATCTAGATCCGCCGTATGATCCGGTTTCTGATACGGCTAGTTTTACGGGATATAATAAAGGCGGATTTGATAAAGAAGAACAGAAACGTCTGAAAAGATGTTGTGACTTACTGGATAAACGTGGTGTAAAGTTTATGCTTTCTAATTCAGCTACGGAGTTTATAAAAAGTCTATATGGCGACTACGATGTGACGATTGTAAAAGCGAAACGAATAATCAACTCAAATGTAAACGGACGTGGAGCTGTTGACGAGGTACTAATTAGAAACTATGGGAAAAAATGATACAGCGTGGGAAGGTCTGTTTGAAAAGTATAGAATTCTCGATAAAATTGAACGGGAAGGACAATATATAATCACAGCAGATGAAATCAGAAAATTTAGAGAACCACGTTTGATGACAAAGTTTGACCATAAGATTAACCTTCCTGCGATTTTCCAAAATAATGGCCTGTCTATTTTGCCTATAACAAGAGGCGAGTATATTATATCTTCCTTTTCAGCCTATGAGTCATTTGAAGAACCTACACAAGAAGTTTATCGGATTTCAATTCCGCATTATCTCCAAAGCCTAGTTCCTCGTTTTTTAGTGAGCGAGTCGATTGCTTTAAACTGTGCTAATGCTTGTGGAGTTATGAAAGATTTTTTGGAAGATGACTACATCCTACCGACGGTTAATGGACGAATGAGTTCTGGACAATTTGATTTTGATATAAATACAAAGTATGGACTACGTACTGTTAATGTATGCAATTCACAGATCGAAATAGATGCGGCTTATGAAGGGGCTAGTTATTTATCTCTATTTGAGGCAAAACATGATTTGGCCGATGACTTTATTGTTCGGCAGCTTTACTATCCGTTCCGCGTATGGAATCAAAGAGTTACGAAAGAAGTTAAGCCAATATTCCTGGTATTTTCTAACGGTGTATTTAACTTGTATGAATATCGATTTGAGGAAGCGAGAAATTATAATTCTTTAAGATTGGTGAAGCAGAAGAACTATATGATTTCAACGTCGATAAATGCCGAGGATATTGGACATTTAGTACAATCAGTTCGATTAGTGGATGAACCTCAAATTGCGTTCCCACAGGCGGATCGGATGTCTAGGATTGTAAATCTTATTGAGTTGTTGAGCGAAAGAGGGATGACAAGGCAAGAGATTACATCGAAGTATGCATTTGACGAGAGACAAACAAATTATTATACGGATGCAGGACGATACCTCGGTTTAATTGAAAAAGGAGTTAATGTAGATAATGAGATTTATTTCTTTCTGTCTGAGCAAGGCCGTTATATTATGACACTTGACTATCGTAGTCGACAACTGGCTATCGCAAAGCAGATTTTGGAACACAAGGTTTTTAATGAAACACTAAGAATTCATTTAAACTGTGGTGAGATGCCAGACAGAACAACGATAATGCAAATAATGAAAAGATCAAATCTTTTTAATGTGAAAGCTGACAGTACATATTACCGTAGAACATTTACAGTGATAGGTTGGGTAAATTGGATTTTAGATACTATTGATGAATAAACAACTACTTGAAAGGAGCACAACATGAACGCGAACAATGACAGACCCATTATACAATCACATGGATATAATGGAAAAGAGCCGACAAGAATTTGCCCTCATTGTGGAAAAGAAAAGCCCATAAGTGAATTTGGATATCGAAAAATGAGCAAAGATGAAAAGGCGCAAATAAGAAATCAGTCATGGTGCAAGGAGTGCCGATAAATCTTTGAATTCACAAAATTGAAAAACAGCCAGCCCCTTCCGAATCCCACTTCGGAAGGGGCTGGCTTACTGACCTTTATACCTTATTATAATAGGGAGATGCTTACTCTACGTCCTGCAGCGCGGCGTAATCCTGTTCGCCGGTGCGGACCTTCACGACCTTTGCTACATTGTAGACAAAGATCTTGCCGTCGCCGATGTGGCCGGTGTACAGGGCCTTCGTGGCCGTGTCGATGATCTTATCCACGGGAATCTTGCTCACGACGACCTCGACCTTGACCTTCGGCAGGAGCGTGGCGTCAACCTCGGCGCCGCGGTACTTCTCGCCGCTGCCCTTCTGCAGGCCGCAGCCCATGACCTGGGTCACCGTCATGCCGGTAACGCCAATGTCGTTCAGCGCCTTCTTCAGGGTCTCAAACTTGGCCAGCTGCACGATGATGGAAACCTTGTGCATGCCGGAATCCAGCCCGGCGGGCAGCGGGGCGTCCTTGACGACCTTGACCGCAGCGGCGATCTTCTCGGGGCTGGCCTTGGTGATGTCGTCCTCGCCCAGATCGGTGTTCTCGTTCACGTCCAGCTCGGCGTAGGTCGGATCATTGATGGCGAAGCCTGCATAGGCGCTGGTCAGGCCGTGCTCGTGGTAATCCAGGCCGTCGATCTCCTCCTTCTCGGAGACGCGCAGGCCGATGGTCTTTTTGATGACCGTGAAGATGATGAACATCGTGGCCAGCACCCAGGCCGCCACGCTGACAATGCCCACCAGCTGGATGCCCAGCTTGGCAAAGCCGCCGCCGTAGAACAGGCCGCCCTCGGTGGCAAACAGGCCGACGGCGATGGTGCCCCACGCACCGTTCATGCAGTGCACCGAGACAGCGCCGACGGGGTCATCGATCTTGGCAACGTTGTCGAAGAACTCAACCGAGAAGATGCAGAGCACACCGGCGACGATGCCGATGATGGCCGCGCCGAACGGGTCAACGACGTCGCAGCCTGCGGTGATGGCGACCAGACCGGCCAGCGCACCGTTGAAGGTCAGGGAGACATCGGGCTTGCCGTAGCGCACCCAGGAGACGATCAGCGCCGCAACGGTAGCCAGCGCGGCGGCCAGGTTGGTGTGAAGCAGATCAGACCTGCGGAAACCATCGTGTCATCGCCGGTCATGCTGACGGTGGAGCCGCCGTTGAAGCCGAACCAGCAGAACCACAGGATGAAAACGCCCAGAGCCATCGCGGTCAGGTTGTGGCCGGGGATCGCGCGGGCCTTACCGGCCTTGTTGTACTTGCCGATGCGGGGGCCAAGCATCCAGGCGCCCAGGCAGGCCGTGACGCCGCCGACGAAGTGAACTGCGGCGGAGCCGGCAAAATCATGGAAGCCGAGCTGTGCCAGCCAGCCGCCGCCCCAGATCCAGTGGCCGGAGATGGGGTAGACGATCAGGCTGATGGCGGCGGAGTAGCAGCAGTAGGCGCTGAACTTCGTGCGCTCGGCCATCGAGCCGGAGACGATGGTCGCGGCAGTGGCGCAGAACACAGTCTGGAACACCGCGTAGACCCAGACCGGCAGCGTGCCGAAGTCATAGCTGCCGCGGATGAACGGATCAAACCCGCCGATGAGCGCACCGGAACCGGCAAACATGATGCCGAAGCCGACGAGCCAGTAGCACGGCGTACCGATACAAAAATCCATCATATTCTTCATCAGAATATTGCCGGTATTTTTTGCACGGGTCAGGCCAGCCTCGCACAAGGCAAAGCCCGCTTGCATGAAGAACACCAGAAACGCTGCAACCAGTGTCCATGTAACGTCTGCGGAATTGTACATAGAACAGAACCCCTCTCTTACTTTTCAAAACAGAAAGGCGCCGGACAGAATCACACTGTCCGGCGCCTTTGCCGTTTTTTCGTTGCGCTTATGCTATCACAGAGTTGCGGCCTAGTCAAGAGGGCGGGGATATATTTTGTTCATATTTGTAGAAAATGCTGTATAACCAGCCGAAACTACCGCTGAAAAATTGTGCATCCTGTAGGGGCCGGGCATGCCCGGCCCGCGGTTTACCGGCATATCCCATTTCCCCATCGCCGCCCTGTAGGGGCCGGGCATGCCCCGCCCGCCCCGTAAC
>SKEO01000507.1_pt1 | contig 37402 bp, 28 predicted proteins | sample 4826801 | NCBI WGS metagenome assembly SKEO01 (sample SAMN11008807, study PRJNA524170) | human gut metagenome | biome: Human fecal sample; material: Feces; isolation source: fecal sample from pouch patient p3 | host: Homo sapiens | place: Israel: Tel-Aviv | collected 2016-02-25 | reverse complement strand
CTCTTCGGGGATGGGAGCCGGACCATGCTTAGGACCTTTGGTGATCGGGCACATATTCTGTACTTGCTGCGAATAGGTCATAATCATACTCTCCTTTTGACAAATGTCGCTTGGCGGGAACACGGCTGCGCCCTGCCGGCACAGCTCGTCCTCCCGTTTTGCATCGGCTGCGCGGGCCGCTCTCTCTTTCGGCCGCACAGCACTACCACGCATGATTTTATTATAGAGAATGCGCGCGCATTTTGCAAGACATTTCCGCCAAAAATCCGCAATTCTCTTTCTGGTCATTTACATCTAACCGTCAATTCGTCCGCTTTCTGCCGGGCATTTGTCATTTTTCTGTCAATTCTGTCAGCAGGTCCGGTCCATGCCCCGCTATCCGCGCCCAGCAGACGGTTCCACCGGCCGCAAGGCCCGGATGCAGGCAAATCCGGCCCCGGCTGCTGCCACGGCCATCCAATGCCGACCGACTTCCAGCCCGAAGAAATTGGCTGCAAACGGAAAGGCAAGGCTGCCCACGCTCTGCCCCAGAGCCAGAAAGCCATAGTTGACCCCCGCATGGGGGAAGCCGAACAGGTCGGTGGAAAGAGACGGCAGAACCGCCGCCAGCGCCGAGTAGCAGAAGGTGAGGCCCGCATAGCAGGCCACCACGCCCCAGCCCTGTGCAAAGGCAAACCCCGCCGACAGCCCGGCAGACACTGCAAACAGCAGCATGTCGGTGGGGCGGCGGCCGATTCGGTCACTGAGCAGAGGCATCAGCAGGCGGCCTGCCGCACTGCCCACGCTGCCCAGTACCACGCTCCATAGCGCCGCCTGCTCCTCCAACCCGCGCTCCATGCCCAGCTTTAAAATAATGGGGCTGAACAGCAGCACTGCGGGGGTAGAAAAGCACACCGCTCCGGCGCACAGCCAGTACTGCTTTGTGCGCAGCATCTGCTGCGGGGCAAGGTCAATGGTGTTTTTGCCGTTCTCCTGCGGTTTTTGGGTCTGCCCGGTCTGCGGCGGGTCCTGCAAAAGCAGACTGCCCACAAGGCATACCGGCAGGGTGACCGCACCCAGTGCCCAGAAGGCCCCCCGGATGCCCTGCACGACCCAAAATCCCCGCACTGCCGTGCGCACGAATACGGTGAGGAAGGCACCGCTCAGGCCCACCGCCCCGCCGATGACGCCGGTGGCCAGCCCCTTGCGGTCGGCGTACCACTTCTGGGCGCAGGACTGGATGGACGGATACAAAAACGCCGTGCCCAGCCCCGCCGGAATGCTGAACGCCAGAAAGAACGCCTCTGCGCTGCCCGGCGGCAGCAGACCCGCCGCAAAAAAGCCGCCGCAGAGCAGGGCGGTGCCCCACAGGCCCGCGCAGCGGGGGCCGTGCCTGTCCTGCAGGAAGCCGCCCAGCACGCACCCCACACCGAAGGCCGCGATGAGGATGCCAAACGCATACCCCGCCCCCTGCTCCGACAGGCCGTATTCCTCCATGACCGGCTGCTGGAACACGCCCCACGCCGCCGGAAGCCCCGTGAGCACCTGAATGGCGGCCCCGGCGGCAAGGATCGTCCACGGGTGTTTTGCTGCAAACTGCTGTTTCATCGTTTCACCTCAAAATCCGTGCAATTTGCGATAGTGTGCCCATTCGGATTGACAATCCGGCAGTTTCCTTTATAATATGATGTACTGGAAACAATTCAATTGACATATAGAGAGGTATTGCAACCATGAAAACACAGGCATTGAAGGGCATGCGCGACCTGCTGCCCGCCGAGCAGACCCTGCGCGACTACATTCAGGGCAAGATCCTGGAGACCTACCGTGCGTCCGGCTTTGAGCGCATCTCCACCCCTATGCTGGAGGACATGGAAAATCTGGACAAGTCCGACGGCGGCGACAACCTGAACCTGATCTTCAAGGTGCTCAAGCGCGGCGACAAGCTCACCGCCGCCCTGAACACCGGCGACCCCAAGCAGCTCTCCGACATGGGCCTGCGCTACGACCTCACCCTGCCCCTGAGCCGCTACTATGCCGCCAACAAGGACAAGCTGCCCAGCCCCTTCAAGGTGATTCAGACCGACCGTGTGTTCCGTGCCGAGCGCCCCCAGAAGGGCCGTCTGCGCGAGTTCGTGCAGTGCGACATCGACATTCTGGGCGACAGCTCCCCCAACGCCGAGGTGGAGCTGATCGACGTGACCACCCGCGCTTTGCTGAACATCGGCTTCACCGGCTTCACGGTGAACATCAACGACCGCCGCATCCTGCGCGGCATGCTGGAGAGCATGGGCTTTGCCGCCGATACGCTGGATTCCGTCTGCATCACCTTTGACAAGATGGACAAGATTGGTGCTGACGGCGTGAAGGCCGAGCTGACCGAAAAGCAGCTGCCGGAAGCCGCCATCAACGCACTGGCCGATTTCATCGCCGCCGGTGAGGTGACGCTGGACGCCGTGGCTGCCCGCTGCGCCGACCCCGCCATCGCCGATGACCTGAAGTACGTTCTGGCCACCGCCAATGCGCTGGCTGCCGGCCGCTATCAGGTGGCCTACTGCCCCAGCCTGGTGCGCGGTCAGGGCTACTACACCGGCATGGTATTCGAGATCACCTGCCCGCAGTTCAGCGGTGCCGTGGCCGGCGGCGGCCGCTACGACAACATGGTGGGCAAGTTCCTGGGCACCCAGGTGCCTGCCGTGGGCTTCTCCATCGGTTTCGAGCGCGTGTGCGGCATCCTGCTGGAGCAGGGGTATCAGATCCCCGGTGCCAAGCAGAAGATCGCCCTGCTGTACGGCAAGGACGCCGACTTCCCCGCCGTACTGAGCAAGGCCGCCGCCCTGCGTGACACCTACAACGTCACCGTGCTGCCCCAGGCCAAGAAGCTGGGCAAGCAGCTGGGCCAGCTGGAGGCCGCCGGGTTTGCCGGTGCCGCCTTCATGGACAAGGACGAAGTCAAAATTTTTGCACAGCAGTAACCACAAACGCAGACAGGCCCCCGCACAAAACCGTGTGGGGGCCTGTTTTTTACTTCGTCATCAAATGGTGAACTGCACCACGCAGAAAGCAGCGTAGATGCACAGCAGCGCAATGCCCTGCGGGCGGCTGAGCTTGCCCTTGAGCAGGGCGGGCACCGTCAGCAGCAGCATGACCGCAAACATCACCGGAATATCCATCACCAGCGAGGCGTTCATGCCAGCAATGGTGGAGTTCTGCGGGATGGTAAAGGGAGCCAGCGCGACCGACACGCCGCTCACCAGCACCAGATTGAACACGTTGGCACCGATGACGTTGCCCAGCGACAGCGCCCCGTGGCCCTTGACCAGCGAGGTGATGGCCGTGACCAGCTCCGGCAGCGAGGTACCCAGTGCCACAAAGGTCAGAGCAATGACCGACTCCGGCACGCCCAGTGCCTGTGCAATGAGGGTGCCGTTGTCCACCAGCAGGTCCGCGCCCACCGCGATGAGCACCGCGCCCACCGCCAGCAGGCCCAGTTCCTTGGCAAAGGAAGCGTTTTCTTCCGGCTCTTCCTCTTCTTCCGGGGCGGAGGCATTCTTCATGGCCATCACGTTGCAGACGATGTAGGCCACGAACATGGCCAGCAGGATGATGCCCACCGGCCGGGTGAAGGAGCCGGTGGTGTAGGCCACACCGGCGTAGAAGGCTGCCGCCACAAAGAAGAACAGCACCGGGGTGCGCAGGCTCTTGGGGTCCACCTTGCCCGGCTTGGCCACAATGGGAATGGCCGCAATGAGGGCGGAATTGCAGATGACCGAACCAATGGCGTTGCCGTAGGCGATCTCGCCGTGACCGGTGAGAGCCGAGGTGGTAGACACCATCACCTCCGGCAGGGTGGTGCCGATGGACACCACCGTAGCACCGATGAGCAGCTCCGGCACATGGAAGCGGCGGGCAATGCCGGTGGCACCGTCCACAAACCAGTCACCGCCCTTGATCAGGCACAACAGGCCCACGATGAACAGCAAAACAGGTATAAGCATGTTTTTTCTCCTTTTTGATCGTTCCTTGGCCCGGCTCCGGGAACGGGAGTCTCTCGGCCGGGCAAAAAAGAAAAGACTCCTATTACAGGGTACGCATACTACGTCCTTGTAATAAAAGTCTCAAGCATCCGGTACTGCATCGGGCATTTCTGCCGGGTTGTCGCTGCAGCACAGCGCATGGCCCTGCCGGGTCTGCGCCCTTTACTCCCTTTTATCCTGTTTATTATACTGTCTACCGGACATAAAAGCAAGCGGAATCCGGAAGTTTCACCCTGCCTTTTCCACTTTTTTCGCATTGGGATAGATGCGTTCCATGCGGGCATTGTCGAAATGGGCGTCCAGATAGGTCTCCACGGCATTGGCAGCTGGCACCCCGCTGGTGCGGGCGTCGTAACGGGCCAGCGCCAGCGAGCTGGTGACCATGTTCACCGCCATGAACACCGCCAGTAGCACGGTCATCCACGGCCGCACCCGGCTGCGCAGACGGGTCATGCACTTCATGACCACCGGGTAGCCGTAGCGCATCCACACCACGGCCGCCATGCCCCAGAAGAAGCAGTACAGCAGGTTGATGCGCCCGCCCAGATTGAATTTGAACTTGCTGTAATCCCAGAACACCGTGCCGAACAACAGCTCGGTCACGGCGCTGCACACATACTCGTACACGCCGCCCATCACCGTGCCGAACACAAACAGGTAGCGGTCGCTCTTGTCCTGATTCTGGCGCAGCAGCACGGTGGTCAGGGCCAGAGCCAGGCCCCACACCACGCTGAACGGCCCCCACACCAGACTGGAACGGCTCATCCAGACGCCTGCCGTCAGGCGGCAGAACACTGTTTCCACCAGGTCCCCCAGAAACGCGCCCACCACGAACAGCCACAGCAGGTCGGCGGCGCTCAGGGGCGTTTCGCCGTTCTGGGCAATGGTCGGTTCCTGCCGGGCCGCCGCCGGGTAGGCCCGCTGGATGCGCTTTTCCACATACAGGGCAATGCGGCGGCGCAGGCCGTCGGAGCTTTCACCCAGCCGCTGGTTCAGCTGTTCCAGCACCGGGTGTTTGGCCGCATAGCGCCCCACCAGCACGGCCGAACCGATCTGGTCCAGCGCTGCCACGATGACCGCCGCCCACACCAGCGGGTGCAGCAGCCAGCTCGGGATGACCTGGCACAGCCGCAGCAGCAGGCCATTGAGCCACAGCACGCTGGCAGTGCCCAGCACGCCCCACAGCAGCGAATACTGCAGGCAGACATAGCCGTTCAGGTTGAAGCGCTTACCGGAGTAGTCCCACCATTTGCGGCGGTGCAGCCGTTCCAGCAGCTTAGCCGTCAGCCACTCCATGACCGTGGAGGCCAGCGTACAGGCAAAGAAGAGGTACACCGGCTCGCTGCGCAGGTCCGTGAAGCCCACGGCCAGCAGTACCGCCGTGGAGCCGTACACAAAGCAGAAGGGCCCGGCTGCTGCGCCGCGGTTGGCAAAATGCTTGCCCCGCACCGTAGCTACTACCGTCTCCCCTACCCAGCCCGCAAACGAGTAGACCAGGTAAAGGACGCCCAGCGTATAAAAATCGTATTCCATAGCAGTCCTTTCTTCCAAAAGCGTTGGTTTTCCAGCAGTTGTATTGTACCCTTTTTGCCTGCAGAACGCAAGCATGGCAAAGGGGCCGCCCGCAGCGGGTGGCCCCTTTTAGATTTCGTTGTACGATCAGAATTTGCGCCAGGTGTCGGGCAGGAACAGCACCAGCATGGGGAAGATCTCCAACCGGCCTGCCAGCATGTCAAAGATCAGCACCAGCTTGGCCGGGTCTGCAAAACCGCTAAAGTTCCGCATGGGGCCCACCAGCTCCAGGCCCGGGCCGATGTTGTTCAGGGTAGCCGCCACAGCGGTAAAGTTTGTCACCATGTCAAAGCCGTCGAGGCTGATGAGCAGGAAGGACCCCACAAAGATGAAGCTGTAGGCCGCCATGAATACGTTGGTGGTGCGGATGGTCTCGTGGTTCAGCAGCTTGCCGTCCATACGCGCCGGAGCCACCACCTGCGGGTGCAGAGCCTGCTTGAGCTCCTTGCCCAGCGTCTTGCCCAAAATGAGGATGCGGCTCACCTTGATGCCGCCGCCGGTGCTTCCGGCACAGGCACCAATGAACATCAGCACCACCAGCACTTCCTTGGACAGGGTGGGCCACAGGTCAAAATCGCAGCTGGAAAAGCCTGTGGTGGTGATAATGGAACCCACCTGGAAGGCTGCCTGCCGCAGTGCCTCGCCAAAGCTGTTGTAGAGGCTGTAGATGTTGGCCGTGATGATGGCAATGGCGGCTGCAATGACCACAAAGTAGCCGCGCACCTCTTCGCTGGCTGCAGCACGGCGGAACCGGCGCATCAGCAGCAGGAAGTAGGCGTTGAAGTTGACGCCGAACAGGATCATGAACACGGTCACGACCCACTGGATGTAGGGGGAAAAGCTGCCAAAGCTGTCATTACGGAAGCCGAAGCCGCCGGTGCCTGCGGTGCCAAAGGACGTAAGCATGGCCTCGAACAGGGGCATCCCACCTGCCAGCAGGAACACCAGCTCCAGCAGGGTCAAGGCCAGATAGATGCCATACAGGATCTTGGCGGTAGACTGCACCTTGGGCACCAGCTTGTCCACCTGGGGGCCGGGGCTCTCCGCCTTCATCAGGTTCACATGAGAGCCGCCGGTCAGGGGCAGCAGGGACAGCAGGAACACCAGAACGCCCATGCCGCCGATCCAGTGGGTGAAGCTGCGCCAGAACAAAATGCCCTTGGGCAGGCTCTCCACCTCCGGCAGGATGCTGGCACCAGTGGTGGTAAAGCCGGACACCGTCTCAAACAGGGCATCCACCGGGTTGGGGATGCAGCCGGTGAGCACGAAAGGCGCGGCGCCCACCACCGAGATGACGATCCAGCTCAGTGCGGTGGCAGTAAAGCCCTCCCGCATATAGAATACCTTGCTGCGGGGCTTGATGGCCCGCAGCGCAAAGCCGATGCCTGCGCTCACGGCAGCCGTGAGCAGGAACACTGCCAGTACCATCCACTCGCCGTAGATCAGGCTGGCAGCGGCGGGCAGAAGCAGCAGGGCGCCCTCGATCATCAGGATATAGCCCAGCAGGCGGAAAACGATCGCATAATTCATAGCCCGCCTCCGTCAGCTCTCCACGATGTCCCGCAGGTCATGCAGGCCATGCTCCAGCGTGACCACGATCACGTTGTCGCCCACCTGGATCTGGTCGCCGCCGCGGGGGATCAGGATGCGGTCGCCGCGGGTGATGCAGCACAGCAGCAGGTTCTTTTTCAGATGCAGCTGGCTCAGGGGCACACCGGTGGCCCGGCTCTCCTCGTGCACCGTGAATTCCAACGCTTCCACGCGGTCGTCCAGGATGCGGTACAGGGTCTTGATGTTGCTGCCCGCCTCATTCTGCAGGGCACGCACATACTGCACAATGTAATCGCAGGTCATGTACTTGGGGTACACCACGCTGCCCAGGTCCAGCCCAGCCAGAATGTCATCGAACTCCAGACGGTTCACCTTGGTCACCAGCTTGCCGTGGGAATGCTTTTTGGCAAACAGGGTCAGCAGCACGTTTTCTTCGTCGATGTTGGTCAGGGCCACAAAGGACTCTGCGGACTCTAGCCCCTCCGACAGCAGGAAGTCCCGGTTGGAGCCGTCCTCATTGAGGATCTGGGCACCGGGCAGCTGCTCGGCCAGCTCCTGGGCACGGGCGGCATCCCGCTCCACGATGCGCACCCGCACATGGTTGTCCATCAGCTCCTGGCTCAGGTAGAACGCGATGGCGCCGCCGCCCACGATCAGGGCGTTGCGCACCGGCCGCACCGGCAGGTGGATCTGCCGGAAGAAGGCATGCGCGTTTTCCTGGGTGGCCAGGAAGGTGACCTGATCGCCGTTCTGCAGCACAAAGTTGCCGTTGGGGATGATCACCCCGCCGTCACGCTCCACGGCACACACCAGAATGTCGCTCTTGAGCCGACTGGGGATCTCGCGGATGGCTACGCCGTCCAGCCCCTGTGCCTCGGTGAGCGCAAACTTGATCAGCCGCACGCGGCCGCCCGCAAAGGTGTCGATCTTGCTGGCCCCCGGGAACCGCAGCAGATGGGAGATCTCCTTGGCTGCCGCCATTTCCGGGTTGATGATGGCCGAAATGCCGATCTGTTTTTTGATAAAGTCCAGCTCGTGGCTGTAGGACGGGTTGCGCACGCGGGCAATGGCGTGGCAGTGGCCCGCCTTTTTTGCAAACATACAGCACAGCAGGTTCAGCTCGTCCGAACCGGTCACGGCAATGAACACGTCCGCATCCTCAATGCCGGCTTCGGACAGGGTGGTGATGGAGGAGCCGTTGCCCACGATGCCCAGCACGTCGTACGTCTCGATCAGGTGCTCCACCCGCGCCTTGTTCGTGTCCACAACGGTCACGTTGTGGCCCTCCTCGCTGAGCTGCCGCGCAAGGGCGGTACCGACCTTGCCGCTGCCCACCAGAATGATCTTCATAACAAGTCCTTTCTCCTTTGGCAGCCCCTTTCCCGGGGCATACAAATATAGTTTAATATATCATATCCAGCCGCAAAGTTCCACTGTTTGCCCCACAAATACATCGAATTGCTTAAAAAGCGACGGTTCTTTTGTGCAGGATTACCTGTTTTCAGCGTGAAAGCGCAAAAAAGGGGCTGCCGCACAGCTTTTGTGCAGCAGCCTCCTTGGGTCAAAATGATTCAGAATGCCCTCCGCGTGCGCTTTGGGCGTCATCAGCGGAAAAGTATCGTTATAAGAGCAAGGTCTCCCCTGCTGTCAGGTCTCAGTACCGCTCTACGCCGTCCTTGGTGACAAGGGCGTATACCAGCGGGGCTTCCTCCGGCTTTTCCGCGCCGTACACAAGACCGCTGCGGTACTCGGCGGCAGCGGCTTCAAACTTGTCCGCTGCACCGTAGAAGGTCGCCAGGCTCTCGCCCTTGTGGACGTAGTCGCCGCGCTTTTTGTGCAGGGTGATGCCGGCGGCAAAGTCCAGCGGGTCGCCCTTTTTCTGGCGGCCGGCACCCAGCAGCACACTGGCCGAGCCGATCTTTTCGGCATCATTGGCCACGATGTACCCATCCTGCTCGGCCAGCAGCTCATAGCGGGCAGCAGGCTGCTCAAACAAGCTGTAGTCATCCAGCACGCGGGTATCACCGCCCTGGGCGGCAAACATCTCCTTGCACTTGGCAAAGGCAGAGCCGTCCGCGATCACCGCCTGTGCCATGGCACGGCATTCGGCGGGGGTGCCCTTCCCTGCCAGCACCAGCATATTGGCGGCCAGCTGCAGGCACACCTCCGTCAGGTCCGCCGGGCCACGGCCCTTGAGCACATCCATGCTCTCCATGACCTCCAGGCTGTTGCCGATGTTGTGGCCCAGCGGGGTGTCCATGTCGGTGATCATGGCGGCCACCCGGCGGCCATGGTGGGTGCCGATGGACACCATGAGCTTTGCCAGCTCAATGCTCTGGTCCACGGTTTTCATAAAGGCACCGGTGCCGGTGGTCACATCCAGCAGAATGGCGTCCGAGCCGGAAGCCAGCTTCTTGGACATGATGCTGGACGCAATGAGCGGGATGCAGCTCACGGTAGCGGTCACATCCCGCAGGGCGTACATCTTTTTGTCTGCCACGGCGATGCCCTCGCTCTGGCCGATGACCGACAGACCGATGCGGTTGACCTGTGCAAAGAACTCTTCCTGCGTCAGGGCCGTCCTGGTGCCAGGCACGCTCTCCATCTTGTCGATGGTGCCGCCGGTGTGGCCCAGACCGCGGCCGCTCATTTTGGCGATCTTGACCCCGCAGGCTGCCACGATGGGGGCGATCACCAGCGTGGTCTTGTCGCCCACGCCGCCGGTGGAGTGCTTGTCCACCTTGATGCCCGGAATGGGCGAAAGATCCACCATGACGCCGCTGTGAGCCATCACGTCGGTAAGTTCTGCCGTTTCCTCGTCGGTCATGCCGCGCAGGTACACGGCCATCATCCAGGCAGCCATCTGGTAATCGGTGACGTCTCCGGCCACATAGCCGTTGACGATGGTCTCCAGCTCTTCACGGCTGTGGGTGCCGCCGTCGCGTTTTTTGGCGATCAGATCATAAATGCGCATAACTTCACGCTCCTGTCGAAATAGTATGACATTGTAGTCTCAGTATAGCAAAATTCCAGTCAAAAGCAAGGTTTTTTCTGTAACTTTTGCCTATTTTTAAGCAAAAAGGCGCAGCTGCCCGAAAAAGCAGCTGCGCCTGTGAGGTTTGCGGAGAAACGCCCCGGATCAGCGGGAACCCTTGTCGTAGGGGATGCCCTCTGCCTTGGGGGCCATGCTGTTCTTGGACGTGAAGGCCAGGATGACCATGGACGCCACGAACGGCATCATGTTGTAGATGTTGCTGGACCAGTGCAGCTGTGCCAGGAAGGTGGAATCTGCAATGTTGGCCAGACTCTTGAACACGGCAAAGAACATGGCCGCGCCAAAGATGTTGAAGGGCTTCCACTGGCCAAAGATCATAACGGCCAGGGCCAGGAAGCCTGCACCAGCCACGCCCACCTCAAAGTTCCAGGTCTGCACCGGGGGCACGATGTAAGCCATGCCGCCAATGGCACCCAGGGCACCGGAGAGCAGCACACCAGCGTAGCGCATCTTGTAGACATTGATGCCCACCGAGTCGGCTGCCTGGGGATGCTCGCCGCAGGCCCGCAGACGCAGGCCGAAGCGGGTCTTGTACAGCACCACATAGCTGATGATCAGCAGGATGATGCCCAGCGGAACAAAGACGCTGAGCTCCAGCCCGCCGATGCTGAACAGGAAGGGCTTATTGGAATAGTTCAGCTTGGCGCTGCCGCTGTCGCTGAAGTATTTGGCGATGACCACGGCAATGGCGGTGGCCAGCAGGTTCAGGGCTGTGCCGCCGATGGTCTGGTCCGCCTTCAGGTTGATGGAGGCAAAGGCCAGCAGCAGGCTGTACACCATACCGGCCAGGGCCGCCGCCAGAATGGTGAGCAGCACCACCAGGAAGGGAGACATGTCGGCGGGCAGCATGGTCAGGGTAAGCACACCTGCCACACCGCCGATGACCATGATGCCTTCCAGCGCAATGTTGATGATGCCGGAATGCTCACTGAACATACCGCCCAGAGCCACCAGCATCAGCACGATGCCATACAGCAGCGTATATTTGATCAGAAGCAGCATATCACTTGCCCTCCTTCTTGGTTTCGGTCTTGGCCGGAGCAGGCTCTGCGTTCACATTGGTCTTGTCGGCATTCTTGAACAGCAGGCCGTGGATCTTGCCGCGGAACAGCATGGAGAATGCGCACAGATAGATGATGATACCGCTGATCAGGTCCGAGATCTCCGTGGGGTAATACTTGGTGGACAGGAACGAGCCGCCCACCGAGATGTGCGAGATGAACAGTGCCGAGAAGATGGTGCCGATGGGGTTGGAGCTTGCCAGCAGAGCAACGGAAATGCCGTTGAAGCCCATGGCCGGCAGGCTGGTGGAGTTCAGCGGGTTCCACTGGGACACGTTGGACAGGAAGTACAGGCCGGCACCAAAGCCTGCCAGCGCACCGGCAATGGCCATGGAGAGGATGATGTTCTTCTTCTCGTTGATGCCGGCATAGCGGGCAGCGCTCTTGTTCAGGCCGACGGCCTTGAGCTCATAGCCGAAGGTGGTCTTGTTCAGCACCACCCAGATCAGGATGGCCACCGCCGCTGCCAGGAAGATGGCAATGGTGGTGCTGTTGGTCTGGAACATCTTGTTCAGGCCGAAATCCGGGATGATGGACTGGGCAAAGGCCGGGTTCTTGCTCAGGTTCAGGGTACGGGTGTTCCGCACGTCGTACATGGGGCCGGTGCCGTTCTGGTAGACCAGTTCGTTTACCAGATACAGGCCGATCCAGTTGAACATAATGGAGGTGATGACCTCGTTGATGTTGAAGTAGGCCTTGAAGAAGCCGGGGATCGCGCCCCAGATGCCGCCCAGCAGGGTGGCTGCCAGCAGGCAGACGAACCAGGGCATCTTGAGCATAATGGCGCAGTACAGGGCACCGTAGGCACCCAGCGTGTACTGACCGGCAGCACCGATGTTGAACAGGCCGGTCTTGAAGGCAAATGCCACCGACAGGCCGGTCATGACCAGAGGTGCTGCGTTGGCCAGCTCCTTGCCGACGCCGTAGGGAGCGTCGTGGAAGCCGCCTTTCAGGATGCGCACAAAGCCGTCGCCCCAAGCGTGTGCCGGGTTGATGGCCAGCAGCACCAGAAAGCCCACGATCAGACCGATGAGGATGCACAGCAGAGCCGCCAGCACACTGGTGACCGAGCTTTGCAGACTGCTGTGGGAAAGTTTTTTCTTGTCCATTTGTTACTTAGTCTCCTTTCCCTGCTTGCGTGCACCGGCCATATACAGGCCCAGTTCCTGCACGGTGGTGGTCTTGGGGTCAAACTCGCCCACGATCTCGCCCTCGTACATGACCAGGATGCGGTCGGACAGGTTCATGACCTCGTCCAGCTCCAGGCTCACCAGCAGCACGGCAGTGCCCTTGTCACGCTCTGCCACGATCTGCTTGTGGATATACTCAATGGCACCCACGTCCAGGCCGCGGGTGGGCTGCACGGCAATGAGCAGCTTGGGATCCCTGTCGATCTCACGGGCAATGATCGCCTTCTGCTGGTTGCCGCCGGACATGCTGCGCACGATGGTGGAGCTGCCCTGGCCACTGCGCACGTCGTACTGTGCGATCAGCCGGTCGGAGTACTCACGCACTTTATCCGAACGGATGAAGCCGCCCTTCTGGAACTCCGGCTGCCAGTAGCGCTGCAGCACCATGTTGTTTTCCAGGCTGTAATCCAGCACCAGACCGTGCTTGTGACGGTCCTCCGGGATATGGCTCATGCCGTCCTTGGAGCGCTGGCGGATGGTGGCATGGGTGATGTCCTTGCCATCCAGCGTGATCTTGCCGTTGGTCAGCTTTTCCAGACCGGTCAGGCCGTAGACAAACTCGGTCTGGCCGTTGCCCTCAATGCCCGCCAGACAGACGATCTCACCGGCGTGCACCTGGAAGGTGACATCCTTGACGGAATCCTTCTTGCGCTGATCGTTGTGCATGGTCACGTTCTGCACGTCCAGCACCACGGCACCGGGCTTTGCAGGTTTCTTTTCCACCTGCAGCTGCACATCACGGCCCACCATCATGCGGGAAAGTTCTTCCTTGGTGGTGTCCTTGATGTCCACGGTGCCCATGTACTTGCCCTTGCGCAGCACGGTGCAGCGGTCGGCCACGGCCATGATCTCGTTCAGCTTGTGGGTAATGAACAGGATGGACTTGCCTTCCTTCTTGAACCCGCGCATGATCTCCATCAGCTCGTCGATCTCCTGCGGGGTCAGCACAGCGGTGGGCTCATCGAAGATCAGGATCTCGTTGTCGCGGTACAGCATCTTCAGGATCTCCACGCGCTGCTGCATGCCCACCGAGATATCGCTGACAAGGGCATCCGGGTCCACGCGCAGGCCGTACTTTTCGCTCAGGGCCATGACCTTCTTGCGGGCCTCGGCTTTCTGCAAAAAGCCCATTTTATTGGGCTCCACGCCCAGAATGATGTTGTCCAGAACGCTGAAGCATTCCACCAGCTTGAAGTGCTGGTGCACCATGCCGATGCCCAGTGCATTTGCATCGTTGGGGTTGCGGATGGCGACCTCCTTGCCGCTCTTGCGGATCTGACCAGCCTCCGGCTGGTACAGGCCGAACAGCACGCTCATCAGCGTACTTTTGCCGGCGCCATTTTCGCCCAGCAGGGCGTGTACCTCGCCTTTGCGCAGCTGCAGGGTGATATCATCGTTTGCCTTGATCCCAGGGAATTCCTTGGTGATGTGGAGCATCTCGATCACAAAATCCTCTGCCAATCTGCTCACTCTCCTTTCGTGCCGTATCGACACCTATACTATTCTATCTTTCATTATACCTGATTTCCGACAATTTGCACACGGCTTTTTTCGTTTTTGGCAGAAAGTACAGATAAAAGTATTACTTTTTAAGCATCCTGCACAGTTTCCGCCGGGTCTGCCCTGCCCGGACACACAAAAACAGGGTGCCCGCCTGCAATGGGCACCCTGTTTTTGCATTAAGTAATTCATAAAAGCGGCCTGCCGGTTTGCGGCCCGCAGGCTGCGGGAAACGCCGGGTTACTGGATATAGTTGACGGTGGTGAACTCGCTGACGGTGGGCTTGGTAGCATCGTCGGAGTTGTTGTCCACAGTGATCTCGCCGCTCTTGATCTTTTCCTTGACGGTCTCGTACTCGTCCTTGGTGAAGGTCTCGAAGTTCCAGCTGTCGTCTGCGGTGGGCAGGCCGATGTAATCGCCATCCTCCAGACCGAAGTTGCCGTTGGAAGCAGCGATCTCGCTCCAGTCACCGGCCTCGATGTCGGACAGAGCGGTGTTGACAGCCTCAGACAGACCCTTCATGGCAGAGGTGATGAACGGGTTGTAGGCATAGGTGCCGTCAGCCACGCCGTTTGCGCCGATGTAGTTCTGGTCAACGTCCACGCCGATGACGTAGCCGTTGTTCTTCAGAGCAGCCTCCACAGCGGAGGTGTAGATGCCGCCGCCGCAGGCAAACACGACCTGAGTGCCGTTGGAGTACCAGCCCTCCATACGGGAGGTGATGTTGGCATCGCCGTAGAACTGGCCGCCGTAGAAGTAGTTGATCTCAACGTTCTGGCCCAGCTCCTGTGCGGCAGCATCAGCGCCCTGCACGAAGCCGTAGCCGTAACGGATGACAGCGGGCACAGCCATGCCGCCCAGGAAGCCCAACTTGGTCTTGCCGTCCTTGGCGATCGCGTAACCGGCCAGGTAACCTGCCTGCTCTTCCTTGAAGGTGATGCAGTAGCAGTTTGCGGGGATGGTATCCGTGCCGATATCGCCCTGGGTCACGTCAACAGCGATGAACTTGACATCCGGGTACTGATCAGCAGCCCAAGCCAGAGAAGCACCGTACAGGTAGCCGACGCAGACGATCACGTCTGCACCGTCGTTGACAGCCTGACGGATCATGGTCTCACGATCCTCATCAGAAGCGTCAGCCTCGGGGATGTAGTACTGGCAGTCATCGCCCATGTAGCCGGAAACAGCCGTCCAGCATGCCTGGTTGAAGCTCTCATCGTCGATCGTGCCAGTGTCGCAGGTCAGAGCGACCTTGACGATCTTCTCGCCGCCCTCAGCAGCGGAGGAAGCGGTGGAAGCAGCAGTGGAAGAAGCGGTGCTGGTGGAAGAAGCGGAAGAACCGCCACAAGCGGTCAGAGCAGCGGCGGCGGCAGCAGCACCAGCCACAGCCAGGAAGTTACGACGAGAAATCTTCATAAGAAAGTCTCCTTTATTTTCAATCCATCGCGTGCCGGCCTGCAAATGCAGGCACTTGCACATTTACTGGTTCAAGTATAGCGGGAAGATGTGTGAGATGCAAGCACTTTTCGATTACAAAATATTTACAAAATCTTTGTAAATATGTCCAAAAAGTATCGCTTTTGCACAGTTCCCTGCCGTTCCGGTTTTGTGCCGGGAAGCGATTTATTTTTCCACAGCGGCATTTCCGGCCACATTGGAAGGCCCGAACCCAAAGGGCAGCAGTTCGTCCATGCTGCGCTCGATGAAATCCTCCGGCGTTTTGGCCATGATCACGTTCAGCTCCGGCCCGCCGAACTCGAACAGTGCCTGACGGCACACACCGCAGGGCGAGGTGATCTGTTCGTTCACCTCGCCGCGGCGGCTGCCCACCACTGCAATATCCGTGAACTCGGTCACGCCGTCGGCCACGGCCTTGAACAGGGCCGTGCGCTCTGCACAGCTGGTAGGGGTAAAGGACGCATTTTCCACGTTGCAGCCGGTGTAGACGCGTCCGTCCTTTGCGCGCAGGGCAGCACCCACCATAAAATTGGAATACGGTGCATAAGCCTTTTCGCGGGCAGCCAGTGCCATGCGGATCAGTTCCTGCTTTTCTTCCAGGGTCAGGTTCGTCATAAAATGTTCCTCCTTTTGGGGGCGAAAACAGCGCGGCCGGCCTTTTTGCAGGCAGACCGCGCTGAATCTTCGGTTGGGTTTCTCAGTACTCTGCGCCCAGAGCCACCTTCATCATGTTGGTAAAGCTCGTCTGGCGCTGCTCGGCCGTGGTGATCTCCGGTGCCACAAAGCTGTCGGAAATGGTCAGCAGGCAGGCCGCATGCTTGCCCAGCACCTGTGCGTTGGCAAACAGGGCAAAGCTCTCCATCTCCACGCACAGGCAGCCGCGCTCATCCCGCAGCTTTTCCCAGTAGGTGGGCTTTTCGTCGGAGGGCTGGCGGTAGAACACATCCGAAGAGTGGATGTTGCCCTCAATGAGGGGAATGCCCTGCTTGGCAGCAGAAGCGCGCAGCTTGTCGTTCAGGCTCTGGCTGGGCAGGGTGATGTCCCCCTCGAAGCCGCTCTGTACCCGGGCGTAGTTGGACTCGCTCACCGCACCGGTGGACAGCACCACGTCGAACAGCTTGGCCTTTTCGGTGTAGCTGCCGGCGGAGCCGATGCGGATGATGTTGTCCACATCGTAGAACTTGAACAGCTCATAGGAATAGATGCCGATGGACGGCATGCCCATGCCGCTGCCCATTACGCTGATGGGGCGGCCCTGATAGGTGCCGGTAAAGCCCAGCATGCCGCGCACACCGGTCACCTGACGCACATCCTGCAGGAAGGTGTCGGCAATGAACTTGGCGCGCAGAGGGTCACCGGGCATGAGGACGGTCTTGGCGAAATCGCCCTTTTCGGCGCTGATGTGAGGGGTAGACATAAGATCATCTCTCCTTTTTTCCTATTGATAGCAGATGGGCCTTTCCCCTTTGGAAAAAGCCCTTTCTGCCAAGTTACCTGTATTTGCTGCGGTTGAACACGTTCTGCGGGGCAATGTAAGAGCCGTTGCGGCGGATCTCGAAGTGGCAGTGGTTGCCGCTGGAACGTCCGGTGCTGCCCACATGGCCGATCAGCTGGCCCTGCTTGACGGTCTGGCCTGCATGGACCACCAGCGACAGGCAGTGTGCATACACGGTGGTGTAGCCGTTGCCATGGTTGATGATGATGGAGTAGCCATAGCCCGTACCTGCACCAGCCTTGTTGTAGCCGGCCTTGGTGACGGTGCCGCCTGCCGAAGCGTAAATGGGCGTACCGGCGGCGGCGCAGATATCCACGCCCTTGTGGCTGCCGCCGTACCAACGGGAGCAATTCCGATAGCCGGGCACCGGCCAGATAAACTGTCCGCTGCCGGTGATGTAGCTGGTCTTTGCCTGTTTTTTGGTGCCCACCACGATCTTTTCGGTCACAGGCTCCTTGATCACTTCGGTGCTGAGGATCTGCTGGCTGAGCTGGGTGCCGTTGGTGTCGTACACACGCTGGGCCGTCACACTGCGGATGCCGTTTTCACCGGCCTGCGTAGTCTTTTTGGTGCCCACGTTGTACTCGTTGGATTTGGTCGTCTCGCTGGTATAGGGGATCTCCTCCTGCCAGGTCTCGATCTTGGTGATGCGCACTTCCAGCGTGGCTTCCTGTTTGGTCACGATCAGCTCATCACCGGCCTGGATGTTGGAGGTCTCGGTCAGGGCCGCGCCCTTGAAGTTCGTATTCAGCTCGCACAGTTCCCGGAAGGTCAGGTCGTTCTTCTGGGCAATGCTCCACAGGGTGTCGCCGGTCTGCACGGTATAGATCTTTTCCTGCTGCTGCACGCCGGAAAGCATCGACTCCACATCGTTTTCCTGCTGGAAGCTTTCATTGAAGTAGATGCCATTCTCCAGGGTGACCTCTTTGTTGAAGCCCACGGTCACATTGGGATCTTCCGGGTTCTCGTAGGGTTCCAGCAGGCTGCTCAGGTAGCTCTGCAGGGCAGTGCCGTCCGAGCACACGGCCGTCAGTTCTCCATCCAGATACAGGGCGGTGCCCTCACTGATCTGGTCGCTGGAGGACTTCAGGATGGCGTTGGCCATCTCGTTTTCGTCCAGCACGCTGTGTGCCACCGAAATGGTGTAGGTGGGCTCCACCGTCCACTTGGTGTTCTCGTCCGTGCCTGCATAGTTGATACGCTCCTGCACGGCTTCCTTGGCAGAGTTGAACACATCCTCGTTGGCCACATAGCCCACGGTCTGGCCGTTCACCTGCACTTCCAGCGCATAGGGCTGACGGATGGTGTTCTGCACCACTGTGACCATCCCGGCCAGTGCCAGCACCGGCAGGATGTACATGGCCATGCGCGGCAAGGTGCGCACATTGCGCCGCACGCCGCCGACCAGATAATGCACGCTGTCCTTTACGGCTGCGCCAAAGCCCTTTTCCTTCCGGACGCGGTGCGCATGTACCAGCAGCGAGCCCATGCCCCGGAAGAACAACACAATGGGCCCGAACAGGTCGCGCACCATCTGGGCTGCACCGGGGAACGCCATGGACACGATGGTGTGCCGCAGGCTGTGCACCCAGAGCAGCGCACCGGACACGCCCCGGCACACCGTGCGTCCGACACGGACAAATGCATATTCGGCCGAAAATCCCAGAGCGTACAGGGCCTCACCTACGATGAGAACGAGGCGGTTCTGCAGCAGCTTCTGAGAAAAATGATTGACGTGATGCTGGGTCCTGCGGCGGAAGCGGTGCCGACGCAGGAGCTGCATGCATTGGAACTGTGCCCACAGGGAGCGCAGCTTCTGGCCGCGTTTTTTCGGCGGCTGCTGCGCAGGCTCTGCGGTCTGCGGTTCCTTTGTCTTATCTTCGATCAAACGGGTTTCTCCTTCCTTGCCGCGCGGCAAAGCTGCTCTGCATCCGGCGCGGCGGTGGTTTCCACATCCTGTGCGGCTGAATGTCAGCGCACAGACAATCTATGTTCATTTTATTATACACCCTGCACGGAATGAAACAAGCACCTGAACAAAATTTGGGCAGTTCTTTCACGCACTTTTCACGAAAGCAGGTCGGCCATATCCTGCGGCAGCGGGCTTTCCACGGTCACCGTGCGGCCCGTTCCGGCGCTCACCGGGGTGCGGATGCAGATGCCGTCCGGCACCTCGGTGTACTCCGGCACCCGGAAGGTCTGCTTTGCGCAGTGCAGTGCCTGCCGCCCGATGCGGTCCCGGCGGCCGCCGTAGAGGTCATCCCCGGCCAGCGGATGGCCGATGGACGCAAAATGCACCCGGATCTGGTGGGTGCGGCCGGTCACCGGCACGCAGGCGGCCAGGCTCAGGCCGTTCTGTACCTTTAATATGGTGTACTCGGTGCGGCTGGGCTTGCCCTCCGGGGTCACACACCGCCCGATGATGCTGTCGCCCCGGCGGCCGATGGGCGCGTCGATCACGCCCGGCCCCAAGGGCAGCTCGCCCTCCACGATGGCGTAGTAGAGCTTCTGCACGTTTTCTGCCAGGAGCGGCGCAGCATAGGTGCTGCGGGCCGCCAGCACAAGGCCGCTGGTGTCCTTGTCGATGCGGTTCACCGGGCGGAACACCGGGCTGCGGCCCTGCTGCAGTGCCCAGGCTGCATAGCCGTTGGCCAGCGTGCCGCCGGGGTAGTTCAGAGTGGGGTGCACCGCCAGATGGGGCGGCTTTTCCAGCACCACGGCAAAGGCATCCTCGTAGACCACCTGCACGGCAATGTCCGGCTGCGGGGCCACGCCGCCCGCTTCCGGCGGGAGGTCGAAGCTCAGCACCTGCCCCGGGTACACCCGGCGGTTGGCCAGCACGGACGCACCGTCGGCAAAAAAGCCGCCGCCCTGAAATTTGACTGCCCGGGCAAGCTCCGTAGAAACGGCACACTGGCGCAGAAAGTTCCGCACAAGCGTTCCATTTTGGGTCTGCAGGGTGTCCGGCACCGTGAAATACAGACGCACGCGCACCCCTCCTTTGCACGAAAAACAGATATAAATAGTATAGCAAAAAACGCTTTCGCTTGCAAATCTTGTTTTTTTATGGTATTATGAGGAACGGAAAACGAGTGGAACATACGGCGGCGGGGCGGCTTTGACCGCTCTGAGGAAAGTCCGGGCCTCACAGAGCACGGTAACTGCTAACGGCAGCCGAGGGTGACCTCAGGGAAAGTGCAACAGAAAACAAACCGCCGCAGCAATGCGGTAAGGATGAAACGGCGAGGCAAGAGCTCACCAGCGCATGGGTGACCATGCGGCTTTGTAAACCCTACCGGAAGCAACGCCTATATGGGACGTACAGCGCTGCTCGCGTGTCCCGAAGGCGGCATGAACCTGTCAGCAATGGCAGGTCTAGACAGATCGTCGTTTAATACAGAACCCGGCTTACGGTCCATCTCGTTTTCCGCTTTTATGCTTTCCGGCTGCCCGCATCCCTGCGGGCAGCTTTTGTTTTGTCACACTTCTTTTACCAAGCTGTTACTTTCCGTTTGTTGCAGTTTGTGGTATACTATGGGCACTGCAGGCCCTCTGCAGGCTAAAACGAAAGACAGGATGTGAAATCCTCCGATGAAAGATGGTTTTTTAAAGGCAGCCGCCTTCTCCCCCGCCCTGCGGGTGGCGGACTGCACCTATAACGCCCAGCAGATCCTTGCCGACGTGCAGGCAGCCGCCGCGCGCGGGGTCAAGCTGGCCGTGTTCCCGGAATTCTGCCTCACCGGCTACACCTGCGGCGATCTGTTCCTGCAGCACACGCTGCAGACCGGTGCGCTGGATGCCCTGCAGACCGTGCTGGACGGCACCCGGACGCTGGACACCGTCGTGCTGGTGGGCCTGCCGCTGCTGGTACACGGCAAGCTGTACAACTGCGCCGCCGTGCTGTGCCGCGGGCAGCTGCTGGGCCTTGTGCCCAAGACCTACCTGCCCAACTACGGTGAATTCTACGAGAAGCGTCAGTTCACCCCCGGCAGCACCGAGGTGGAAACGATCACCGTGTGCGGCCAGCAGGTGCCCTTTGGCACTTCGCTGCTGTTCCGCTGCCGGTCCATGCCCAGCTTTGTGCTGGGCGTAGAGCTGTGCGAGGACCTGTGGAGCGCACTGCCGCCCTCCACCTTCCACGCACTGGCCGGGGCCACGGTCATCGCCAACCTTTCGGCCAGCGACGAGACCGTCGGCAAGGCCGAGTACCGCCGGGCACTGGTGTCCAACCAGTCGGCCCGCCTGCTGTGCGGCTACCTGTACGCCTCGGCCGGGCACGGCGAGAGCACCCAGGACATGGTGTTCGCCGGGCACGACCTGATTGCCGAAAACGGCACCCTGCTGGCCGAGACGGCACCCTTTGCGGGCGGCATTGCCGAGACCGAGATCGACTGCCAGCGCATGGAGGCCGAACGTGCCCGTAACACCAGCTTTGAGCTGAGCCGCGATGGTTACACCACGGTGGAGTTTGATCTGGAACTCACCGAGACCCCCCTCACCCGCTGGATCGACCCGGCACCCTTCGTGCCCGGCGACCCCAAGCGCCGCGCCGAGCGCTGCGAACTGATCCTGAAGATGCAGGCCGACGGTCTGGCCAAACGGCTGGAGCACGCCCACGCCAAAACGGCGGTCATCGGCATTTCCGGCGGTCTGGACAGCTGTCTGGCCCTGCTGGTGGCGGTGCGCGCCATGAAGCAGCTGGGCCGCCCCGCCAGCGATGTGCTGGCCGTGACCATGCCCTGCTTCGGCACCACCCACCGCACCCGCAGCAATGCCGAGATCCTGTGCGATGAGCTGCAGGTCTCCTTCAAAGAGATCGACATTGCCGAAACGGTGCACAGCCACTTCCGGGACATCGGCCAGGACGAAAGTGTGCTGGACGTGACCTTTGAAAATGGGCAGGCCCGTGTGCGCACGCTGGAGCTGATGGACACTGCCAACCGCACCGGCGGCCTTGTGGTAGGCACCGGCGACCTGTCGGAGCTGGCACTGGGCTGGGCCACCTACAACGGCGACCACATGAGCATGTACGGTGTGAACGCCGGGGTACCCAAAACGCTGGTGCGCCATCTGGTGCATTACGAAGCCGACATTGCCGCCACCGACACCCTGCGCACCGTGCTGCTGGACATTCTGGACACTCCGGTCTCCCCGGAGCTGCTGCCCGCCAAGGACGGCGAGATCGCGCAAAAGACCGAGGATCTGGTGGGCCCCTATGAGCTGCACGACTTTTACCTGTATCAGGTGCTGCGCTTCGGCTTTGGCCCGGCCAAGATCTTCCGGCTGGCAAAGGCCGCCTTTGCAGGCCGCCCCGAATACCCCGACAGCGTGCTGTACAAGTGGCTGCGCAACTTCTACTGGCGGTTCTTCGCCCAGCAGTTCAAGCGCAGCTGCCTGCCGGACGGTCCCAAGGTGGGCAGCGTGACCCTTTCGCCCCGCGGCGACTGGCGCATGCCCAGCGATGCCTGTGCCGCCCTCTGGCTCGCCGAACTGGAACAGCTTTCGATCAAGGACTGACACATGAAACACAAAAAACTGCTGACCAATCTTCTGTTTGCCGCCGTCGTTCTGGCCATTGCCGCCGTTCTGCTGCTGGTGCGCAGTGCACACAGCAGCGGTTCCAAGCTGCGGGCCGAACTGATCTACGGTGACAACAACACCACCATGAACCTTCCGCTGGACAAGAACGATACCTATGACGTAGACACCGGGTACTACACGGTGCACATCGAGATCAAGGACGGTGCTGCCCGCTTTGTGGACTCCCCCTGCCCGGACCACATCTGTGAGGGCTTCGGCTGGCTGTCCAACGAAGACCAGACCGCCACCTGCCTGCCCGCCCGCGCGGTGCTGACCATCGTGCCGGCCGACTGAGCCTTGCGCTCAAAAGGAGATTTCCTATGAAGGATGATTCCAACCGTTCCCTGCGGCGTGTGAACCGCAAGGGCCGCAGTGCGGCAGACCGCACCGTGGAAGTGGACAGCTCCGCTTTTTTTGCGGAGGACCCGTCCCCCACGCCTCCGCCCCGGAAAAAGCCCAATTCCTCTGCCCCGCGCCGCAGCGGTGCCCCGGCACAGGCTGCCGCCGCTGCACCCTCGAAATTCGGCAAGATCCTGCTGACAGTGCAGGGCATCCTCAGCGTGGCTTCGCTGGTGCAGCTGTGGCGCACCCAGATGCTGCCGGTGTTGTATCTGGTCATTCTGGCCGCCCTGCTGCTCCTGCTCTGGCTGCTGGTCAAGCGCTGTCAGGAGTACAATGTGCCCGGCAAGGTGTCCCGGGTGTTCTCGGTGTTCCTGTGCGCCTGCATGGCGCTGGGCTGTATCTGGGCACAGCAGGGTCTGGCCGCGCTGGACAACATGACCAACGGTCTGCTCACCGGTGCCGAGGCCAACAAGATCACCAAGGAGCCTTTCGTCATCTACCTCAGCGGCGTGGACACCCGTGGTGAACTGACCGAAAAAGCCCGCAGCGACGTGAATATTCTGGCCGTTGTCAACCCCCAGACCAAGCAGGTGGCACTGATCAACACGCCCCGCGACTACTATGTGGATCTGGCCGGCACCAACAGCAAGGACAAGCTGACCCACGCCGGCCTTTACGGGGTGGAGACCAGCATGGCCACCCTGGGCAACCTGTACGGCGTCTCGGTGGACCACTACATCCGCATCAACTTTGCGGGCTTCATCAATATCGTGGACGCCCTGGGCGGCGTGGACGTGTATTCTGACCAGGCCTTCACCTCAGTGGGCAGCCCCGGCTACTACGACCCCACCACCTTTGCCGAAGGCTGGAACCATCTGGACGGTAAGTCCGCCCTGGCCTTTGCCCGGGAGCGCCACGCCTTTGCCTCCGGCGATATCCAGCGCGGCATCAACCAGATGAAGGTCATCGACGCCATGCTGAACAAGATCAAGTCCCCTGCCCTGCTCATGGGCTTCTCCAAGATCATGGACGCCGCTTCGGACTGTTTCGTCACCGACTTCTCGCAGGATCAGATCAGTGCGCTGGTGCGCATGCAGCTGAGTGATTTTGCCAACTGGGACATCCAGAGCTACACCGTTACCGGCTCGTCCGGCACCAGCACCCAGTGCTATTCCGCCAAGGGCCAGAAGCTCTACGTCATGAAGCCGGATGAAGCCTCCGTCAGCAAGGCCAAAGAGATGATCGCGACCGTGCTGGGCGGTGAGGGCACTGTGAGCGACACCACCCAGACCCCGGAAAAGACCGACATTTTTACCCCCACCACCGACCCGAACGTCGCTGCTTCCATTCCGGAAGAACCGGCGGAAAGCGTCATCGTGGAGGAGCCCGCCGAGAGCGTGCCGGAAGAGACCCCGGCCGAAACGCCTGCTGAGCAGCCTGCAGAACAGCCTGCCGACACCCAGCCCCAGGAGCCGGAGACTCCGGCCGACAGCGGCACCAGTGACGGCAGCGCTGAAGCTCCGTCCATCTCCCTGCCCACGCAGGAAGAGGTGGAACAGGCTGCATCCTCGCTGTACAACGCAGCGTCCACCATTCTGGATGCCATCTACAATGCAGCGTCCCAGAACGACGCCGCCTGAGTTCCCACAACCGCAACGAGGCCCCGGAGGGCAGAACCTCCGGGGCCTCGTTTTTTCGTTGTCAGGATCTTATGCCTTGATCTCGTTCCACACGCTGTGGCCGTCCAGGCTGGAGGCATCCACGCCCAGATACTCGCAGATGGTCTGGGCAATGGTGCCGAAGCAGAGCTTCGTGCCCAGGTCCACACCGGGCTTCACGCCTTTGCCGCAGATCAGGTACGGCACATACTCGCGGGTATGGTCGGTGGTCTTGGTGTAGGAGGGGTCGCAGCCGTGGTCTGCGGTAACCATCAGCAGGTCGCCCTCCCGCATGCCGGGGATGAAGTCGGCCAGGAAGCGGTCGAACTCGGTGGCGGCAGCCGCGTAGCCCGCCACATCGCGGCGGTGGCCGTACAGCATGTCAAAGTCCACCAGGTTCACAAAGGCCAGGCCCTCAAAGTCGCGGGTCTGCAGGGCCTTGGTGAAGGCAATGCCGTTGGTGTTGCCGGTGGTCTTGATCTTCTCGGTCACGCCCTCGCCATCAAAGATATCGAAGATCTTGCCCACGGCGATGACGTCCTTGCCGGCGTTCTTCAGCAGGTCCAGCATGGTGGCGCGGGGCGGCTTCAGGCTCAGGTCGTGGCGGTTGGTGGTGCGGTAGAAGGTATCGGCGGTGCGGCCCAGGAAGGGGCGGGCAATGACGCGGCCCACGCCATACTCGCCCTTGAGCATCTCGCGGGCGATCTCACAGTAATGGTACAGCTCGTGCACCGGCACCAGCTCTTCGTTGGCGGCCACCTGGAACACGCTGTCGGCACTGGTGTAGACGATGAGGGCGTTTTCCTTCATGGCCTGCTCGCCGTAGTCCTTCAGCACCTGGGTGCCGGAATAGGGCTTATTGCAGAGCACCTTGTGGCCGGTTTTTTCCTCAAACTCGTGGATGAGCTCTGCGGGGAAACCCTCCGGGAAGGTGGGCAGCGGCTTCGGGCTCACCACACCGGCGATCTCCCAGTGGCCGATGGTGGTGTCCTTGCCCATGCTCTGCTCCTGCAGGCGGGCAAAGGAACCGGTGGGAGCGGCGGTCTTTTCCCCGGCGGTCACACCGTCGATGTTGAACAGGCCCAGCTTTTGCAGGTTGGGGCAGTTGAAGTTGGGATGCTTTGCAATGGCACCCAGCGTGTTGGTGCCCTCGTCGCCAAAAGCGGCGGCATCCGGCTCGGCGCCGATGCCAAAGCTGTCGAGCACGATCAGAAAGACACGTTTTTCCATCTTGGTTTTCTCCATTTCTTCCGGGTCAGCCCGGATAAGTGACACTTTTACCTGCCACCATTATAAGCAAAAACAGGCCCGTTTGCAAGGGCTGTCTTTCCATGCTGCACAGTTGTCCTGACGGGCAGGATCTTAGCCATTTCTTTAACGATTTCTCTGTGCAAAATCCGCAAAATTACCGCGTACCTGCGTCAAACATCTGTTCAAACCTCCCGGTATGCAAAAAAGTTGTATTCATCCTGAAATTTCACTTGCTCTCTTGTCAGAAAGCGATTATAATAGTAGTTGGTAAAGTTTTGGATTTTCACTTTACCGTACATTCCAACCCACAGCACGGGGAGCTTTCCCTGTTGGTCGTGTGCGCGGGCCGTTCTGCATGATAGCAGACAGCCTGCTGCAAAATAAATGAGAGAGTGAGAACGTAGACGGAGGTATTTTGAATGAGAAAAACGAAAATTATCTGCACCCTGGGCCCTTCCACCGACAAGGACGGCGTCCTGCGTGAACTGATCGCCAACGGCATGAATGTTGCCCGCTTCAACTTCTCCCATGGCTCCCACGAGGAGCACAAGGGCCGTCTGGACCTGCTCAAGTCCCTGCGCGAGGAGCTGGGCAAGCCCGTGGCTGCTCTGCTGGACACCAAAGGCCCTGAGATCCGCCTGAAGGACTTCAAGAACGGCACCGAGATGCTGGAAGCCGGCCAGACCTTCACCCTGACCACCCGCGATGTGGAGGGCACCAAGGAGATCTGCTCCATCACCTACAAGGATCTGCCTCAGGACGTGGCCCCCGGCGGCACCATCATGCTGGATGACGGCCTGATCAAACTGCAGATCCAGACCGTGAACGATACCGACATCGTCTGCACTGTGCTGAACAACGGCAAAATCAAGAACAAGAAGGGCGTCAACGTGCCCGGTGTGCATCTGTCCATGCCGTATATGAGCCAGCGCGACAAGGACGATATCATCTTCGGCATCGAGCAGGGCTTTGATTTCATCGCTGCTTCCTTTGTGCGCACAGCACAGGACGTGTACGAGATCCGCAACCTGCTGAACGAGTACGACTCCAACATCCGCATCATCGCTAAGATCGAGAACCGTGAGGGTGTGAACAACATCGACAGCATCCTGGCTGCCGCCGACGCCGTCATGGTGGCCCGCGGCGACCTGGGCGTCGAGATCGACTTTACCGAGCTGCCCGGCATCCAGAAGAACATCATCGAGCGTTCCTTCTCCTTCGGCAAGCCCATCGTCACCGCTACCCAGATGCTGGACAGCATGATGGTGAACCCCCGCCCCACCCGCGCCGAGATCTCGGACGTGGCAAACGCCATCTACGACGGCACCTCTGCCATCATGCTGTCCGGCGAGACCGCTGCCGGTGCCTACCCCGTGGAGGCCCTTAAGACCATGTCCGCCATCGCCGAGCGTACCGAGACCGAGAACCATGCCCGCGTGGAGTACCTGACCGAGGCCACCAACGGCAAGATCAGCGTGAGCGATGCGACCGCACACGCCGCCTGCCTGACCGCCAAGGACGTGAACGCCGCTGCCATCGTCACCGTGTCCGAGTCCGGCACCACTGCCCGCCTGCTGAGCAAGTACCGCCCGCAGCAGCCCATCATCGCCTGCGTCATGAAGGAGCAGGTGCAGCGTCAGCTGTCCCTGAGCTGGGGCATCACCTCCCTGATGATGCCTCTGGCGCACAGCACCGACGAGCTGATCGAAATGTCCACCGCTCTGGCCAAGGAAAACGGCTTCCTGCACAACGGTGAGCTGGCCGTGGTGACCGCCGGCGTGCCCGTGGGCATTTCCGGCACCACCAACATGATCAAGATCCACATGGTGGGCAACTGCCTGGCCACCGGTGTGGGCGTCGGCCCGGAGAACGCCGAGGTGTCCAACGCCACCGGCAAGGCCTGCGTGTGCCGCACCCTGGACGAGGTGCGTGCCAAGTTCAAGCCCGGCATGGTGCTGGTGGTGCCTTCCACCAGCAACGAGATGCTGAACTATGTGCGCGACGCCGCCGCTCTGGTGGTGGAGGAGCCCGGCCTGAACAGCCATGCCGCCATTGTCGGCAAGGCTCTGCTCAAGCCCACCGTCGTGGGTGCCGTGGGTGCCACCTCTCACATCCGTGACGGCCTGATGATCGCTGTGGACTGCGCACACGGCAGCGTGCAGCGCCTGCAGGCCTGAGAAAGAGGGCGACACAATGGAACGCATTGCGAGCTTCTGTGTTGACCATACCAAGCTGGACCGGGGCATGTACCTGAGCCGTCAGGACGGCGACGTGCTCACTTGGGACATCCGCATGAAGAAGCCCAACCAGGGCGATTACTTGTCCACGGCCGCTGCCCACACGCTGGAACACCTGTTTGCCACCTACGCACGCAATAGTGCCTTTCAGGATGGTGTGATCTATGTGGGCCCCATGGGCTGCCGCACCGGCTTTTACCTGCTGACCCGCGGCCTGACCCCTGCGCAGGCTTTGGAGCTGACCGTGGAGTCCTTCCGCTTTATGGCCGCCTTTGAGGGTGCCGTGCCCGGTGCCAGCGAAGTGGAGTGCGGCAACTACCGCGACATGGATCTGCCTGCCGCCAAGGCCGAGGCTGCTGCCATGCTGCCGGTTCTGGAAGCCCTGACCGCCGACCATCTGCACTACTGAGCCTCTGTGCCGGAACTCTAGACAAACAACAAAACCCGGAACTTCCTGTCAGACAGGAAGTTCCGGGTTTTTGGTTTTGTTCGGTTTATTCGTCCGGGTCGCCGCGCTCGGGCATGGTGCGCAGCTCCCGCACCAGCATGGCGCGCAGCTGGTACTGATGCTGCTCGGACGCAAGGTCGGCTCCGGCATGCAGCTCCACCTCCGGTGCCCGCCCATCGTCCGTGTACAGCGGCACCGTGACCACGGCCTGGGTGCCCTTTTCCGGGGCACACTCCACGCTCAGCCCCCAGCCCATGCGGCGGCAGCACTCGCGGCAAAGCAGCAGCCCCAGCTGAGCCCCGCCCAGAAAGCTGCGCCGGTTTTCCAGCCAGGCTTCCTGGCTGCCCTCCGGCAGACCGCAGCCATTGTCCCGCACAGTCAGCTGCCACATGGTCTCGCTGCGGCGCAGCAGGATCCTCACCGTGCCGCCCTCGCGGCAGGCACGCAGGGCGTTGGACAGCAGATGCAGACACAGCAGCTCCACATCATCCCGATCAGCCAGCACACGGCAGGCCGTCCAGCCGCCGTAGTCCAGCTCCAGGGTGACTCCCAGCTGCGCACGCACCATGTCGGCCTGGGCCGCCACCTGCTGCAGCAGCTCGCACAGATCCAGCGGGTAAAGCTTAGGCGGCTGCCCGGCACGCAGAAATTCCAGCGCAGACAGCAGTTCGTTGATGGTCCGTTCCAGCTTGGCCGTGGCCGCGCTGATGTCGCTGACTGCCTGCAGGGACTGGGCGTCTGCCCCCACGCGGGCCAGATGCTGCTCCAGATACTCGCAGTTGCGCCCGATCAGCCCCAGCGAATGGAAGCAGGCATCCTCCACCGCCTGCTGCGGGATGGCCTGCGCCGTCAGCTCCTGCGCTGTATTCTGCTGTGCCTGCTCCATTGCTACCGCCTCCAAGACTGTGTGCGTTATTCCCTGCTCTTCTGCTGGATGAGATACCGTTTGATTGCATAGATCAGCTTGCCCGTAGTGGGCTTTTCCGCTTCAAAGCCGCTTTCAGCCTTGAACTGCGTCCAGCCCTCGGCCGGTTTTGCTTCCAGCTGGTCGATCATGCGCCGGATGCCGCTGTCCACGGCCGAGACCGAAACACCATACTGCTCACTGACCGTCTGCAGGATCTCCTTGCGGATGGCCAGCTTCTGCGAGGTGCCGTAGACCACGCCCACCGCACTGGTCAGATAGCTGCAATTGATGTCCGGGATGCGGATGCCCCAGCTATGGTACAGCTGCTGGCACTGCTGCTCGGTGCGCTGCCACTGCTGGCCCGGCATCCGGTACAGCTCCCGCAGCAGGTTCTTGAGCTCCATGCGTTCCACGCAGCAACAGCTGCCGGAGTCCTCCATGCGCAGTGCCGAGCTGTTCTTGCGCCGACCCTCGTCGAACAGCATCAGCAGCGGCTTGTGCTCCAGCTTGCGCAGTTCCATCATGAACTCGATGCTGCTCATATCCTCCATCTGGCTGCACAGCACCACGATGTCAAAATTGTGGCCCTGCTGCAGCTCCTGCAGCAGTTTGTGTCCGTTCAGAAAGCAGGTACAGGCCAGCACTGGGTTCTGTTCTTCCAGATAGTTTTTCTGTACCCGAAGCTCCTTGCGGTCATAGCTTGCAAGGGCGACCTGCAGCACATCTGCCGTCCGCTCATTGTCCACGCCACGCGCCGCCTTCCTGTTCGGTCTGCTGTGCCGCATCCAGCTCCGCCACCACGTCCTGCCAGATCTCCGGCTGAACGCCATTCTCACACAGATATTGCAAAACACGGTAGCCAAACTCCGGTGCAACGGCCATATACTTGCTGTCCATGCGCTGGCTGCTGCCGGTACGGCAAAGCGTCAGGCGACAGCCGGTTTCGCCGTCCGGGTCAAGGGAGTAAACCAGCGTATATGCCTGCTGCAACCCGGCGATGGCAGAAAACTGCCGGACCATGGGTGAAAACGTACGTTCCATAGAAATTCCTCCTTGCTACAAGGCATTGCGACGTTTTTAGTGCATTTCCTTGTTTTTCCTTTTTTATTGTATGGAGCAGGAAGGAACCATTCAACCCTGAAAAAGTGTCTAAAAGTGTCAGGCTGTTTTTCTGTTCGATTTTGCGTCGTGTTGTTTTGCTTTCCGACGTTTTTACAAATCATGCTGCCTGTGCCGCACCGCATTTTCATCGTTCCGGATGGTTTGCACGGCTTTTTTCAGTACCCTTACAATAACACGAACACCGCAGGATTGCAACCCCTGCCGCCGGGTTGGGAAAATTTTCCTCTCTGACCCGGCCAGAACAGAGAATTTCTGCTTCCGCTTCCGGAAACACTTTCTTTTCCATACACAGTTTTTTCATATAGATTTGCTAAAATCATCTCGATTCTTCTGTGTAGTCTGCGCGCCTTTTGGCCCGCAGCGGCACAGCTGTCCGTTCCTCACCTCTCCGGCCCCGGCCGGAACCTTTTCCCCAGAAAGGCACACACATGCTACAAATCAAACAGATCTGCAAACAGTACAAGACCGGCGATCTCGTGCAAAATGCGCTGAACAATGTCAGCCTGAACCTGCGTGATAACGAATTCGTCGCCATCCTCGGCCCCAGCGGCTCCGGCAAAACTACCCTGCTGAACATTATCGGCGGTCTGGACCGGTATGACAGCGGCGATTTGATCATCAACGGCATCTCCACCAAAAAGTACACCGACCGCGACTGGGACTCCTACCGCAACCACACCATCGGCTTTGTGTTCCAGAGCTACAACCTCATCCCCCACCAGACCGTGCTGGCCAACGTGGAGCTGGCCCTTACCATCTCCGGCATTTCCGGGGCCGAGCGCCGCCGCCGCGCCACCGAGGCACTGGAGAAAGTGGGTCTGGGCAACCAGCTGCACAAGCACCCCAGCGAGATGTCCGGCGGCCAGATGCAGCGTGTGGCCATTGCCCGTGCACTGGTGAACAACCCCGACATCCTGCTGGCCGACGAGCCCACCGGTGCTCTGGACAGTGAAACCAGCATCCAGGTCATGGAGCTGCTCAAGGAGGTGGCCCGGGACCGTCTGGTGGTCATGGTCACCCATAACCCGGAGCTGGCCGAGCGCTACGCCACCCGCATCGTGACCCTGAAGGACGGCGTCATCCGCTCCGACACCATGCCCTACGAGCCGGACACCCAGACCCTTGCGGCCCCCGTGCACAAGAACATGGGCCGCTCGTCCATGTCGGTGCTCACCTCGCTGACCCTCAGCTTCAACAACCTGCGCACCAAAAAAGCACGCACCCTGCTCACTGCCTTTGCCGGTTCCATCGGCATCATCGGCATTGCGCTGATCATCTCCCTGTCCACCGGTGTCAACAACTACATTGACGACATGGAGCGCTCCACCCTGTCGGAGTACCCGCTGCAGATCATGAGCAGCGGCATGGACTTTACTTCCATGCTCTCTTCCCGCGTTCCGTCGGACAGCTCCCAGAGCACCACTCAGGAAGAAGACATGGTGCCGGTGCGCCAGCTGCTCTCGCAGATGGTGTCGGGCATCACCACCAACGACCTCAAGTCCCTCAAGCAGTATCTGGAGACCACCGACACCACCGTTGCCGACAATGCCACCGCCGTGGAGTATGCCTATAATGTGTCGCCCCAGATCTACCGGCAGGACCCCGACGGCAGCATCCGGCAGGTGAACCCGGATTCCTCCCTGTCCTCGCTGGGCATCAGCTCCGAGACCTCTTCCAACAACATCATGTCCTCCATGATGAACACCAGTGTGTTCTCGGAACTGCCCCAGACCCCGGAGCTGTATGCATCCCAGTACGACGTCAAGGCCGGCCGCTGGCCGGAAGCCTACAACGAATGCGTGCTGGTGCTGGACGCCACCGGCAGCGTGACCGACTACGCCCTGTACGCGCTGGGCATGCGGGACAACGCCGAGCTGGACAAGATGATCCAGCAGTTTGCCCAGAACCAGAACGTAGACGTGCCGGATGACTTCAAGACCTATTCCTATTCCGATTTTCTTGGCAAGCAGTTCAAGCTCATCAACAGCTCCGACCGCTATGTCTACGACGAGACCTACAGCTTGTGGCGCGATAAATCGGATGACACCGACTATATGAAGCAGGTGGTGGCCAACGGCACCGACCTGACCATCGTGGGCGTGGTGCAGCCCGCCGAGGATTCTTCTGCTGCCATGCTGTCCTCCGGCATCGGCTACACCCACGACCTCACCCTGCACGTCATCGAGCAGGCCAAATCCAGCGCCATCGTGCAGCAGCAGATGGCCGACCCCCAGATCAATGTGTTCACCGGCGAGGAGTTCGGTGCCGACAACAGCACTTCCTTCGATATGTCCTCCATGTTCTCGGTGGACACCGATACGCTGAAGAATGCTTTCCAGTTTGACACCAGCGCCCTGAAGTTTGACCTGAGCGGCGCCTTTGATCTGAGCGCCGGTTCCTTCGACCTCTCTTCCCTGCTGGACCCGGACAGCTTCTCACTGGACCTGGGCGACCTGCCGCAGCTGGACATGGACATGAGCAGCGTGTTTGAGAACATGGATCTGTCCATCTCCCCGGAGGCCCTGCAGAATATGATGCAGAAGATCCTGAACGGCTACAAGGACTATGTGGTGGGCAACGGCATCCTGAATCTGGACAAGATCAGCTTCTCCGCCTATATGCAGACCGAGCAGTTCCAGCAGCTGCTGGCCAGCTCCATGAGTGAACTGCTGGCCGACGCCAACCTGCAGGAGCAGTTCTCCGCCGCCATGCAGCAGGCCATGCAGACCGTCATGGAGAGCTACTCTGCCCAGATCAGCCAGGCCCTGCAGAGCCAGCTGAGCACCGCCATGAATACGGCCATGCAGCAGATGGGCACCCGGATCAGCCAGCAGATGGAAAGCGCCATCCAGAAGAACATTGCCCAGCTGGGCAGCCAGATGGAAAATGCCCTGAAGATCGACGCCAGCGCCTTCCAGAATGCCATCCACATGAACATGACGCAGGAAGAGCTGGCTGAACTGATGAAGTCCTCCATGCTGTCCGCCACCTCCACCTACGACGGCAACCTGCAGAGCCTGGGCTACGCCGACCTCGATGACCCCAGCACCATTTCCATCTACCCGAAGGACTTTGACTGCAAGGCCCTGATCGTGGATGCACTGGATGCCTACAATGCCTCCGCCGAGGCAAATGGCGAGGATGACAAGGTGGTGCGCTACACCGATGTGGTGGGCACCCTGATGACCTCGGTGACCAAGATCATCAACATGATCAGCAACATGCTGGTGGCCTTTGTGTCCATCTCGCTGGTGGTGTCCTCCATCATGATCGGCGTCATCACCTATATCAGCGTGCTGGAGCGCCGCAAAGAGATCGGCATCCTGCGTGCCATCGGCGCGTCCAAGCGCAACATCTCGGAGGTATTCAACGCCGAGACCTTCATCATCGGTCTGTGCTCCGGCTGTATGGGCGTGGGCCTGAGCCTGATTCTGCTGATCCCCGGCAACATGCTCATCCACTCCATTGCCGACAGTGCCTCGGTCACGGCAGCCCTGCCGCTGCAGGCTGCACTGGTGCTGATCGCACTGGCCACACTGCTCACCATTCTGGGCGGCCTGATCCCCGCCAAGAGCGCCTCCAAGTGCGACCCCGTCAAGGCCCTGCGCTCGGAGTGATTCCCGGCAGACAAAACACAAGCGGACGGTTCCCCGATCGGGCAGCCGCCCGCTTTTTGCATTGCGGCGCATCTTGTGCTAAAATAAGAAAAAACACAAAGGAGCCTTTTTCCATGCCCAACATCATTGAGATCACTGATTTTTCCGCGCCGGAGCTGGACGTCTACGCCCGCCTGACCCAAGCCCAGCTGCGCAATCGACTTGAGCCGGAAAAGGGCGTTTTTATTGCCGAGAGCCCCAAGGTGATCGCGCGGGCGCTGGATGCCGGCTACCAGCCGCTGTCCCTGCTCATGGAACGCAAACAGATCACCGGCCCGGCCCAGGACATCCTGACCCGCTGCGGGGACGCCCCGGTATACACGGCCGACCGCGAGATGCTGGCCCGCCTGACCGGCTACGAACTGACCCGCGGCGTGCTGTGCGCCTTCCGCCGCCCCGCGCCCCGCACAGTAGAGCAGGTATGCCGGGATGCCCGCCGGGTGGCTGTGCTGGAGGGCATCGTGGATTCCACCAACGTGGGTGCCATCTTCCGCAGTGCTGCCGCATTGAACATGGATGCGGTGCTCATCACGCCCTCCTGCTGCGACCCGCTGTGCCGCCGGGCGGTGCGCGTGAGCATGGGTACGGTGTTCCAGGTGCCCTGGGCGCAGATCGGCACCACCCCCGCCGACTGGCCGGAACACGGCATGGCACAGCTGCACGCTCTGGGCTTCAAGACCGCTGCCATGGCCCTGAGCGACCGTTCGGTGAGCATCGACGACAACGCCCTTGCCGCTGAGCCCAAACTGGCCATTGTGCTGGGCACCGAGGGCGACGGCCTGGCCCACAACACCATCGCCGCCTGCGACTATACCGTGAAGATCCCCATGTCCCATGGGGTAGACTCGCTGAACGTAGCCGCTGCCAGTGCCGTCGCCTTCTGGCAGCTGGGCCGTACCTGACACAATCCGCTTGACAAATCTCCTGATTCGAGTTACACTTACAGGGTCATCTGGTATGGGCCTGTAGCTCAGTTGGGAGTGCAAGCGTATCGCTTTTGTGCCCCACAGAGTTGTGGGCATTCAAATGGGGAGTATGTCGGTTGGTCGCCCAACCGCGTCACGCCCCTAAATATGGGCCTATAGCTCAGCTGGGAGAGCGTTCGGTTCGCATCCGAGAGGTCAAGGGTTCGAATCCCTCTAGGTCCACCAATTTGCCGCATCGTTTTGTACGATGCGGCGTTTTTTATGCCTAAAAAACTTTGGCAGACCGTGCCGGGCTCCGAACCCTGAAGTCGGATGCGAACCGGGCGGGGTCATAAATGTACTTTTTTGAAAATCCATCGGTTTCACGCTTCTTTCTTTGAATTTTGCATGATGCTGCGGGCAAGTGCATCGCTTTTATGCCCCCTTTTCGGAAATTTCTTCAAAAATCTCCGCACCATCGTAGGTTGATACAGCCTTGAGCTGTTCCACTTGATTGAAGCTGGCATTCAGGGTGATCGAGATTTCGTAGTCTTTTCGGACACGAATCTCCGTAATGAACTGCTGCAAGATAGCGCGGCGTTCATCGTGGTTGGCGGTGTCGTACACATCCGCCCATGTAAACAGCTCGTTGCAGATGTAGTTGCTGCGCTTTGCCGTTTTGGTGGCTTCTTCGTATTCTTCCTGTGCCTGCACGAGCTGCTTTTCCAGAGTTTCCAGAGCCTCTCTTGCCTCGGCTACCAGTGTGCCCAGCAGTTCTTTGTCCAAGGCACTTATGCCCCGAATGACCAGAATGGTTTCGGCTTTCAGGTCGTCCAGCTCTTTCTGCTTGGCTTCCAAGTCTTTCTGGATTTTCTTGATTTTCTTCTGGATGCGGGCGGCATCGTTAGTCTTGACCGATTCCAGCAGCTTCTTCCGGGAAACCTCCCGGAACTGTGCGAAGATCTGCCGGACAACTTCTTCTACAATGGAATCCAGCTTGGAAACACCATAGCCGGACTGCCCATCGCAGTCACCCGGATGCCGGATCTTATAAAAGCAGCTATACCGGGGCCGGACTTCTTTCACCGTATGCCCATCTGCGTAGGTGTGTGTCCGTCCGCTGCTGGTCAGGCTCAAGCGGTTGCCGCAGTGACCGCAGTAAACCAGCCCGGTCAACAGGGCTTTGGAACTGGTGCCCAGTGAAGTGCCGCCACGCTCACAAGTACGTGCCTGCCGCAATTCCTGTGCCTGCTCGAACAGCTCTGGTTCGATGATGCGGAGCTGTGGGCACTCGGTTTCCACTGCACCGTTGATGAGGTACCCCGTGTATCCTTTATTCTTGATCATCCGAACGATGCTGGTGTTGGGGATGTTTTTGTTGTTCCGTCCTACGACTCCCTGTTCATAAAGATAGTGGCTCAACTTCTGTGCGCCGTAGCCCTCATAAACATATTTGTGGAAAATCAGCCGGACGATTTCAGCTTCCGCTTCATCAATCACAAGGTCGCAGACCTCTTGGTTTTTCTTGTTTACCCGGCCAAGGCGGACACGCTTGTAGCCAAAAGCCACGGTGCCGCCCGTGTAGTGACCTTCCCCGGTGAGCTGTTCCAGCCTTGTCCGGGTACGGACGGAGGTTTTCAGGCTCTCACCGGATGCCTGCCAGTAGCGGATGTAGTTCATCAGCTTGTCCACATGGGTGTCGAACCGCTGCTGTCCCTCGTTCACGCTCCAGACCTCAATCCAGAAGCTGGATGATCTTCTCCTCCATCTGCTTTGGCGTGTAGCTGCGGGGAAAATACTTCCGCAGGGTCTCGTTTTTGATGGTCACGGTGTCTTTCTCGCTCTTTTTCTCCTGTCCCATCACATCAAAGGCTTTTTCGTAGCTGAACTCTCCCTGCTGTGCCATCTTTTTCAGTTGCTGCGCCTGCGATAAGGACGGTGCATTCTGGGTGTCGTTCATTGCTTCTAAAAAAGCCCGCTGTTGGCCTTCGCCCAGATAGGACAGTTCCACAGCGGGATTGAAGGAGATCTTCTTTTCATCTACCATATCCAGCAGTTCCGGGACAAGATTGGTCAGGCGGATGAAACGCTGAATTTGATTGCGGCTTTCTCCAGAATCTTGTGCCACTTTTTCATCCGCTCGCAACTTCGTCCCAATTTGGGACGAAGTTAAATCCGACCTAGCACCTTGATTTTTTAGAGCTTCCAGCTTCATTTTGTAGGCGAAAGCCCTCTCGCTGGGCAGGATGTGTTCACGCTGCAAATTGGAATCCACCATCAATATCACAGCGGCATCGTCTGACATCTGCCGCACAATGACCGGCAGCGGGTCCAGCCCGGCAAGTTTCGACGCATACTGACGGCGGAGCCCGGAGAGGCTCTCGTAGCCGTCTCCGTC
>SKEO01000499.1_pt1 | contig 37687 bp, 37 predicted proteins | sample 4826801 | NCBI WGS metagenome assembly SKEO01 (sample SAMN11008807, study PRJNA524170) | human gut metagenome | biome: Human fecal sample; material: Feces; isolation source: fecal sample from pouch patient p3 | host: Homo sapiens | place: Israel: Tel-Aviv | collected 2016-02-25 | reverse complement strand
GGACTGAACTGTCAAAGGAGGTATACCCATGTCAGTTTCTGATGAAACGATTTTATTCAATACGAATGTCGATGAAGGCGAGAATCGCCAGGCTGCCATGATCCTGCAGGAAGTGTACAGTGCTTTGAAAGAAGCCGGACACAATCCGACCGTGCAGATGGTGGGATACCTGGTTTCCGGCGAACCGACCTATATCACCAGCCGTCATGATGCAAGACGTCTGATCTCCGGCATCGAAAGAGATGAACTGGTGGAAGAACTGGTCCGTTTCTATGTCAAGCACAAAGGACTTTGATATGCGGATCATGAGTCTTGATGTAGGATCCCAGACCATCGGCGTCGCGGTGAGTGATCTTTTCGGCTGGACGGCGCAGGGACTGGAAACCATCCGTCATACGACGAGGGAAAAAGATTTTGAACGGCTTCGTCAGCTGACGGATGAATACAAGGTCGAAGAATTCGTCCTTGGCATGCCGCTTAATATGAATGGTACGAAAGGCATGCGTGCTGAGCGGACAGAAGAATTCGCTACTGAGCTTGCGGCTGCTTTCCCCGATATTCCTTATCACTTCTGGGATGAACGTCTGACGACGGTGATGGCGCAGAAACAGCTCATCGCCGCAGATGTCAGCCGCAAGAAGCGTAAAAAAGTCATCGATAAAATGGCCGCCGTGGTGATCCTGGAGGGCTATCTCCAGCACCTGGCTTTTAAAAACAGAGGATAAGCCCATGGCAGAGAAAAAAGAAGAAGCGATCATTATCACCATTACCGGTCCGGATGGTGATGAAAGAGATTATGCACAGGACGTGGTCATTCCTTTTCAGGGAAAAGAATTCGCCGTCCTGGTCTCCATTCCGACATCAGAAGATGATGAAGAAGAGCCGGATATCATTCTGGCACGCATCGATACTGATGAAAATGGAGAAGCAGAATACGTCCCTCCGACGGATGATGAATATGATGCAGTCGCAGATATCTATGATGCGATGTGAGAAACACTACAAAAGAGCAGCTGATGTGTCAGCTGCTCTTTTTATTAAGATGTGCTAAGGAAACTTTGATGTCGCATTTTCTGAACCTTGAACCCTTCCCCGGCATGCGATATAATGGAATCAGGAAAGCCTATATTTTCATAATTCTCTCATTTAATAATAAGGAGGATTCAAATGGCAAAGGTATATACAAGAACGGGTGACAAGGGCAAGACCTCTCTCTACACAGGAGAACGCGTATCGAAAGGCTGTCAGCGTGTAGAAACCTATGGCACCATTGATGAAGTGGATTCTGTGCTGGGCGAGGCGCGTGCTTTTGCGACCCATGATAATGTCAAGGAAACGATCTATGCGCTGCAGAAAGAACTGTGGCTATTGATGGCGGATGTAGCGAGCGTCGGCAAAGAAGCAAACATTACGCCGGATCATGTGACGAAGCTGGAACAGATCATCGATACCTATACGGATGAGCTGGCACCGCTCGATCATTTCTTGGTGCCGGGGGATACCCAGAGCGCCAGCTTCCTCGATGTGGCACGCACTGTCGTTCGCCGTGCAGAACGTGACATGTGGCGTCTGTCCGAAGAGGAAGAGGTACATGAAGTAGATATCCGTTACCTGAATCGTCTGTCTGATCTTTGCTTCACTCTTGCCCGTTACGAAGCTGAAGTCAAATAAGAGATAAGTGACCGGAATGGTGGAACCGCCAAGCGACATTTTCTCGTTTGGCGGTTTTTGCATGTGGTTGGACAGGGGAGTTGGGATCAGGATGGTTCTTCGCTTTCAGGCTTATCATTGAAACTATCCGGCTGTTAGTATACAATAAGACGAGTTTATTCATGGGGAGAGAGCTGTAGTGAAATGCTCTCAGCAGAAATGCTGCGCTCCTCGCAAAGCCACTTTTCTGGGGGAAGAGAGTACGACGAGACGTGCGATCCCTCATCCACAATTCCTAATCATCAGTCACTAGTTACCATTCATTTTCAAAGGAGAAATATCATGGAACTTTTAGCACCAGCCGGATCTCCGGCGCATCTCATCGCAGCGCTTGATGCAGGCGCGGATGCTGTGTATCTTGGTGGGAAACGCTTCAGCGCACGAAAATTTGCGGGCAATTTCTCTGATGAGGAGATGAAAGAGGCCGTCCGTATGGCGCATGGAAAAGGCGCCTCAGTGTATGTGACACTGAATACATTGATCGGCGATATGGAGAATCAGGCTCTCGCAGAGTATCTTCAGCTTTTAGGGACGATCCCGATTGACGGACTTCTGGTGCAGGATTTCGGTGTCGTTTCCATGGTCAGGAAGATCGCTCCGCACATTCCGCTCCATGCCAGCACACAGATGACGGTTTCAAATCTGGATGGTGTTCGTTTTCTGGGAGATCATGGATTCCAGCGTGTGGTGCTTTCGCGCGAGCTTTCTCTGGCGGAAATCAAGGAAATCACTGACCAAACGAATGTGGAGATCGAAGTTTTTGTTCATGGCGCACTCTGTGTGTGTTACTCGGGGCAGTGTCTCATGAGCAGCTTCATCGGCGGGCGCAGTGGAAACCGTGGTTCCTGCGCGCAGCCCTGCCGCATGCCCTATGAGCTGGTGGATGATGCGGGCCGTCCTCTCGTGCAGGAGAAGGGGAAGTACATCCTAAGCCTCAAGGATATGATGGGGCTTCCTCGAATCCCCGACCTCTTGGCCGCCCATGTGTCCTCTCTCAAGGTGGAAGGCCGCATGAAGAGTGCAGAGTACGTCTATAATACCGTATCAGCGTATAGAAAAGCGATCGATGCAGCGAAGCAACATCTTCTGATCGATACCGAGCCGTTGAAGCTCGAGCTGGAAGAGGAATTTAACCGCGGCTATACGACGGCATATCCGGATGATACCGCAGGACCGTCTATGATCACGGAGTACGCGCCAGGAAATCATGGCGTCGAGGCAGGACGTGTGGAAAGCATCGGGCGCGCTGCCTTTGTTTTTAAATCAGAGGCAGATAGGCGTCTTGTGGATGTGACGGGTATTTCCTATGAGACAGAAGAAAGAACAATCGCCTTTATTCCTGTAGAACGGCTGTCTTCTCTGAAAAAGGGGAAATATCGTGCTCTTTTCGAAAAACGCCCTCTCGCGCATGCACATGTCTACTGGAATGTGAAAATACCGAAGAAGTCACTTGCGATGAAGGATCTGCAGGGAAAGATCCCGCTCTATCTCTCCTTGTCAGCGACTCCAGGGGAAGTGCTGTCTTTGACTGCTGCCGATGATAAGGGGCATGCGGTGACTGTTATGTCCGATGTCCTCATGGAAAAAGCCAAAGCGCATGTGACGAGTGCGGGAGAGATAGAGAAGCAGATGAGCCGTCTTGGTAATACATGGTTCACACTTGCAGACATATCGGCATCCAATGAGGGATGCATGGTGCCGAAAAGCATTCTGAACCATCTGCGACAGGAAGCGGTAGAGTCACTTTTGGCAAAGCGAAGAGAGGCACATGAGGCAGGCATCCCGCGCCCACTCCCTGCCTCGATGACGCCTGCTTTTTCGAAAGTCCCTTCTGAGGAGGGCGCACATGTGACAGTCCGGACGACGCTTCTTTCTCATGTGAAAGAGGCGCTGGCAGCCGGTGTACATCAGGTGATTTTTGGCGGCGAATCCTTCTCACATAGGCCGATTCCATGGAAAGACTATGAGGAGGCAGTGCGTCTTTGTCACGAGGCGGAGGCAGAGATCCTCTTCCCTACACCGCGCGTGGTACGAGAAAAATATCAGGCCAGAGCGCAGGCGCAGCTGCGAAAGCTTTTGACGCTCCTTCCCGATGGCGTGGTGCTGGAATATGCCGGAGCCATCGAATGGGTAAAGGGGGAGGAAAGCCTCGCTGTCTGGGCGGGACCGTCCATGAATATTTTCAATAGAGAAGCTGAAAAAGAAATCGAAAGGCTCGGCTTTTCAGGTTGCTTCCTTTCACAGGAGCTGACGATCCCGCAGATCCGTCATATTGCGAAAGGATCGGATATACCGCTCGGGGCCTATGTGTATGGACGGACGGAGATGATGATTTCCGAGTACTGCGCGATCAATGCGGTGATGGGAGATAAGGACAAAAAGCACTGCCCTATGTATTGCATGCGGGGGCGCTTCGCCCTGAAGGATGGGGAAGGACGCCGTTTCCCTATCCATACCGATGAATGGTGCCATATGCATATCGCCAACTGCCATGTCCTTGATATGCGTCCGTACTTTGATGAATTGAAAAAAGCAGGCCTTTCTGCGTTGACACTGGACGTTCGCGGGAATGAAGGAAGCATCCTCTCGCTTTGTAAGGATGCCTGTGATATACTATGCGGTCGGAAAGAGGCCCCCGGAGCAGGCAGGGGAGACGATGTCACCCGTGGTCACTTCTTTAGAGGAGTTTTATAAATGAAACAAGATGTACTGGAAACACTGGAGTTCGACAAGATCCGCGAAAAGCTCGCAGAGCTCGCCCCCTCGCAGCTTTCCAAAGCTATGGCACGGACGCTCATGCCGTCCGTAGAGCCGGAGATCATAGAGAAAAAGCTCACGGAAACAGAAGAAGCATCGATTCTTCTGGAGCGCGAGATCACGACCCCTTTGGGGGAGACGCATGACATCACCGAGACACTGGAAAAAGCTGGGAAAGACATGATCCTGATGGCGAAGGAATTCATTGATCTCGCCGCAACGCTCGAAACGTATAAGAAGATGCATCACTATTTCGAAGGCGAGCGTCATCTGGTCTATCCCGCGCTCGAAGAGCTTGCTTCGCTCATCATCCCGCAGGAACAGCTGATTGCAAGGATCCATCAGGTCTTCGATGAGCATGGCGAGGTCAGTGACCGCGCCTCCCCGCGTCTTTCCCGCATCCGCACGGAAAAAGAAATGATCAAGAATCGTATCCGCAAGACGATCCAGCAGATCATCCAGGATAAGGATCAGTCATCCTATTTTCAGGATGCCATCGTGACGCAGAGAAATGGTCGCTATGTCGTACCGGTCAAGGAAGAATACCGGTATAAATTTGAAGGGATCGTGCATGACAGATCATCCACCGGGCAGACGCTTTTTATGGAGCCGATGGTCTCAGTGCGCCTGAATAACGACCTCGCGGAACTCACGGCTTCGGAAAAGCAGGAAGTACAGGAAATCCTCCGCGCACTTACCGAGCAGGTGAAGAAGACACGGGAAGTCACGAAGAACAACTGTCACCTTGCGACCGAGCTGGAGTTTATTTTTGCGCGTGCGAAATTGGCACTCTCTATGCAGGGAGTAAAAGCCATCCACTCCGCTCATGCGCTCGACCTTCGCCGTGCTCGTCACCCGCTTATTCCTGCGGATAAGGTGGTGCCGATATCTTTGACGCTGGGAATGGATTTCCAGATCCTCATCATTACAGGATCGAATGCGGGCGGCAAAACCATTGCGATCAAAACAGCGGGGCTTCTATCGCTCATGAATCAGTCCGGTCTCTTTATTCCGGCGGCTGAGGGCTCGATGCTTCCGATTTATAAAAATATCTATGCCATTATCGGTGACGAGCAGAGCATCCAGTACAATCTTTCGACCTTTTCTTCCTACATCACACAGCTCACGGCTTTTCTTTCTCATGTGGGGACAGAAGATCTGGTGCTTCTCGATGAACTGGGGTCAGGCACAGACCCTGTTGAAGGAGCCGCGCTTGCACAGTCCGTTACGGAGTATCTGCAGATGCAGGGAGTACCTGCTATCATTACGTCCCATTTCAGTGAAATGAAAAAACTCGCTTACGAGACGCGCGGCATCGAAAATGCATTTGTGGAGTTTGACGAAGAGACACTGACGCCGACTTACCACCTTATCATCGGCGTTGCGGGGAACAGCAATGCCTTCAGCATTTGCAAGCGGCTTGGCATGCCGCCCCTTGTCCTTTCTCGTGCCAGCCAGCTGAAAGAAGGCTCTCCGCTTCACAATATGGAAGAAGTCATGGCACGGCTGAACCGCCAGACGCGTGAAGTCGCGCATGAAAAAGAAGAGGTGGAAGCCCAGCTGAAGAAGGCTGAGGAACTGCGGAACGAACTTAGGACAGAGACGGATGCTTTCTATAAAAAGAAAGACCAGATCTTGGAGAAAACCAGACAAGAAGCGGAGACCATCAAAAGAGATCTTAGAAATCAGTCGGAAGCCATCATCAAAGATCTCAAGAAAAAGGCCTCAGCGATGGCGAAGGATGATCTCCAGCAGCATGTTTCTAAAGTGCGTGGTGCGATCGATGCCATGGCACTCCCCGGAAGAGAAAACCGAAGAAATCCGCTTCCCCAGGAGCAGATCAAAAAAGGCACCTATGTCTATATCGATACGCTGGACAGTGATGGTACCATCACCAAAGTGTCGGGGAATAAGATCACCATCGCCTGCGGTCTGATGCATGTCACCGTGACTCCGGAGCATTGCTTCGAGACGAAGAAACCGGTGAAGAAGGTCAGGAAGCCGGTCAGTCGTCCGTTCGCTGCCCGGGGTGCGGCGAGTGTTCGTACCGTTCATACCACACTCAATGTCATCGGGAAAACAGTCGATGAGGCTGTCCCTGAAGTAGATCGTTTTCTGAATGAATGTTTCATGGCAGGCGTTTCGCCGGTGCAGATTATTCATGGCAAAGGGACCGGCGCACTGCGTCAGGGGATCCAGGAGTATCTTCGTACGCTGAATTTCGTAAAGGAATTCCATGAAGCTGACTATAGAAATGGGGGCGCGGGCGTGACAGAGGTCTTCTTCTGACGGTAGACTGTAAGGCAAAGCGGATATGATTTTCTCTTCATGGAAGCGTCAACAAACATAAAAAAGGAGGAAGCCTACCCTTCATTTCTGATACCCCAAAAACGAGCCTCTCCGGCTCGTTTTTTGCGTTAAATTTTGCACTAGGTAAAGGAACGTGATAAAATAGGTAAAATATTTTTGTCAGCACGGTTCAGCTTGGCAGACCGTGAGTGAAATGAGGAGGAGTATCGTGGGCGAACTCAATTTACTGCAGAAGAAAATTATGAAAGACGGCGTCATCAAAGCGGGGAATGTACTCAAGGTCGACAGCTTTCTGAACCATCAGATCGATGTCCCTTTCATTAGTGAACTGGGGAAGGAGTTCAAGAAACTTTTTGGTGACCGCCAGGTGGATAAGATCCTGACCATCGAAGCGTCCGGTATCGGCATTGCCTGTCTCACTGCAGTATATTTCGGTGTTCCGGTCCTCTTTGCCAAAAAGTCGGCAGGCAGCAATATGGATAAGGATGTCTATGCGACCGAAGTGAAGTCCTTCACACATAATAAAGTGAATCATGTCGTAGCCTCCAAGAAATATCTGAATGCCGGTGAACACATCCTCATTATGGATGATTTTCTGGCAAACGGCTGCGCTGTGCAGGGGCTGATCGACCTTGTCAAACAGGCCGGCGGCATCGTAGAAGGTGTCGGTATCTGTATCGAGAAAGGATTTCAGGGCGGCGGTGATGAGCTCCGTGCTTCCGGCATTGATGTGAAATCGTTGGCTATTATCGAAAAGATGGATGCAGAAACAGGCACGATTACTTTTAGATAATGCGCAAAGATGCAAAGCAGTGAATTTATGTAGGGAGTCCAATAATTATTACAGTTAGGAGTGTATTGTGGAAAAAGATCCGATTTATGAACCCAATGGAAAAATCACAATCAGAAAAGCGGTTCCTTTCGGACTGCAGCATGTACTTGCCATGTTCGTGGCCAATATCGCGCCGATCCTCATCGTAGCCGGTGCTGTCAAAATGGATCCGGCGGAGTCGGCGGCACTCGTGCAGTCTGCGATGATCGTAGCCGGCATCGGCTCTCTTCTCCAGCTTTTCCCGATCTGGCGTTTTGGCAGCGGTCTGCCGATCATCATGGGGATCAGCTTCACCTTTGTTTCCGTAGCCTGCATCATCGGTACCAAATATGGCTATGGTGCAGTCCTTGGTGCTGCGCTCATCGGCGGTATATTGGAAGGTATCCTTGGCCTTGGCGCCTCCTGGTGGAGGAAATTTATCCCGCCGATCGTGTCTGCGTCCGTTGTGACGGCCATCGGTTTTTCCCTGCTTCCCATCGGGGCCAATTCTTTTGGCGGCGGATTTGGCAATCCAAATTTTGGCGCCCAGAATTACCTGATCGTCGGCACCATCACGCTTGTCGCCTGCCTTGCGTGGAATCTTAAAGCACACTCTTTCTATAAGCAGCTTTCCGTCCTCTTCGGGCTTGTCGTCGGCTATATCGCCGCGTACTGTTTCGGTATGGTCGATCTGTCTCGTCTGACGGAAGTCCCGCTCATTTCCCTTCCCGGGATCATGCCGATCTCGCTTGAATTCCATGGAGATGCCATTTTCTCCTTCTTCCTGATTTTCCTCGTCTCCGCAACAGAAACGCTGGGGGATACCAGTGCTCTTGCCATGATGGGGTATGGTCGCCAGGCGACGAGCCGTGAAGTTTCTGGCTCCATCGCGGTCGATGGCTTCGTAAGCTCACTGTCTTCCCTTTTCGGCTGCATGCCGATCACATCCTTCAGCCAGAATGTCGGTCTTGTCGCTATGACCAAGGTCGTAAACCGTAAGGCTATCGGATGCGGTGCGGCACTTATGATTTTGGCAGGCATTATCCCCGGCCTTGGCGTCATCCTGGCGTCCCTTCCGGATGCCGTTCTCGGCGGCTGCACGCTCATGATGTTCGGCTCTATCGTTGTTTCCGGTGTCCGTATGCTCGGAGAATGCGGTTACTCGCAGAGAAATATGAGCATCGCGGCCCTCTCTCTCAGCATTGGTCTCGGTTTCACACAGACCCCGCAGATTTTCCATATCTTCCCGGAACTCTTCCGCAGTGTTTTTGCGGAAAACTGTGTGGCTGTGGTCTTTGTTGTCGCTGTTATTCTGAACCTCGTCTTCCCTAAAGAAGAAAAGGAAAATCTGATTGTAGAATAATCGAATTTAGAAAAGCCGTCCGGTCTTTGAGGCCAGGCGGCTTTTTGCGGGGGGCGAGAGGCCCATTCGTACCTTCTCTGGTTCAGCTTTTTTCAAACGCACCCTTCTGTTTTACAGGTGCATTCTCATTTAAAATTAAACATAAAAAATGTTTAGATATACTATAGCGGAATTCCTTGAAAATGTACCGATTTCCTTGAGAATATCAGTACAAAATGGTGCAAAAAACTTGACCAAAATCAGCTTGGGCGATATAGTTAAATACAGTGGATAAATATAAAATCGAATAGGTGATAAAATGTTTAATTTACCAGAAAAATATGTCATGATTGACGGCTTCAAGATTCCTGCAGACAAAGGCGAAGAGTACAAGCGTCTTCGCGACAGCATGGCGAAGGAAGCAGATAAGTTTTTCCATACCTTCTGTGAAGAAGTGAAGAAGCAGAAGCTGGTGGACATCCTTGGCGAAGGCATCGTCGGCTATTCTTCGACCGGTGAAATGCTGGCAAGAATTTCCCTCGATCCTTTTGAGCTGTCTGCGCTGAATGTAGCAAAACAGAGAAAGAAGCTGCATGAATATATGCTTGCGACCAATGGTTACGATGATGATGACTACCAGCAGCTCCTGAAGGAATTCAAGGAACGTCAGGCGGAAAGAAAAGCAGCCAAAGAGAAAAAGGCGTAATGCTTTTCAGGGCATCAATGCATTTGATCGGCATGGATATGTTTGATATGAGAAATGGCATTGTGATCTTGCGGAAAGACGCGGATCGACATGGCACTTCGCTCATGATGCGCTCTTACAGATGCCTGCCAGCTCTTAACCGCTAACATAATAACAATAGGAAGGAACATACTGCTATGATTCATTTGATTCTGGACAGTACCTCCGGCGTTGGTGCAGATTTTCTAGCCCTTCACCCGAATGTACACTGTATTTCCCTGACCATTGAAATGGGAGAAAATTACGTACCGGAAAGCGAGGCAACCATTAAGGCTGTCATCGACTATTCCGAAGCGACGAAGAAATCGGTACCTACGAGCCAGCCGAGTACCGGCGATTTTCTGAAGCTGTTCTCCGATATTCCTGCCGAAGACCCAATCATTGTGCTCTGCCTTTGCTCCACCATCAGCGGCACGTACAACGGGGCGCTTTTGGCTGCCCGACAGTCGGGACGTAAGAATATCACGGTCATCAATACGAGAACGACGGCGATCGGCATGATCCATCTGCTGGAGGATGGTCTGGATATGATTGAGAAGGGGCTTTCCTATGAGGAAATCGCGAAAGCGCTCGAAGAAGCCTCGATGCGGACGGGACTCACCGTCGCGCTCGATACCATTGACTATCTGAAGCGCGGAGGACGCATCGGGAAGGCTGCCGGCCTCATTGGAAGCATTCTCAAAATCAAGCCGGTGATTTACCTGAATGAAAACAATGAAGTAGATGCTTTAGGGAAGGTGCGCACGACCAAAAAAGCAAATGCTCTCATGATCGATTATCTGAAAGAGCAGGAGCCGCTCAAGAGACTCGGCATCGTACACATCGAAAATGAAGCCGGAGCGAAGATACTCTATGACAAAGCGAAGGAAATGTATCCGGATATGGACATTACACTCACGACGGCGACCCCGGTTCTGACAGCCTATCTGGGACCTGGTCTTACAGGATTCATTTTTGAAAGAGCCAAATAAATGGGGGAGAGAATGATGTATACCGTTATTGATGGGAATTGTTTCAAAAATATGCTGGTGGGAGCGTATCAGCTTTTCCAGAAGAAATATGAAATTATCAATCAGCTGAATGTTTTCCCCGTGCCGGATGGCGATACAGGGAATAACATGCTGAATACCTTGAAGTCCATGTACAGCATGATTGCGGAAGTCAGCCCGGAAGAGCCGGTCGGCATCATCGCTGAGAAAGCTTCTGCCGGTGCTATCATGGGGGCACGCGGAAATTCCGGGGTCATCCTTTCACAGATCATTCATGGCATCAGCCGCGGTCTGCATGGCAAGAAGACCGCCTCCTGCGGACAGATGAGCAAGGCTTTCCAGTACGGCATCCTGTATGCGTATCGTGCTGTCACCAAGCCGGTGGAGGGCACCATCCTTTCCGTAGCTCGCGGCATTGCCAAAGGAACGCATGATGTATACCGCGTGGAAACGGATTTCAGTAAAATTTTGGAAGCCTCTATTGATGCGGGAGAAGAAGCACTCGCTAAGACTCCGGAGCAGTTGCAGATTTTAAAAGATGCGAATGTTGTCGATGCCGGCGGTCAGGGACTGATCTTCTTTTTTATGGGTTGTCTGAATGGTCTGACCGGAAAAGTCGAAGATATCGAAGTCGATGTGAAGCCGGTCATCAGCCGTCTGGAAGCAAAGGGAGAGTCCTTCTCCATTGAGTATCCGTACTGCACGGAATTCATCATCAGCCCATGTAAAGTAAGTGCTCGTGAGGTCCGCCAGAAGCTTTCTTCCTGGGGCGAATCTATGATCGTTGCTTCAGGCGATAATCTGGTGAAGGTCCACATCCACGCTCAGCGTCCGGGCCATGTCCTGGACATGGCAGCGGACTGGGGTACGCTCCATGACATCAAGTGTGATAACATGGTCGACCAATTTCATAGAAATAAAGAAAAGCAGCAGAAGATGGAGAAGAAACCGCTGGGTATCCTGACCGTGGTCTCTGGGGAAGGCTGGACAGAGCTTTTCGAAAAATCCGGCTGTGATGTTGTCTCCGGCGGCCAGTCCATGAATCCATCCGTGCAGGAGCTTTCGGCAGGTATGGAAAATGGACAGTATGAGAAATATATCATTCTGCCAAATAACAAAAATATCATTCTTGCTGCGCAGCAGCTGAAGAAAATGCTTGGCGAAAAAGTCCATATCGTACCATCCACGAACCCGATGGAAGGGCTGGCAGCTGCTATGGTTTTTGATGGTAAGGCCACTATCGCGGAAAATCTTGATGCCATGGCCGACCGTCTTTCAGACATCAGGAGCGGTATGATCACGACTGCTGTACGTGACAGCATCGTCGGTGAATCCACCATTCACAAGGACGACTTCATGGGTCTTGTCAAAGGTTGTGAAGTCATCTCCGTACCGGAGCTCTCCGACTGCTTCATGCAGGTACTTGGTGAACTTATTGATGAAGATACCGAGATCGTCACCATTTACTACGGAAAAGACCTTTCGGAAGAAGACTGTCAGAAAGAGATCGAGAAGGCAGAAAAAGCCTACCCGAATGTCACCTTTGAGATGTATGAAGGCGACCAGCCGCTGTATCCGATGTTTATCGCAGCAGAATAAGGAACATGAAAAGCAGAGCGAGTGCTCTGCTTTTTTTATGGGAATGATGAGGTTCTTTACACAAACACTGAATACTTCTGACTCTGCGATTAAATCAGCGTTTCTTCAGGTTATCAGGATTTGAAGGGATAACGCACAGCAATCGGAAAGTGCGCATCGGCTGCTTATGTCGGTCCTCCAGTATCATAAGTCAATAAAATCTCTTGACATTAGTGGGAAATAAGAATATCCTATGAAAAGGTTAGTAAGTGATATTTACAGGGGAATCCGGTGAGACTCCGGAACTGTTCCGCAACTGTATAGGGAGTTTTCTCATGGCAGTTCCTTCGCACGGACATGGGAGAGCAGGGAACCAAGTCAGAGCGCCTGAAAGATGTAGTCTGAACGTAAGCCATCGAGAGAGTGGCCGCAGGATCTTGGGATGGAGAAGTCCATCCTGACTTCGTGCGGCTTTTTTAGGTGTTACAGCGATGAATTTCTCATTTTTAAGGAGGAATGAAAATGAAAAAGAAAATGCGTGCCTTTATTTTATGCTTCGCCCTTCTTGGTGCGGGATGCGTCTTTGCAGAGGAGGAGAAGACGAGCCCGGAGGTCGATCCGGCAGCGACACAGATGACAGAGGCATATCCATCTCCGGATGCCATCCTTCCGCCAGTGCCTATACCGCCGGAGAAGGGGATCCAGGATGCAGCCGCTTTTCAGAAATATGCAGAAGAAGTGGATCTGTATGTGAAAGCCTGCCAGCACTACATTGACGGAGCGACAAATGATGCGAATGCCATCATCGAAGCCCGAAATAAAGCTGTAAAAAAAGCGCAGGAAGCGGTAGATGTGTACAATCGCTTTTTTGATAAGAAATAAACTGTTCCAGTCAGATACATAGAAAAGGATATACTCCGATGAAACAACTGATCAGCTACTATCGTATGCCGGGTGACCGGGAGGAGGAGATCTCGCGTCTTATCCATGCGGAAGGTCTGGATGGGGTGGAAAACCTCATATATGGCAGTCAGGCGGGGAGTCCGCCATTTTTGCAAATCACTGTGGGGACGCATCTCAGGTACTGGCCCTATTGGATGGATTTCTATGAAGGGGATAAGGATCGTCTGTTTGAAATTTTTACAAATCAGGAAAATATACGCCAAATGTATGGTGCAGAGGATAGAGAAGGCTGGATACAGGTCATCCGTGCGAATATCCGTGCAGCACTGGCTGAGAAGCCCCGCTATCTGGTCTGGCATGTGCAGGAGAGTACGCCTGAAGAGGCCTTTTCCTGGCGCTTCCGCCATACCGATGAAGAAGTTCTGGCAGCGACGGCAGAGCTCTATCAGTCTTTCCGCGATCTGATCCCGGACGGGGTATTCATTCTCTTTGAAAATATCTTCTGGCCAGGGCTTTACCGGCTTGAACCAGAGAAGGTGGAATACTTTTTCACAAGACTGGATGATCCCGCTCATACAGGCCTTATGTTTGACAGCGGACATTTCATGATCACGAATCCGGATCTGACAAGCGAAAAAGAGGCCGCGCTCTATATCAGGGAAAGCATGAAGCAGCTGGGGGAAATGAGAGCGCTCGTGAAAGGTATTCATCTCTCCTGCTCTCTTTCCGGAGCATATATCCGTGAGTTCAGGAGGGAAATGCCGGTTCCGCTGACGAATCAGGTCATGATGCGTCATATATGTTCTTTGGATCATCATGATCCGTTTCAAACGAGAGCCGCCAGAGAGATCGTCGAGGCTATCGAACCGGACTATGTGACGCATGAACTTTTCGGGAATACGTTCGCCGAAGCGGTGGAGAAGGCGCGAGAGCAGGCGTTACTGGTGATAGGGGCAAGGGAAACGCAAGTATAGCACAGCGTTTGACTACACAAGCATTTTTAGGCAAAGCATAAAATCAAACAGCAATTTCATCGGCATTTTCCTAAATCTGTGAGGCATAGAATTTTTTTCTTTGTCATTTTCCTGTAGGCCACTTACACTGGTAAAAATACCTGAAATCGAAAAAAATCAAAATACCATATTGACATTTTTCGAATAACCTGCTATAATACATTCAGAAAGTTAAATATACTTCGTAAGGGTTCGATACGAATCCTCTGCGAGAGAGTATTTCGTATAAGGAGGAATCTCAAATGTCTCTCAACGGTAAAAAAATTAGCGAATTCAAACTGAATGCATTCCAGCAGAACGATTTCATCGAAGTCACCGATAAGGATCTTCTCGGTAAGTGGAGTGTGCTCTTCTTCTATCCGGCGGACTTCACCTTTGTGTGCCCGACCGAGCTTGAAGATCTGCAGGGCAAGTATGCTGACTTCCAGAGAATCGGATGTGAAATTTATTCTGTTTCCTGCGATACCCACTTTGTTCACAAAGCATGGCATGAATCGTCTCAGGCGGTCGGCAAGGTCGAGTACCCGATGATCGGTGATCCGACTGGCAAACTGTCCAAGGAGTTGGATATCTACATCGAAGACTCCGGCCTCACAGAAAGAGGTACCTTCGTCATCAATCCGAAAGGCGAGGTCGTACTGTACGAAGTGAGCGCAGGCAATATCGGCCGCAATGCGGACGAGCTGCTTCGCAAGGTGGAAGCCGCTCAGTTCGTGTATGAGCATGGCGATGAAGTCTGCCCGGCTAAATGGCAGCCAGGTGCAAAAACACTGAAACCATCCTTTGATCTGGTAGGAAAATTATAAAAAAAGGAGCGGCATCATGGAAAAGCGATATGATGCCATTATAGTAGGCGGAGGACCGGCAGGGCTCTCCGCCGCTATTTATATGGCACGAGCACGTTTTCATGTCCTTGTCATCGAAAAAGAGAAGATGGGCGGACAGATCACGATCACATCTGAAGTAGTAAATTACCCCGGCGTTTACAAAACGGACGGGGAGGCGCTGACCCGTGAAATGGTGCGACAGGCAGAAGCCTTCGGTGCAGAATTTTTGACGGCAGAAGTAAAGGGTCTGTCGCTTACCGGAGAGATGAAGGTGGTACATACCGATCGCGGGGATTTGGAAACGATGGGGATCATCTATGCAGCCGGTGCGCATCCCCGCCTTGCCGGATTTTCCGGTGAGAAAGAATTTCGCGGGCATGGTGTGGCCTACTGTGCGACATGTGATGGGGAATTCTTCACCGGAAAGGACATCTTTGTCGTTGGCGGCGGGTATGCTGCCGTGGAGGAAGCCCTTTTTCTCACCAAGTATGGACGCAAAGTCCATGTCCTTGTTCGCGGAGATGACTTCTCGATCTCGTCCGCAGCTGTCGATGAGCTGAAAGAGCATCCTGATGTCACGATTTCCTATCATACGGAGGTGGTGCGGATCGAAGGAGACAGCGCTGTCCGCCGTCTCGTCCTGAGAGATCGGAAGAGCGGGGAAGAGCGTCTTGTAGAAGCCAAAAATGGTGACTATTTCGGCGTCTTTGTCTTCGTCGGATACGCGCCTGAGAGCGGGCTCCTGAAAGGACAGGTCGAGCTGGATCCTGCGGGCTATGTGATGACGGATCGTGAGCAGCAGACGAATCTGCCCGGCGTATATGCAGCGGGCGATATCTGTGTGAAGCAGCTTCGCCAAGTCGTGACGGCTGTCAGTGATGGTGCGGTCGCTGCTACTTCGCTGGAACGGTATCTGGGGAATCTGTATCGACGTCTTGGCCTTCGCCGTACCTATGCGCGAAAGAAAGTCGTCAAAGAGGAAAAGACAGCTCCCAAAGCTGTGGCAGGAGCTTTTCTTGATGATGCGATGCGTGAAGCTTTATCGCCGGTCCTTGCTCGTTTTGAGAAGCCTCTCCTCCTCAGAGTATCAAGTGACGGCACTCTGCTTGCAGACGAAGCAGAAAGTCTGGTACGGGAACTTGCCAGCCTTTCAGATACACTTTCCTATGAAGTGGTGAGAGAGGGGAATCCGGATGTCACCATTTCTATCTGCAGCGCAGAAGGAAAGGATCTGGGACTCCGTTTTCACGGTGTTCCCGGCGGGCATGAATTTAATTCCTTTGTTCTGGCACTCTACAATGCAGCAGGTCCCGGGCAGGATGTGGGAGAAACCCTGCAGCAGCGCATAGAAGGGATTTCTCGCGATATTCACATAGATATTGCGGTCTCTCTCTCTTGTACCATGTGTCCTGATCTCGTTGCCGCTGCCGAACGGATCGCTGCGGATAACGACCATGTCTCTGTCGATGTGTATGATCTTGCGCACTATCCGGACATGCAGAAGAAATACAACATTATGAGCGTCCCCTGTCTGATCATGGATGGAAAGACGTATTTTGGGAAAAAGAGCCTTGAAGAGCTCCTGCAAATCATAAGATAAAAGAAGGAAACATTGCTTAAAAGGATGCGTCAAAATGCACAAGCATTTTGACGCATCCCTTTTTACGTTGGCCTTGCAGCTGGTTAGAAGATGTATTTAGAAAAAGAACGCGTCGTTTTAATTGCAGGATCGGACTTCATTTGAATTTCTTTAAAAGTATGAAAAAACAGGCAATGTCAAGTATTATCTATTATCAAATAACAAAAGACTTGACACCTAATTGAGAACGATTATTGACACCTTTCGTTGTCTTTAGTAATATTACAGCATCAATTAATTAGTTGTGCCTAATATTATAAAGCTGGCACGTCTATAATTAGATTTAACAATACTTGCTTTTGCAAGAGAAGGGAAAACCAATGAAAGAAACCGTGGTAGGAAAGGCCATGGGCACATTTCTTTCGGTCACGTCCTATGAAGGAAAGGCGCAAGAGGCGGATGCGCTTGTCCGCAGTATATTCCATCAGATAGAAATGACAGCGAGCCGATTTCTTCCTTCGAGTGAAGTGAGCCGGATCACGCAGGCAGCTGGGGATCATCCTGTCAGTATATCACCGCTCTGCCGTTCGTTGCTTTTTGATTCTTTGCGGCAGGCAGTTTTTACAGGAGGGATTTTTGATCCGACCGTCGGTGCCTTGACACGTCTTTGGAATGTCGGGCAGCCGGAGGAAATCATCCCTGTCAGGGAAAAACAAGAGAAGGCAAGATCACTCGTTTCCTATCTGGACCTCATAGTGAAGGGAGAGACTGCCTTTCTGAAGAGGGCGGGGATGGCGCTTGATCTAGGTGGTATGGCAAAAGAGTATGCGCTGCACCTGGCTGCAAAGCGTGCATCATTTTCTTCTATGGGAGCGATGATGATTGATGCAGGGGGCGATATGGCTCTCATCGGGAAAAAGCCGGACGGCACTTCCTGGCGAATGGGTATTCAGCATCCCCGCAGGAAAGATACTCTCGCTGCCTCTGTCGTCATGACGGAATGGGATACCATCGAGACATCGGGGGATTACCGCAGGTTTCTTGCCAGAGACGGTATCTTCCAAAGTCATATTTTTCAGTTGAAAGAGGAGAGCACATCTCTTATCAGCGCGACGCTGATCTATCAAAGAGGGGAAGTGATGCTTCCGATTACGGGCGCCGCGTGTATCGCTGGCGGGCTTGCCCGCGTGGTTTCCTGGCTGGAGCATCTGCCCGGTGTTGAAGGGATTTTCATCACAGAGGGACGTGAAGTCTACGTGACGGAGGGGATTTCATCTGTCACGAAAGTCTTGACGAAGGATCTCACAAGAAAAGCGCTTATTTTGCATCGAGCCGGCTGAGGATTCTTTCCTGAGAATACTTCTGCTGATTCCTTCCTGTTTAAATGATTCAATCCTGAATTCTTCTTTTCCCAGCAAAGGAGCTTTGCTTTATGGATCTCTTCAAGTTATTTATAGCCGGCGGACCTGTCATGGGTCTGATGCTTTTGGGATCGCTGGCAACGGCAGCTATTATGATCGATAGGTTTCTTTTTTATCGCCATGCAGATAAAGGTATGAATCGTTTTATCGAAAAGCTGCCTTCTCTGATGGAGAAGGCAAGCTGGCAGGAAATGCATGTTGCCGTCAGCCAAGAGGAGAATGCTGCGGCTTATGCAGCAGGCGAAGGAATCAGAGCGATGATGGAAGGCAAGGACGCTGAGCTGTCACTGGAGGTGGCGTATCAGACCGTTGCAGCGCTCCTGCGTGCAAGATTGAACTACCTCTCTATGCTAGTCACACTCTCGCCGCTGCTAGGGCTTCTTGGGACGATCGGAGGCATGATTTCTTCATTTCAGATTTTCAATCTGCAGGATGGTGCGCCTTTGGCGATTACCGGAGGGATCGGAGAAGCGCTGATCGCGACAGCGACTGGGCTCTGTGTGGCGATCTTTGCTCTCGTTGTGCATACATATTTTGCACAGCGGCTCGATGATATTCTGACTGCTGTCGAACGGGCTGAAGCACTTGTCACCGCTGAGGTGAGGAAGAGGGGCTGCTGATGAGGCATCGGGATTTCCATTCATTGAAGCAACCGGCGGTCATCATCATCCCGATGATTGACATCATGCTTTTCCTTCTCGTTTTTTTCATGGTGAGCACGATGTACATGGTCCACTTGAATACACTTCCTGTGAATCTTCCGGCGGCATCTTCACCGCCAAGAGAGGATAAGCCTACTGTCATTTCTGTCACTGTGAACCAGAAAGGGAATGTTTTTTACGACATGGATACAAAGCCATCGCTGGAGATCAGAGAAGAAGCACAGAAGTCGCTGCAAGATAAACCGGATGCGATCTTTGTCATACGGGGGGATCGGGAAACAAGCTATCAGGATATCACTCGCGTCCTTGATGCATTGAAATCAGCTGGAGCGAAGCATGTTTCTTTGGCAGCGGATGTGAAAAAGTAGTTTAGCGACTGAAATTAAAGAAAGGCTGATCCAATCGCAGAGGCTAATTTCATATGGATATTCATGTACTCTTCGGTATCCTCTTCTTTATAATTAGATCGGTGCCCTCAGCAGCGTATTCCTCGCCATATATAAAATTCTAAGAGTAACATCTGACAATGATTGGATTGATGCTTTCTTAAAGTCGTAAGCAGCGTCTTTTCGATCTATCCTTTTTGAGTGAGTGCCCAGGTACAGTTGCTCTTGGGGCTGCATTCTGTTTTCTTATTTTACTTACGAGGTATTCTATGCTTTATCGAACGAATTGGCCGCTTGTGCTTTTTCTGGCACTGGCGCTGCACGGCGGTGTTTTTGGCGTTTTTCAGATGCTACGGCCGCTTCTTTTGAAAGATGAGCCGGTTCCGACAGAAATGGGACAAATCATCGACCTCGGAGATGCAGAGGAAGGCGGGGAGGGAGAGGATTCCAATGATCCCGGATTTATCGAAGGGACAGAGGATGGCTCTCTTGTTGGTGAGGCACTTCCAGATGCAGGGATAAGCGGCATAAGGGAAGCGGATATAGCAAGTGGACCGGACGCAGAAAAAGATATGTCTAAGGTGAAGGAGGCCGAGCAAGTCCCGGAACCTTTGATGCAGGATGAGGTAAAAGTTGATCCGGAGCCAGAGGCGGATCCCATTGTCGCAAAAGATGAGGCAGACGCGATCAAGCAGTATCAGAAACAGGTGGCAGAAGCCCAAAAAGATCCCAAAAAGAAAGTATCAAATACCATCGTGATCCAGAAAAAAGGCAGCGGCAAGGCCAAGCAGATGGGACAGCCGCCGATCACGCTTTCAGATTCTTATCCACCAGAAGGTATGTATACCTTTAAGGGAGTCATTCGCGTCTTTACGACCATTGGTGAAGATGGAAAAGTGAAGGCGACGAAGGTCGCTGTTTCCTCTGGTCGTCGCAGTGCAGATGAATTGGCACAAGCCTTCTGCCGACGCTGGACATTCAAGCCGGCTAGGGACGGAGAAGGAAAACCGATGGAGTCGGTGAAACTCATCCGTATCCCTTTTAACCTGTCTCCGGAAAAAATGAAGGATCAGATGGATAGGAATGGATGAGAGAAATCTCTGCATCTCTTATCCAGGTTTTAATTCGCAAAAGACAAGGAGATCCCTATGATCAAAAAAATACTGACAGCGTTCCTTATGCTTATGCTGGTGGGGGCTCTGAGCAGCATGCCGGCACAAGCCGCGCAGGACTGGATGCAGTCTTATCACCACATAGAAACGATGCTGGGCAAGGCAGAAGAAGCCTATGCAGTAGGCGATAAGGAGGGGGCAAAAAAGATCGTCAATGATTCCTACTATGGCGTCTATGAAACTGATGGCCTTGAAAAGGCGATCCGTACGACGATTTCCTCGAAAAATGCAAACCTGACAGAGTACCAGTACAGCAAGCTGAAAAAGGCAATTCGTGATGATGCAGGGATAGCTGCAGTGAAGGCTGAGAAAGATCAGCTACTTTCCATGATGAAGTCGGATATTTCCACGTTGGACTCTAAAGGAGGAGGCGGCGGTCGGTGGGCCTCATTCTGGCCAGCCTTTCTCATCCTTCTTCGTGAAGGTATGGAAGCGATTCTTATCATTGTCGCCATCATGGCATATCTTGCGAAGTCTGGGAATAAGAAATATCTGAATACTGTATACAACTACTCAATCGCAGCCGTGATCGCTAGCTTCGCTTCTGCCTACGTTTTCAGTGTGGTGCTGGATACATTCACCGTAGGAGCTTCCCGCGAACTGATCGAGGGACTGACGGCTCTCTTTGCAGTCTTTGTCCTGCTCTACATGAGCTTTTGGATGGGAAGCAGAGCCAAGGCATCGGCGTGGAAACAATATTTAGAAACAATGATTCACACGACGATTACGACCGGACGCGCCAGGTCTCTCGGCCTTGCGGCTTTCCTGGCGGTATATCGTGAGGGCGCGGAAGTGATCCTATTCTATCAGGCACTCTTTAACGGGGCGTCTGGTGATACCGATATGATCTGGTTTGGATTCCTTGCCGGAGCACTTGTTTTGGCAGTGATTTTTGTATTCATTCAGCTGGGGCTTTTCAAGATCCCGCTTCGAGCTTTTTTTATCGTGACCAGCGTCCTCATGTACTTGATGGCGGTTTCCTTTGTTGGCGGGGGAATCAGCGAATTGCAGGAAGCTCAGGTGATTTCGCAGACAGTCATCGAAGCCTCCTGGTATCCGAATATCGACTGGCTGGGTCTCTACCCGACCGTAGAAACGACAGCGGCTCAGCTTGCGCTTCTTCTGCTCGGCTGTGGGATCGTGTTTTTCCAGATTTTCCAAGCGGGGAAGAAAACGATATAGGGCCTATTATTCATCCAGCCACATCTCGCATTTTATATATTGGAATGATTTATAATACGTAGTCCTATGGATACATCTTTATTTTTTTTCTTTTTTAATATATCAGACAGCCTTGATCTCCAGGGCGTCTCTTATATATAACACTATTTTCATTTTTTTATAAGGAGAGATTCACATGAGCAATTTCAAAAAAGCTATGGCAGCAGCAATGGCTGCTTCTGCACTCGTATTCGGCGGTATGACCGCATCGGCTGGCTTCCAGGAATACCCGATCGGGGATGAGCAGGAAGATACTGTAAACCATTTCAAAGTGGCTCTGGTATATTTCCAGCCAGTACAGATGGAACCGGCAGGCATGGCTCTTGCAGCAGATAAGGCTGACATCCATATCGAAACCGATATCCATGCCACAGAAGGAAATGAGTGTGGCTTCGGTGTCGGTGAATGGATCCCATACATGACTGTTCATTACAAGCTGACCAAACAGGGCACCGGTGAAGTCATCGAAGGGACCTTCATGCCGATGAGCGCAGATGACGGCCCACATTATGGTGCGAATGTAAAACTCGCTGGTGCTGGTACGTATGACTGCGAATTTTCCTTCGACAGCCCATCCCGCCAGGGGTATGCACTCCATGTAGACAAGGAAACCGGTGTTACGGGTCATTTCTGGGAAGAACCTGTCGTTATGCACTGGACTTTTGACTACGTTCCGCGTAACTGGTAATCCCCCAGTCTAAGAAAATTTGGTATAGGCGCGTCATCTTCCGCCTGTAGGATACATCCTTCGGTGGGATGTTTCTACAGGCGATCATGCCGCGGCTTTTTTATATGGGTTGACCATAAGACCGGAAAGAGGCAGTTCCTTCAACTGGTACCTTTTGTTTTCCGGCCGCCACCCCATGTTTTCTGCCCTGTCCTGTGGTCAACCACCTACTATCCGATGAAAGGAGAGTATCATGCAGTTACAAATGTTCCTGCAGCAGTTCATCCCCGCGATGGAGTTTGCCACGGCTATGATGACGCCGTTCGCTGTCCTCTTTGCGATCCTTTACAGTTATCATGGAGGTGCACTCCGAAAGACCTTCCGCAAGGCAGCATACTGGGCTTTCTGGTGCTCCCTCTTTGTTATTGCGGTGAAGCAGGGAACGAGAAATGCAGTCAGCCGCGAAGGTTTTGAAGGATTGATGGCCTTTTTTGCTCTGTTCAGTGAGATCGTGCTCGCGCAGCTTCTTCTATCTTCTCGCGAAAAGATGGAAAGAAGATGGAAGATTTTCCAAAAAGCCGTTGCCGTCAACGTTCTGGCGGTTACGTTGTACTATGGCATGGAAATCTGGCTCATTCCTGTTACGACGGTACTGAATGTTTCAGACATCGTCTCTGTAGAAATGCTCATTCGTATGCTTGGCTTTGCAAGCGGGCTTTTCTTTGGCGGGCTTTCTTCATGGCTGATCTATCATGCGGCAAAATCACTGAATGACACCAGACTGCATCACGTATACCTTATTCAGCTTTTTGCCCTTTTCCTTCAGCAAGGCATTTATCTTGTGCAGATCCTGATGGCTAGAGGCATCCTTCCGGCGCGTCAACTCATGAAAGTCATGGCTCCCATCATCAATCATCAGGATTGGTTTATCTTTGTTGTTTTTTTCGTGGTGTTTACCGTACCCGTGGCTTTATTCTCCCAGCGATGCCCGGAGAAAACCATTGGAGAGAATCCTGCAGAATACAGGAAAGTCGTGGCTCTCGACAGACATAAAAAACGTTGGGGAAAGGCAGCTGTGATTTCCCTTTGCGTCATGATTTTCTTTTCCAGCTTTGGCAGCATCTATGCCAATAAAAAAGAAGAACTCATCCCGGCAATCACGGTTTCTGCAAAGAACCAGTGTGTGGCTATCGACATCAGTCAAGTCAATGATGGGCATCTTCATCGTTTCATGTATCGTTCTAAGAAAGGCACGCCGGTACGTTTCATCATTGTACTGAAAGGCGGCAGTGCATATGGTGTAGGTCTTGACTGTTGTGAAATCTGCGGTCCGACGGGCTATATTGAAAGGGAAAATCAGGTCGTCTGCAAGCTATGCGACGTGGTGATGAATAAATCAACGATCGGTATGCCCGGTGGCTGCAACCCGATTCCACTGAAGTATAGTGTAAGCAATGGACAGATCCGCATCGATCAGGAAGAACTGGAAAAGGCGCAGAAATGGTTCAGGTAAGACTAGGGATACCGGGGTTCTGACCGTTCCCTTGCACTCTCATACTTGATTTCTTTTATTACGAAAGGGGGCAACGCATTTGTTCTGGCAAATGGTGAAAGGTGCGGTCTTCCGGCAGGGAAGGCAGCTCCTCTTTGTGGCGCTTACCGTAGCGCTCGGCATATCACTTGCGACAGCTATGTTGAATGTTATGTTCGATGTCGGCGATAAGGTGAATCAGGAACTGAAAGCATTCGGTGCCAATATCACAGTTACATCAAAAAATTCATCCATTCTAAAGGATATCTATGGGCTGGACTCTTCTGAAGGGACGAAGGAATATCTCAACGAATCAGACCTCGGCAAATTGAAAACCATCTTCTGGACGAATAATATCGTAGCATTCTCTCCTCACCTCACAGGGCAGCTTATAAACGGAGATGGAAAGAAATTCACAGTGACTGGTACATGGTTTGACCACAAGCTGAAGCTTCCGACGGACGAGATCTTTGTGACAGGAGAGCAATACATGAAGTCGTGGTGGCAGCTTGATGGCAGCTGGCCCAAAGATGGAGAAGACAGTGAAGTCCTTGTCGGAAAAGAACTGGCGGCGGATATGTCTTGGAAAGTAGGGGATACGATTTCCTATACTGGAAAAGAGGGACAGCAAGGCACGTTTCGCATCACTGGGATCCTTTCTGGCGGTGGAGAAGAAGATCGTGAGGTCATAGCACAGCTTCCTGCCGTCCAAAAAGCATTAGGACTCACAGGGAAGATCGATACCATCACGGTGTCTGCGATCACGACACCGGAGAATGAACTTGCGCGCCGTGCTTCACAGAACCCGAAGAGTCTGTCCATCAAAGAATATGAAGTCTGGTACTGCACGGCGTACGTTTCTTCCATTTCCTATCAGATCGAAGAAGTGGTAGCCAACTCTGTTGCCCGTCCGGTCCGCCAGATCGCAGAGTCTGAAGGAAAGATCTTGGGCAAGACACAGCTCCTGATGCTTCTTATCACGGTCCTCTCCCTCTTGTCAGCAACCATGGGTGTATCGAATCTTGTCAGTGCAAATATCATGGAAAGAAGCCGCGAGCTGGGACTTCTCAAAGCTCTTGGCGCGACAGATATCTCTGTTGTCATCCTTGTTTTGACGGAGATCTTCCTCGCCGGACTTTTGGGTGGACTATTCGGATATGGCATTGGTCTTTGTTTTGCACAGGTTATAGGGCATGCGGTATTCGGTTCGGCGATCGCTATTAATATGGTGGCTATCCCGATACTCATCGTTCTCCTGATCTTTATGCTGCTTTTGGGCAGCCTTCCGGCCATTCGTTCGCTTCTTAGCCTGCGTCCGGCCATTGTTCTCCACGGCAGGTGATCTTATGAATATGAAACGATTGCATATGTACCTCATCATGGTCACCAATGCGCTGCTCCGGAGAAAACTTCGTATGTTCATTGCACTCCTGGCAGTCGCCATCGGGGCGACGATCATCTCTGGCATGATCACGGTATACAAAGAAGTTCCTGAGCAGATGGGACGCGAATTCCGTGCCTATGGGGCAAATCTGCTCCTTCTTCCGGCGGATGGCAAAGAACGCATCGAGGAAAGCGAAATAGCAAAGGCATATCAGATGATGAAGAATCATGAGCTGGTAGGCAAAGCACCCTTCCTGTATGAACGTCTTCGCATCAATGAGTCCCCTGTGCTGGTGGGGGGGACTGATTTTGAAGAAATCAGAAAAGTTTGCCCTTACTGGCAGATCACAGGTGCTTTTCCAGAAAAAGGAAAGAAAGAGATCCTCCTTGGAGCAGAGCTTGCCGAAAAGTATCAAGCAAAGGCAGGTTCCTCTGTCGTACTGGAAACGGGGGAATCAGCGAAGGAAGAGATATTCACAGTGTCTGGTATCATCCGTACCGGAGGCAAGGAAGAACAGTTCGCTTACACAGACCTTTCCGTGCTTCAGGGATTTACAGGGCAGGAAGGCTTGATTTCCATGGCGCAGATCTCCATTGTAGCCTCTTCCCAGGAACTGGAAATGCTGGATCAGAAGATGCAAAAGGAACACCTCAGCATTCATCCGCAGATCGTAAAGCAGATCGCAGCCTCTGAGCAGACGGTTCTCAGCAAACTGCAGGCACTTGTTCTTCTTGTCACCGTGATCGTTCTCCTGCTGACGCTGGTATGCGTGGGCACCACCATGACGGAAGTCGTTTCCGAAAGAAGAAAGGAAATCGGGCTCAAAAAGGCATTGGGTGCGACGAATCGTCACATTGCTGGCGAATTTTTCGGCGAAAGCTGCATGCTAGGTTTGATTGGCGGCATCATCGGGACTGGATGCGGGTACCTCTTTGCACTGACTGTTGGTCTCCATGTTTTCGGCAGAAGTCTTTCGATTTCTGCATCGATCGCGATCTTTTCTATCCTGCTTTCCATTATTGTCACTGCTGCCGCTACGATGCTGCCGGTCAGGACGGCTGTGAAGGTGGAACCGGCCATTGTTATGCGTGGAGAATAAGGAGCGTATTATGAGTCTTTTACAACTAAACGATGTAGGCATGCTCTATGGTGGACGCGTGCCTGCACTGGAACATGTCCACCTCACCGTCGAAAAAGGGGACTGGCTCGCTATCATGGGTCCTTCCGGATCCGGCAAGACGACTCTCATGAATATCATCGGCTGCATGGATAAACATACTTCAGGTGAGGTCATCTTAGACGGTATCAGCCTCAATGATGTCTCAAAGAAGGAACTGACACAGATCCGGCGTGATAAGATCGGTATGGTCTTCCAGCAGTTTCACCTGATCCCGTACCTGACGGCGGTGGAAAATCTGATGGTTGCCCAGTACTATCACAGTATTCCTGATCGCGCAGAGGCACTGGAAGCATTGGCCCGCGTGGGGCTCTCCGATCGAGCTGATCATCTCCCGAGAGAACTGTCCGGCGGCGAGCAGCAGCGCGTCTGTATCGCTCGCGCCCTCATCAATTATCCCGTTCTCATTCTGGCTGATGAACCGACGGGCAACTTGGATGAGAAGAATGAACAGCTCGTCATGGATCTCTTCCGTGAACTCAATGCAGAAGGCCATACCATCATCACCGTGACACATTCTGCCAAAGTCGGTGAAGCTGCCAAAAAGATCGTCATTATCGATCATGGGCATATGAAAGAAGCTTCCGCTGAAGAATGAGCAGCTTCGTCGCTTGCACAGTTAATAATCGGTCTGTCATTTTATGATTTCAATTCTCTCAGTACCTGTTACTTCTTACCGTAGAAGAAAGGAAAATAATTATGAATCAGATATGGAAAACCTATGGTTCAGTCCTGGCTGCAGGAGTCACGGCACTCAGCTTTGCCGGCTGTGGTGTCAGCAAAGAAGCCCCGAAGGCAGAAAGCCAGTCCGGGCTTGCGACTTTCAAGGCACCCCAAATTGATACCAAGGGGATGTTGGCCAAAGCGAAGGATGGCACCTTTACCGGGCAGAGCAAACTGAATGATCGTGGTGGATATACTGAGCTTACCATTACCATAGAAAATCATAAGATTACCGCAGCAAAATTCGTAGGCTTCAACAAGGACGGTTCCATCAAGGGTGAAGACTACGGCAAGACCAATGGCAAGATCGAGAATAAAGTGTACTACAATAAAGCCCAGGCGGCTCTTCAGGCGAATACATCCTATGCAGAAGCACTGCTGCAGAAACAGGAAGTCAATAAAGTCGATGGCATATCCGGTGCGACGGACTCCTATATTCTTTTCTTTGATGCAGCACAGAAAGCACTCGAAGCAGCAGAGCGCGGATAAAAGATCCTGCATTTCTTCAGAACAAACTACACTATCCATATATTTTCTGAAATTCCAAGGAGGTGAATCCGATGGTTCTTGCATCCAATATTCAGGAAGAATTTCATGCTTGGCTGGCACAGGAAGTCAGCAAAGAAGAGCAGGCCTGGATTCTCCTCGAGCTTTCGTGGATCGATGCATACTTGTACAGGCGCTCAAGGCAGCATGTGTTTGACAAAGAGGAAAAGACTGCACGGGAAGAGCTTAAGCGTCTATTCACATCCCGCAGTTTCCGAAAATACATCGCCGATACCATGAAATCTCTTTGTCATACCACACTAGATGAGTACACGACCTACGAAATGACGAGATTGAAGAGCGAACAGCTTGAGACTGCCTGTGATTTCTATATTCGTTTTCTCCGGCGGCGTATCGCATATGATCCATCTTTCGGGATTCCTGTGAAAAGAAGGGGAAAAAGGGCAGCCCCGTATATAGGTAAGAGCCTCGAGAAAAGGAAACTGCGGCGTGAGATCAAGGACTTTCTTTCTCTTTCCCCAGAAAAGGCAAAAAGGTTGCGGCAGCTTATTGAAGAGGGGAAAGATCCCTTTCAGGATCCGGAATTGCGCACCCTGTGCAAGGTGAAAGTTTTCTGTGAGATCGCCAAAGCACCTGTGACGGAAAAAGATGCCTTGAACGAAAGGTTGCCAGCACTCTTGATTGAGCCCATGCAGGAGATGCTTAAGGAGATCGAAGAGGAAGGGCTTCTCTTTAGCCGGGGAGAAAAATGGGTATTCCAGCCTGCGCTCATCCAGCAGGGAAGCCTTGATGCTGCCGGATATATCGAGGATATGCCGAATAGTCGGGAACGGCTGATTCTGCACCTTCGTATTTTGGGACTCTCTCTCAAGGCCATCGGTGACAGGCTTTTCATCACCCGTGAACGCGTCCGTCAGATCGCGAGCCGTGCATTGGATAAGCGCCCGCCGCTGGCAGAAGATGCATGGCTGCCTGCCTGGGAAAGATATCATGGGGTAGGGAAAGAGAATTTTTGCTATATCTTCCAGCTTCGAGAGAATACAGTGAACTACCTTAATATGGTCTGCGGTCATGTCCCTGCAAAGAAGAATCGATCGCTCCTTCTTGCAGAAATCGCAAAAGATACGACTTTCCCTGAAGAAGTTCGCTTCCGTGCAGCTCGCATGCATCTCTCCTGATTCCTTTGCCAGAGAAAATACGAATGCTTTGATCATTCAGCATTTCTCTGGCAAAGGAATTTTTATTTTTTGTTTCATGTGGGCTTGGAGGCTCAAAATGCGTACAAGCAACTTTTAAAATCAGGATAGCTTGTTCATGGCAGTCCGCTTCCTTTGCTCGCCTGTTTGAATCACGAAAATCAACCCTCTTGACAAACGAAAATCTATTTGACGCTACCCTCGGCAGGCTCTATAATAGTAAGAACTGTTTTATCAAAAAATGTCGACAGTAACGAAAAATTTGGAAGGTGAAACTATGCACGAAAAGTACGTACCTCAGCAGATCGAAAAGAAATGGCAGAAAATCTGGGAGGACACCAAAGCATTTGAAACTCATTCTGACCCGAGCAGAAAGAAATACTATGTATTGGAAATGTTCCCGTACCCGTCTGGCAATCTCCATATGGGACATGTCAGAAACTACTCCATCGGCGACGTTGTCGCTCGTTTCAAGACGATGCAAGGATTCAATGTCATTCATCCGATGGGCTTTGATGCCTTCGGTATGCCGGCTGAAAATGCGGCTATCAAGCACGGCATTCCACCGGCGGAATGGACCTATTCCAATATCGACAACATGACCCGTCAGCAGAAAGAGCTCGGTCTTTCCTATGATTGGGGCAGAAAAGTCCTGACCTGCCGCGAAGACTACTACAAGCACACACAGAAGCTCTTCGAGATCTTCTATAAGAGAGGCCTCGCTTACAAGAAGGAAGCAAAGGTCAACTGGTGTGAAAGCTGCCACACTGTCCTCGCGAATGAACAGGTCGAAGAAGGACGCTGCTGGCGCTGCAAGAATGAAGTCGTCAAGAAAGACCTCTCTCAGTGGTTCCTGAAGATCACCGACTATGCAGACCGCCTCCTTGCAGATCTCGACCATATGCCAGGCTGGCCGGAACGTGTCAAGACCATGCAGAGAAACTGGATCGGCCGCTCCACTGGTACCCAGTTCTCCTTCAAAGTCGAAGGTACGGATGATCAGATCCCGGTCTATACCACCCGTGTCGATACCGTCTACGGCGTCACCTACATGGTCCTTGCTCCGGAACACCCGCTTGTCGAAAAACTCATCGCGAATAATCCGGAAAAGGCGAAGCTCGAAGCATTCATCGAAAAGATGAGAAATGAAAACGACATCGTCCGCACCGCAGAAGATGCACCGAAGCTCGGCATGTTCACCGGCAGCTATGCCATCCATCCGCTGACCGGCGAACGCGTGCCGATCTGGATCGCGAACTACGTCCTCTACGAATACGGCACCGGTGCTGTCATGGCTGTACCGACCCACGACCAGCGCGACTGGGATTTTGCTAAGAAATACAGTCTCCCAATGAAACTCGTCGTCCAGAATAAAGCCGGCTCCCTCTCCCTTGACGAGATGGACAAAGCCTATGACGCTGACGGCGTCCTTGTGAATTCTGCAGAATTTGATGGCCTGAAATCTGGAGAAGCCCGTGAAGCCATCACCAAGAAATTCGAGGATATGGGCATCGGTGAAGGCAAAGTGAACTACCGTCTGCGTGACTGGCTGATTTCCCGCCAGCGCTACTGGGGATGCCCGATCCCGATCATCCACTGTCCGCATTGCGGCAATGTCCTTGTCCCGGAAAAAGACCTCCCAGTCAAACTGCCGGAAGACGTCAACTTCGTCGCTGGTGCGACCTCTCCGCTCGAAACCAGTGAAGCTTTCCTCCACTGCAAATGTCCACAGTGCGGCGCGGATGCTACGAGAGAAACCGACACGATGGATACCTTCATCGACTCTTCCTGGTACTTCCTGCGTTACTGCGACCCGCACAATACCGAAGAACCATTCGCTAAGGATAAGGCAAACTACTGGATGCCCGTCGACCAGTACATCGGCGGCATCGAGCACGCCATCCTTCACCTGCTGTATTCCCGCTTCTTCATGAAAGTCCTTCAGGATGAAGGCATGGTCGACTATCCGGAACCATTCACGAACCTGCTCTGTCAGGGCATGGTCCTGAAAGATGGCGGCAAGATGAGTAAATCCGTCGGCAACGTTGTTTCCCCAGAAGAAATCGTCGGGAAATACGGCGCGGACACGGCCCGCCTCTTCATCCTCTTTGCCGCTCCGCCGGAAAAAGACCTCGAATGGTCCGATCAGGGCGTCGAAGGCTCCTATCGTTTCCTGAAACGCGTCTGGAACATTGTCGGCAAGTACGAAGACATTCAGACTGAAGAAAAAGGCAAACTTTCCTCTGCGGAATTCGCTCTCAGAAGAAAACTGCACCAGACCATCAAGAAAGTCACCGAAGATCTGGATGGAAAATTTGCTTTCAATACCGCGATCTCTGCCATCATGGAACTCGTAAACGATATGTACCGCTTCATCGAAGCCCATGATACCATCGAAGCGAGCCTTTCCGGCGAGCTCGTCAGAAACCTCCTCATTCTCCTTGCGCCATTCGTTCCGCATATGACCGAAGAACTGTGGCAGAGTGCAGGGCAGAAGGAAGAAAGCATCCATCTGGCTGCTTGGCCGGCCTGCGATGAATCTGCTCTCGTCGTCGACGAAGTCGAACTCGCTGTCCAGGTCAATGGCAAGGTCCGCGCGACAATCTCCGTTCCGGTTGCTATGGCGCGCGAAGAAATCGGCGAAAAAGCCCAGGCTCTTCCGGAAATCCAGAAATTCACCGAAGGCAAGACCATCGTGAAAGTCATCGTCGTTCCGAAGAGAATCGTCAATATTGTCATCAAATAATAAGCAAGCGAAAAGAGAAGCCGCGAGGCTTCTCTTTTTCGTTGAAACGCGTAGTCCTGCGGAGAAGGGCGCCAAAGGCGCACCGTCATTCTGAGCGGACGGAAAGGACGTCCGTGAGATGGCCGCTGTCAGAACAAGTGGGGACTATGCCAACGGATCTATGCAAAAAATGGACAGGGGAAAATCCGTCTTTCCGCATCGTCATTCTGAATTGTTTGGATTTTCTATATACTTATGTTATAATGCGGTTATAGTTTCAAAGGGGTGGTCATGATGAAAAAGAAATCTATTCTAGCTATCGGGCTCATCGCTGCACTGCTTTTCGGCCTTACCGGAGAAGTAGAGGCATTCGGCTGGGGAGACATCGCGGGCAAAGCAGCGGATAAAGCCATCGGAAGCGTTCTTGGTTCTTCCGCCCAAAAGAAACCGGTGAAACAGTCCCGACCAAAGAGCGAGAAACAGAAGAAAAGCGAACGTGAAGCGGAAAAGTATGGCGTGAAACGGATAGAAAGTCCAGATGGCACGAATCCCACTGCCTTTGCAGGCACGCTCGATCCATGGCCGCCGGATGAACTCTCCGCGCGCCCGGACTGGTTCGACAACCGCACGCAGCCTTGGATAATGACGAATGCACGCCTCGTCGCAGAGTATGAAAGTATGATCCAATGGCGTGCCTACGCGAAACAAAATGGCCTTGGTACCATCGAATCGGACGAAATCCGCTACACCGAGCTGATGGACGAAATTCATGTCCGCGTAAGAGCGATCGAAAGGTACTGTGATGCGGCAGAATATGGAGATGATCAGTCGATGCAGTCCAGAGCCTCCAAGGGAGACTACCAGCGTGCAGTCGCCAGCAACATTGATCCGCTCAGTGGCTATGATCTGGATCTCAGAATCCCCGCAAATACACTCCCTGGCTATCATCCCGAGCGAAATTAAGGAAACACGGACTCAATCGTAGAATGTTCAGATTTTTTTATTTTATGAAAAGGAAACCGTGTAAAATCTTGAATTTCTACGATGGTATTTCTCGGAGAGGAAAATCTTCCCGGGAGCCCAAAGCTCCCTTCGCACTCCTTCGTGCACAGCCCTATAGGAAAGGAGAGCAGAGATGGCAGACGGCAGATCCGATTTCCATTCTATCGCTCGAAAGCGTGCTAGCCGCCGGAAAGCGTAAGAAATACAAATCACAGAAAGACGCAGCAGGTCAAAAGATCTCATGCAGGATTCGCCTCGCGGGCAAACCCTAGAGCGAAGTTTAGCCGTACTTGTACGACATGAACCGTGAAATGCGCTGGTGCCAGATTGCAGGGAATGCCTCCATGGATACTTATAAAACTCTGCTGCGCCTTTGTGGTGGAAGTGACCCTTTTCGAAAAGAGGGTCACTTTTTTCGCGTATTGTCGATGACAGGGATACGATGATTCCACACAAAGCCTGAATGCCCTTCCTCGTCTTTTTTACATGTGCGACTTTTTCTTGCTTTTTCTCTCATTTATTGCTAAAATAACATATGTCGATATTGCGGGCCTATAGCTCAGTTGGTTAGAGCAGGCGGCTCATAACCGCCCCGTCCCAGGTTCGAGTCCTGGTGGGCCCACCACAATGAACGTATCCGTGCTGATTTCAGTGATTTGGATACGTTTTTTTGATAGAGAAAAGGAATGGCTGCAGGATAGTCCTGCATGGAAAGTCATCGCTGAAAGGATCCATCTATGAAACTGACGAATCGTCTACAGGCGGCAGCCGATCTGGTGCCTGTCTGTGAGAGCATGGCCGATATTGGTACAGACCATGGCTACCTTCCCATTTACCTCGTGCAAGAGGGACGCGCCAGGCGGGCGATTGCCTGTGATGTGAATGACGGTCCGCTCACACGCGCCAGGGAGGACGTGCGTTCTTCCGGGCTTTCCTGTCAGATCGGTTTACGACTGGGCGGAGGACTTGCGCCGCTTGGTAAAGGAGAGGTGGACGGTGTCACCATCTGCGGGATGGGCGGCCTTTTAATGCGGGATATTCTTGTGGAGAATGAGGAAAAGGCGCAGGCACTCTCATGGCTGGTGCTGCAGCCGCAGGGGCATGTGGCGGAGCTCCGGCAGTTTCTTGGCAGGCATCATTTCCGCATTGAAAAAGAGGTGCTTTCAATGGATGGCGGGCAGCTGTATGAATTGATGCTCGTTCGTCCCGGCGAGATGGAGGAGCTTCCGATGCTGCAGGCAGAAATCGGTGCGACGGCGGCATATCGGAAGGATACTCTTTTCAAGACGCATATCGAGCGGCTCATCCGGAAACGGCGCTTTGTGATCGAAGGGGCAAAGGATTCGAAGAGTGAGCGGCATCGCCTGTCCAGAGAAAAAGCACTGGAAGAAGTAAGCATATTGGAGGAACTCTTATGAAAGTCACAGGAAATGATTTGATCGGATGGATGGAGTCGTGGACACCGAAAAGTCTCGCAGAGTCATGGGATCACCCGGGGCTTCAGGTGGGGGATCCTCGCCGCAGGGTCACGAAGGTACTGATTTCCCTCGACCTCACGGAAGAGAATGTGGATCTTGCCGTCCGTGAAGGCGCTGAGATGGTGATTTCCCACCATCCCTTTCTTTTCAAGGCCATCCGCGAGCTTGACCTTCGGACGTATAAGGGGCGCGTGATCGAGAAGCTCGTGAAGCATGATATCCTGTCTTTTGCAGCTCACACGAATCTGGATACAGCCAAAGGCGGCGTGAATGATGCTCTGGCAGCTGCGCTCTCTCTTTCTGATACGGAAGGACTGGTCTTTGAGCAGGAAGCAAAAGAAATGAAGCTTGCGCTTTATGTGAAGCCTGTCACCGCGAAGGTGCTCCGACATACGCTTTCAGAACTCTATGGGGATGCCGTAAATCATTTCTATCTTTTGGATGATGAGGATGATGCGACGGATGAGGCAAAGCTCGAATGTAATGTACCCACCGCGCTGCTTGCTTCTGTCCTTGCGAAAATACAGGAAATCTGTGGAGATATTCACTATGATGTATATACGCTGGAAAGCCACGGGTACAAGGAGTACATGGGGCGGATCGGAAATCTGCCTGCGCCCATGAGCGGAAAAGAGGCGCTCTCGTATATAAAGGAGAGGCTCGGCATTCCTGTCCTTCGTTATGCAGGAAATCCTGATACCACCATTTCCCGCGTGGCTGTTCTGGGCGGCGCGGGAAGTGAATTTGCTGCGCTTGCCAAAGCGAAGGGGGCGGATCTCTACCTGACGGGCGACCTCAAGTACCATGAAGCGCAGGACGCTTCCCGCCTCGGTCTTCTCATCGCGGATGGCGGCCATTTTTATACCGAGCGCGTCATCGTTCCTGCTTTGGCGAAACGCCTTCGGACGTATGCCGCAGAGCATGTCTGGGAGATCGAGGTCATCGAAGACAGCAGGGCAGAGGATATTTTCAGGGAAATGTAGAAAAACGGGTTCGTGGTTAGCTTCTGGGGCGGCACGCGCCTTAGGCTAACCACGAACCCGATTTTATCTTTCTCTTGAAAAAATCCCGTCTCCATGCTATACTGTAGAACGCGAGCAGGAAAGATGATTGCGGGCCGTAAGGCGTGAGGAAAGTCCGAGCTTCGCAGGGCAGGATGCCGGATAACGTCCGGCGGGAGTGATCCTAGGGAAAGTGCCATAGAAAAGGAAACCGCCACGCAAGTGGTAAGGGTGGAAAGGTGCGGTAAGAGCGCACCAGCAGTCGGGAGACCGGCTGGCTTGGTAAACCCCATCCGAAGCAAGACCGAATAGGGAAGGGTTGAGGTTGCCCGCTGACCTTCCGGGTTGCGTCGCTTGAGCAGTCGAGCAATCGGCTGACTAGACAGATAATCATCACCACGCAAGTGGGACAGAACTCGGCTTATTGAATGCTCGCCTTGCAAGAAAAGACGCTGTGACGTATGTCACGGCGTCTTTTTTGTTTGTCATTCGCGGTGAGGGTCTCACGCTTTCACCACATGTGCCGCGCACTTCTCCGCTTTTCTCATCCGTCTTTCCTGCGCCTGCTTCCTATCCGCCTCTACAGGGCATCTTCCCGGCAAGGGGGCTGACGATACGAGGTAAATCTGCTGTCAAGAGACCTTCGGGCATCGCCTCATATAATACTTGCGGCGAAGCCGCTGCCACAACCCTGAACCTTGAGCCTAAAAATATTTTCCCATCCCCTTGCTTTCCCCTTTTTCTTTTGATAAAATAAATAACGCATGAGTACACATGTCTGTCGGACTCTGCATCTGTGCTTGCGGGAAAAATTCATTTCACACATTCCCGAAGTGGCTGCAGGGGAGGAAGCAGACAGAGGTTAAAAACAGGAGGTTTTTATTATGGCAGTTGTATCCATGAAACAGTTACTCGAAGCAGGCGTTCACTTTGGTCATCAGACCCGTCGTTGGAATCCGAAAATGGCACGTTTCATTTTCACGGAAAGAAACGGCATCTACATCATCGACCTGCAGAAGACTGTAAAGAAAGTAGAAGAAGCATACGCTTTCCTGCGTGAAGTCGCAGCTACCGGCGCTCCGATCCTTTTCGTCGGCACCAAGAAACAGGCGCAGAATTCCGTGAAGGAAGAAGCTACCCGTTGCAATCAGTTCTATGTCAATGAACGTTGGCTGGGCGGCATGCTCACCAATTTCCGTACCATTCAGACCCGTATCGCTCGTCTGAAAGAACTGGAAAAAATGTTTGAAGAAGGCACCACTGACCAGTATCCGAAGAAGGAAGTCATCCTGATGAAACGCGAACTGGAAAAACTGGAAAAGAACCTGGGCGGCATCAAAGACATGAAGAAGATCCCGGGCGCACTCTTCATCATTGACTCCAAGAAAGAAGAAATCGCTATTGCCGAAGCTCACAAGCTGCACATTCCGGTTATCGCTACCGTTGATACCAACTGTGATCCGGATGTTGTTGATTTCCCGATCCCGGCAAACGATGATGCTATCCGTGCTGTAAGACTGCTCGCTTCCAAGATGGCTGACGCTGTCCTCGAAGGCCGTCAGGGTCAGCAGGAAGCTGAAGCTGCTAAAGAAGCAGAAGCTGAAGAAGCTGCTGAACAGGAATAATGGCTGTATAGGAAATTCGGCCTGCGCTTTGCGCAGGCTGGGGATTTCCTTTTTTTGAGAAATTTTTACAAACACCTTACTGTTTTATGATGGAGGTCATAAAGATGGCAATTACCGCTAGCATGGTCAAAGATCTGCGTACAAAGACTGGCGCAGGCATGATGGACTGCAAAAAAGCACTCGTAGAAGCTGAAGGCGATATGGAAAAAGCAGTAGACATTCTCCGTGAAAAGGGACTGTCTCAGGCTGCAAAGAAAGCAAGCCGTGTAGCTGCTGAAGGTGCTGTCGTTTCCGCTATTTCCGCTGATGGCAAAGTCGGCACCATCGTAGAAGTCAACTGCGAAACTGACTTCGTAGGTAGCAATGATGACTTCAGAGCACTGGCTGCTCGTATCGCACAGCAGATCATCGCTGTAAATCCGGCTGACGTAGAAGCTCTGCTTGCTTCTGATATGGACGGCAAGGCTGTCAAAGATCAGGTCACCGAAGCTGTAGCTAAGATCGGCGAAAACATTTCTGTTCGTCGTTTTGTTCGCTATGAAAGTGCAGAAGGCACTGTCCATAGCTACATCCACGGCGGCGGCAAGATCGGCGTTCTCGTCGAAATGAAGGGCGCAGACGCTGAGCTCGGCAAAGATGTCGCTATGCAGGTCGCTGCTGCAAATCCTTCCTACCTCGACCGCACTCAAGTACCTCAGGCTGAAATCGAACACGAAAAAGAAGTTCTGGCTGTCGAAGCTAGAAATGAAGGCAAACCGGAAAAGATCATCGAAAAGATGGTTCTTGGCCGTATCAACAAATACTACAAGGAAGTCTGCCTCGTAGATCAGGAATTCATTAAAGATGGCGATCTGACCATTGCAAAACTCCTGAAATCCAAGAATGCAGAAGTTGTACGCTTCGCTCGTTTCCAGCTCGGAGAAGGCATCGAAAAGAAACAGGACGATCTGGCTGCTGAAGTCGCTAAACAGCTGAATCAGTAATCCATAAAACAAGAAATAAGAGAACATCATCTTTGGTGTTCTCTTATTTTATGGCCTTTTTCAGGGATTGGATGGGCGACTGGAAGTGAAGAAGTCGGATGTCTAAAGTCTAAAGTCTGTAGTCTCCAAGGCTCATCTCTCAAAATTCTTATGGCAGCTATTTCTGAAATACTATATAATAATAAAGATGTATCACTGATTTTTACGGGGGTGTACAATGGCAACAGAAAACAAGAAGTATAAGAGAGTCATGCTGAAATTG
>SKEO01000482.1_pt1 | contig 38310 bp, 39 predicted proteins | sample 4826801 | NCBI WGS metagenome assembly SKEO01 (sample SAMN11008807, study PRJNA524170) | human gut metagenome | biome: Human fecal sample; material: Feces; isolation source: fecal sample from pouch patient p3 | host: Homo sapiens | place: Israel: Tel-Aviv | collected 2016-02-25 | reverse complement strand
GTCACCCTTTGACGTGGTGATATGGATGACGGATGGCTGGCCGCTGTATGAATCCCGCCTGAAGGGAAAGCTGCACGTAATCAGCAAGCGATATACGCAGCGAATTGAGCGGCATAACCTGAATCTGTGGCAGCACCTGGCACGGCTGGGACGGAAGTCGCTGTCGTTCTCAAAATCGGTGGAGCTGCATGACAAAGTCATTGGGCATTATCTGAACATAAAACACTATCAATAAGTTGGAGTCATTACCATGTTAAAGATAATAAAACAACACAAATTTGCTTTTCTTTTCACAGCACTGCTGAGCACCTTCTTTCTCAATATGTTTCCACCGAGCGCTGCAGGGTACGAGTTGAATACCGTGCTGCAGATTGTGGCGGGCGTTAATCTGTTGCAGCGTCGCTATCAGGTCGTTTCATTTATTGTGTTGCTGATAATGTTTGTCACCACACACTGGCTGCATCCCGTCAATGCCATGATACAGCTGTACTACGGGAGTTATCTGGTCTTTTTCATCATTCTGTCAGTGATTGTGTTCCGCCAGGTGATTTTCTCCGCCCGGATAAACACAGAGTCCATCTGCGCTGCACTAAGTGGCTTTCTGCTTATTGGCTATATAGGGTTTTTCATGTTTTCTGCGATAGAAAATCATATGCCTGGCGCGTTCCGTGGACTGTCAAATGATGAGTTGCAGATGATGAATGAACTTTTTTATTATTCTTTTATCAGTATTCTGACCGTAGGCTATGGCGATATTGTTGCCGTCAGCTGGCCGGCTCGTAATGCCACTATTCTGGTTATTCTCACGGGCTATATTTACTCACTGGTCTTTATTGCCCGCATCGTCAGTGGATTTTCGGTCTCAGAAAAATAACTCTTTGTACCAGCTACCAGTCGGCTGTACTACGGGTTCCTGAGTCCGGCAAAACGGCATCGTGTATCGTTCCGGTCGAGTAGGCAGCCTAACCCGACCACTGAAAACGTCGCGGCAGAGCTGAAGCTGCTGACGGAAAATTGCTGCGATAGTGGGATTTCTCTGGGAGGTGGATCGCCGCACGACTGCGCGAAAGGAATTGCGTTGGTCGCAACCAATGGTGGAAATATTCGTGATTATGAAGGTGTTGATCGTTCCGCGAAACCGCTGCTGCCAATGATTGCGATTAACACCACTGCGGGTACGGCTTCGGAAATGACCCGTTTCTGTATTATGGGGTCAGTTTGGATATCGGAACTTATTGTACTATAAGGGCTTCCCCGGCATGTCAACGCCGGTTTTATAGTTTCTGTCTGCTCGTCAGTAAAATAAAGGGGAGAGACTGCGGTACTATAAACGGCCATGATGAATCGTTATCGATTCGGGCCCTGATGAAAGACGCGCGTGAGGTTCTTGTTCGTTAAGCGGATACGTATATCCTGTACAATAGCCAGATAGGCCTCACGGGGTCTAACCCTTTTTCATCAACGAGTTGCAGGTCAGATGGTTATACTGCTTTGTGCTTTAGCTGGCTGAGTACAGCCTGAAATCATCACCGTAATGCAACGATGCCCAGCACAGCCTCGCGTTTTTGGCGGCGATGGCTACAACAGCCCGCCAGTACCCCCTGCGCTCAACCAACGTACAAACCCAACGGCTGAATGAGTCAGTCCTTTTCTCTGCACCAATCAAAACCGAACGGGCCCCCTGAACCAGAAGCGTTCGCAGATATGAATCGCCCGCTTTCGTTATTCTGCCAAGCTTTGATTTTCCGCCACTGCTGTACTGTGATGGTGTAAGTCCCAGCCAGGCTGCCAGTTGGCGTCCATTCTTAAAATCATGGCGTTGACAAGGCAAGTATGGCAGCCAGAGAGGCCGGTTGCGTATTTTCATGAAAGGAGATCAGTGAAGGTAATTTAAAAACGGTTCTGTGAAAGTGACACGAACCGATCTCCATCGATGTTACTCACCGATCTCCTTCACGGTAATACGCACCGGTCACGCTGTCCGTGAGATGGAGCGGTGGATGGTGCCGAACAAACTCCGGGAGGCAGCGTGATGCGGCAACAATCACACAGATTACCCGTAAACAGTCTGAATGAGCGGGTTATTTTCAGGAAAAGTGAGTGTGGTCAGCGTGCAGGGATATGGGCTATGATGTGCCCGGCGCTTGAGGCTTTCTGCCTCATGACGTGAAGGTGGTTTGTTACCGTGTTGTGTGGCAGAAGGACAAAAGCCCCGTAGTTAATTTTTCATTAACCCACGAGGCCCCTGCATGCTTAGACAACATCAGGATAGCCTCTTACCGCGCTTTGCGCAAGGAGAAGAAGGCCATGAAACTACCACGCAGCTCTCTTGTCTGGTGTGTGTTGATCGTGTGTCTCACACTGTTGATATTCACTTATCTGACACGAAAATCGCTGTGCGAGATTCGTTACAGAGACGGATACAGGGAGGTGGCGGCTTTCATGGCTTACGAATCCGGTAAGTAGCAACCTGGAGGCGGGCGCAGGCCCGCCTTTTCAGGGCTGATGCTGGTCTGACTGCACTGAAGCGCCTTTATAAAGGGGTTGCTGGTTCGCCGGTGGCCCCTTTCTCCTTGCTGGCATTGTACGGGCATGAACAACCAGACTGCCAGGAAGGCCATTTCCCTCCGGGAACGGGGATGAACGTGCGCCTGCGGCGCCCGTTCTTTTCCCCCGCCTTCTCTGTTTATGACCTGTCAGAAATCACATCACCTTCCCTTTGATTATTCTCTTTTTCCTCCTGTTCTGACTCTGATTACTGCTGCCCTGATTATTGTCTGTTTTGTTGTTCTCCTGCTTATGCCTTTTCCGGGCGTCCCCCTGGCGGGGCGGGCTGTCGTGAACGGAGCCAGCGAAGCTGTCTCCGCCCTGGCGGGCTTCCATCCCGGACGCGAAACCCCGGGCTTGCAGCGACCGTTCCGGTCGCGCCGCCTCTGTCGCGCCGTGGCCTGCGCTCCTTACATCCCGGCAAAAGGCCGCCGGGATGTAAGGCGCAACGCCGTTTCGCAAACCGCGCTTCACGTCGTTGCGGCGGGTGCCTGCCCGTTGTTGTGTCCGGTGCCATTCACCTGTTTAAGCCCCTGTCGCCGGGGGCAAAGACAGCCACAACCGTCTCCGCCAGTCCAGGGGTGAAATGTACATCCCGCAAAACTTTTTGCCCAAAAGCAGGCAAAAACTTTTGCGGTCTGCCCCCAGACAGTCGTTTCCGGCCGTGGCAGTGATGCCCCTTGCGGCGAAGGTTCTCAAAAAGGTGATGGTGAATACCGGAGGGAACAAAAGGCAGGTCCCCGCAAAACGTCAAAACCGCGGCTCCCGAAACTCAAAAGATGATGGGGGCTGAAAACCAGAGAGAGGAGAAAGCAGGATGAGTACCCAAAATATCCACGTTAGCACCGCGTCGTACACGCTTCTTGTTGCCGGGAAGAAAAAAAACACCGGGGAAGAGTGGGACGTCCTAGAATTCAGCAGCCTGACTGAGCTGAAAAAATATCGCAAAAGCCACCCGGAAAAGATGGCCTTCAGCTATAGCTACGCGCTCAGCCGGGGTGTGGATACGCAGTTCCGCCATATCAACATTGCGGAAGCCGATCACTTCAAACAGTTCCTGCGTCAGATTAAGCGTGCCGGCCTCGATATCCGGGCGATCTGCTGACCGGATGTGATGAATATCCCTCCTGATTGTTGCTGACTTGTTAATGATGGTAGGGAGGGATGATATTAAGCGGAAAAATTTTTTATTAAATTTATTCTTTCATAAAGGAGTAGCTGTTATGCGATTAGCTTCCCGTTTTGGTCGGTATAATTCCATCCGCCGTGAACGTCCTTTAACGGATGATGAATTAATGCAGTTCGTGCCTTCGGTATTTTCCGGTGATAAACATGAGTCCCGGAGTGAACGTTATACGTATATTCCAACAATCAATATCATCAATAAGTTACGTGATGAAGGTTTCCAGCCATTCTTTGCCTGTCAGAGTCGGGTTCGTGATTTGGGACGTCGCGAATACAGTAAACATATGTTACGTCTTCGCAGGGAAGGGCATATTAACGGGCAGGAAGTTCCTGAAATTATCCTGCTTAATTCACATGATGGTTCATCCAGTTATCAGATGATCCCCGGAATTTTTCGTTTTGTCTGCACAAATGGCCTGGTGTGCGGAAATAATTTTGGCGAAATCCGCGTTCCACATAAAGGTGATATTGTCGGGCAGGTTATCGAGGGAGCGTATGAAGTGCTCGGTGTCTTTGATAAGGTCACTGATAATATGGAGGCGATGAAAGAAATTCATCTTAACAGTGACGAGCAACATTTATTTGGTAGAGCTGCACTGATGGTCAGGTATGAAGATGAAAATAAAACGCCAGTGACGCCTGAACAAATAATTACTCCCCGTCGTCGGGAGGATAAACAGAACGATCTCTGGACAACCTGGCAGCGGGCTCAGGAGAATATGATAAAAGGTGGATTATCGGGGCGAAGTGCCTCCGGGAAAAATACCAGGACAAGAGCCATTACAGGTATTGATGGTGATATAAGGATCAACAAGGCGTTGTGGGTGATTGCTGAACAGTTCAGAAAGTGGAAGTCATGATAATATAAGTAAAGCCCCGAAAAATTTTCGGGGCTTTACTTATATTATCATTCTTCGGCATCGCTGTGTCGTCTGATATACATCAATTTCATCAACTGGCTTTCCGGTTGTCTGTAAATATTGTGCCCGCGAAAAATGGTCTGACAGGAGGCTGCGCAGTTACCGGGTATATATAATATGGGTTCCCGCTTCGCGGGACTTCGGCCAGTCAGCATTATCACTCATATGATATTTTTGTGTGTGGCCTTCCATGCCGCTTTTGCGGCATAACCGGTATCTGACAATGTCTGTAAGATTAATTATTCTGCACGCTGTTAATTTCCGTAAGTGATTTCTTTGTGACCGGAATCCGGATACCTTTACTGCTTTTTATCCCGGTATAAATCCGGTAAACATCTGATGCGTAGGCAAGACGTCTCTGGTTCTGGCGTTCGGTTTTCCTGAATCCTGCATTATATGCACCAACGGCCTCCCAGGTGACGCCCCATTTTTTAAATGCTATTGCCAGATAATAAGCACCGGTATAAATGTTCATGCAGGGATCTGTTGTCAGATGTTCCGGCTTAATTCCGTAGCGGGCCAGTTCGTTAAAATGCTGGGAATCTACCTGCATCAGTCCGCTGCCATATCCCGTTACCGGATTAATACCGACGGCATTAACCCGGTAACGGGATTCTTTCCATGATATTGCTCTCAGTAAATCAGGATCTATTTTGTAATCCCGTCCTGCAAGATCAAAGCAATCAGTGGCATGGCAGATCTCATTTATAAACATCAGGCAGATGGATAACATCCATTTTTTCATTTTTCCACCTCTGGTGACTTTATCCGTAAATAATTTAACCCACTCCACAAAAAGGCTCAACATGTTGGTGGTTCTCACCACCAAAAGCACCACACCCCACGCAAAAACAAGTTTTTGCTGATTTTTCTTTATAAATAGAGAGTTATGAAAAATTAGTTTCTCTTACTCTCTTTATGATATTTAAAAAGCGATGTCGGCGCGGCTACAACAACGCGCCGACACCGCTTTGTAGGGGTGGTACTGACTATTTTTATAAAAAACATTATTTTATATTAGGGGTGCTGCTAGCGGCGCGGTGTGTTTTTTTATAGGATACCGCTAGGGGCGCTGCTAGCGGTGCGTCCCTGTTTGCATTATGAATTTTAGTGTTTCGAAATTAACTTTATTTTATGTTCAAAAAAGGTAATCTCTAATGGCTAAGGTGAACCTGTATATCAGCAATGATGCCTATGAAAAAATAAATGCGATTATTGAGAAGCGTCGACAGGAAGGGGCAAGGGAAAAAGATGTCAGTTTTTCAGCAACAGCTTCAATGCTTCTTGAACTGGGGCTTCGTGTACATGAGGCTCAGATGGAGCGTAAAGAGTCTGCATTTAATCAGACTGAGTTTAATAAATTGCTTCTCGAATGCGTTGTAAAAACACAATCATCAGTAGCGAAAATTTTGGGTATTGAGTCTCTCAGTCCTCATGTCTCCGGAAATCCAAAGTTTGAATATGCCAATATGGTTGAAGATATCAGGGAGAAGGTATCATCTGAGATGGAACGATTTTTTCCAAAAAATGATGATGAATAAAAGAAATTTGACTTCGTTCAAATATCAGAGTTTTTATGATTTAAAAAGGTGACAGTACGAAAGATAATTAGTATATTAATTACGTGGTTAATGCCACGTTAAAATTTGAATTTGAAAATCGCCGATGCAGGGAGTTCTCTCCTCCCTGCATCGACTGTCCATAGAATCCTTTGTGAGGAGGTTCCTATGTATCCGATGGATCGTATTCAACAAAAACATGCTCGTCAAATAGATCTGCTGGAAAATCTGACGGCAGTTATTCAGGATTATCCAAATCCAGCCTGTATCAGGGACGAAACTGGAAAATTTATTTTTTGCAATACGCTGTTTCATGAGTCATTTCTTACACAAGATCAAAGTGCTGAAAAATGGCTTCTGTCGCAGAGAGATTTTTGTGAATTGATCTCTGTCACAGAGATGGAAGCATACAGGAATGAGCATACGCATCTTAATCTTGTAGAGGATGTTTTTATTCAGAACAGATTCTGGACAATATCTGTCCAGTCATTTCTTAATGGACACAGAAATATTATTCTGTGGCAATTTTATGATGCTGCTCATGTTCGTCATAAAGACAGTTATAATCAAAAAACGATTGTCAGTGATGATATCAGAAATATAATCAGAAGAATGAGTGATGATTCTTCTGTATCATCATATGTAAATGATGTCTTTTACTTATATAGCACCGGAATCAGTCATAATGCTATAGCAAGAATATTAAATATATCCATCTCCACATCAAAGAAACACGCATCTCTGATATGCGACTACTTCTCTGTTTCTAATAAAGATGAGTTAATTATATTACTCTACAATAAAAAGTTTATTTATTATTTATACGAGAAGGCTATGTGTATCATAAATACGCGTTAATAAGGTGTTAATAAAATATAGACTTTCCGTCTATTTACCTTTTCTGATTATTCTGCAAACATAAGTGGTAACCAGAAGATAAACAGCGGGAGGTGTTATTGAAAAGATTTGGTACACGTTCTGCAACAGGTAAGATGGTAAAACTAAAATTACCTGTAGATGTGGAAAGTCTATTAATTGAGGCAAGTAACAGAAGCGGAAGAAGTCGATCGTTTGAGGCAGTAATAAGACTTAAAGATCATCTTCACCGCTATCCAAAGTTTAACAGGGCAGGGAATATCTATGGTAAGTCGCTGGTTAAGTATCTGACAATGCGTCTGGATGATGAAACTAACCAGCTACTTATTGCAGCCAAAAATCGTAGTGGATGGTGTAAAACAGATGAGGCTGCAGACAGAGTTATTGATCATTTGATCAAGTTTCCTGATTTTTATAACTCGGAGATATTCAGGGAGGCAGATAAAGAGGAAGATATAACATTTAATACACTCTAGTTTTATTCATTTATCCGAAATTGAGGTAACTTATGAATGCTGTTTTAAGTGTTCAGGGTGCTTCTGCGCCCGTCAAAAAGAAGTCGTTTTTTTCTAAATTCACTCGTCTGAATATGCTTCGCCTGGCTCGCGCAGTGATCCCGGCTGCTGTTCTGATGATGTTCTTCCCGCAGCTGGCGATGGCCGCCGGCAGCAGTGGTCAGGACCTGATGGCAAGCGGTAACACCACGGTTAAGGCGACCTTCGGTAAGGACTCCAGTGTTGTTAAATGGGTTGTTCTGGCTGAAGTTCTGGTCGGTGCTGTCATGTACATGATGACCAAAAACGTCAAGTTCCTGGCCGGTTTTGCCATCATCTCTGTATTTATTGCTGTGGGTATGGCCGTCGTTGGCCTCTGACAGGAAATAAAACGATGTCGGGAGACGAGAATAAACTTAAGAAATATCGTTTCCCGGAAACACTGACCAACCAGAGCCGCTGGTTTGGCCTGCCACTGGATGAACTGATCCCCGCAGCAATCTGTATTGGCTGGGGTATCACAACATCGAAATATCTGTTCGGTATTGGTGCAGCGGTTCTGGTTTATTTCGGGATTAAAAAACTGAAAAAAGGGCGGGGCAGTTCCTGGTTACGTGACCTGATTTACTGGTATATGCCAACAGCCCTGCTGCGCGGTATTTTTCATAATGTTCCCGATTCGTGTTTCCGGCAGTGGATTAAATAGAACTGATACCAGGATTGTTATATGGAACACGGTGCCCGTTTAAGTACCAGTCGTGTAATGGCCATCGCCTTTATATTTATGTCAGTGCTTATTGTTCTCAGCCTCTCTGTTAACGTCATTCAGGGGGTGAATAACTACCGTCTTCAGAATGAGCAACGCACTGCCGTGACGCCAATGGCATTTAATGCCCCCTTTGCCGTGTCACAGAACAGTGCCGACGCCTCTTATTTACAGCAGATGGCGCTGTCATTTATTGCCCTCCGTCTGAATGTTTCATCAGAAACCGTCGATGCCTCACATCAGGCGCTTCTGCAATATATCCGCCCGGGCGCACAGAACCAGATGAAAGTTATTCTGGCTGAAGAAGCGAAGCGTATTAAAAACGATAACGTGAACTCAGCCTTTTTCCAGACCAGTGTTCGTGTCTGGCCTCAGTATGGCCGTGTGGAAATTCGAGGTGTGCTTAAAACCTGGATTGGTGATTCAAAACCTTTCACTGATATCAAACATTACATCCTTATTCTGAAGCGGGAAAACGGGGTGACCTGGCTGGATAATTTCGGGGAAACAGACGATGAGAAAAAATAATACGGCAATAATATTCGGCAGCCTGTTTTTTTCCTGCAGCGTGATGGCCGCAAACGGTACGCTGGCCCCCACCGTGGTGCCAATGGTGAACGGTGGTCAGGCCAGTATTGCCATCAGCAATACCAGCCCGAATCTGTTTACCGTTCCCGGTGACCGGATTATCGCCGTGAACAGTCTGGATGGTGCCCTGACCAATAATGAGCAGACCGCCTCCGGCGGTGTGGTGGTTGCCACCGTCAACAAAAAGCCCTTTACGTTCATTCTGGAAACAGAACGTGGTCTGAATCTTTCCATTCAGGCCGTTCCCCGTGAAGGCGCGGGGCGTACCATTCAGCTGGTCAGTGACCTGCGCGGAACCGGAGAAGAAGCCGGTGCGTGGGAAACGTCCACGCCTTACGAATCCCTGCTTGTGACCATCAGCCAGGCCGTCCGTGGCGGAAAATTACCCGCAGGCTGGTATCAGGTCCCAGTGACAAAGGAAACCCTGCAGGCCCCGGCGGGGCTGTCTTCAGTGGCAGATGCCGTATGGACGGGGAATCACCTGAAGATGGTCCGCTTTGCCGTGGAAAATAAAACACTGTCTGCCCTGAATATCCGGGAAAGTGACTTCTGGCAGCCGGGAACCCGTGCCGTGATGTTCAGCCAGCCTGCCAGCCAGTTACTGGCAGGTGCGCGCATGGATGTGTATGTCATCCGTGACGGGGAGGGCAACTGATGGCCAGTATCAATACCATTGTGAAACGCAAGCAGTACCTGTGGCTGGGGATTGTGGTTGTCGGTACAGCCTCCGCGATTGGTGGGGCACTGTATCTGTCTGATGTGGACATGTCCGGTAACGGTGAAACCGTGGCTGAACAGGAGCCTGTGCCGGATATGACCGGTGTGGTGGATACGACCTTTGATGACAAGGTGCGTCAGCATGCCACCACCGAGATGCAGGTGACGGCAGCGCAGATGCAGAAGCAGTATGAGGAAATCCGTCGTGAGCTGGATGTTCTGAACAAACAGCGCGGTGATGACCAGCGTCGTATTGAAAAGTTGGGACAGGACAATGCCGCCCTGGCAGAGCAGGTAAAAGCCCTGGGTGCTAATCCCGTCACGGCGACCGGTGAGCCTGTACCGCAGATGCCTGCCTCACCGCCCGGCCCGGAAGGCGAACCACAGCCAGGAAACACCCCCGTATCCTTCCCGCCGCAGGGCAGCGTTGCTGTTCCACCGCCGACGGCGTTTTATCCCGGGAATGGTGTCACGCCACCACCACAGGTGACGTACCAGTCTGTGCCGGTGCCTAACCGGATACAGCGTAAGGTGTTTACCCGTAATGAGGGAAAACAGGGACCATCACTGCCGTACATTCCGTCAGGAAGTTTTGCGAAAGCCATGCTGATTGAAGGGGCGGATGCCAATGCCTCTGTCACCGGTAATGAATCCACGGTGCCGATGCAGCTGCGTATCACCGGCCTGGTGGAAATGCCGAACAGCAAGACGTATGACGCAACGGGATGTTTTGTGGGTCTGGAAGCCTGGGGGGATGTGTCCAGTGAGCGTGCCATTGTACGCACCCGCAATATCAGTTGCCTGAAGGACGGCAAAACTATTGATATGCCGATTAAGGGGCATGTCAGCTTCCGGGGTAAAAACGGTATCAAGGGCGAAGTGGTGATGCGTAACGGCAAAATCCTCGGCTGGGCATGGGGCGCGGGATTTGTTGACGGTATCGGTCAGGGAATGGAGCGCGCCTCCCAGCCGGCTGTCGGGCTGGGTGCCACAGCCGCTTACGGGGCTGGTGATGTCCTGAAAATGGGTATCGGTGGCGGCGCATCGAAAGCCGCACAGACGCTCAGTGACTACTACATCAAACGTGCCGAACAGTATCACCCGGTGATACCGATTGGTGCGGGCAACGAAGTGACCGTGGTGTTCCAGGACGGCTTCCAGCTGAAAACCGTGGAAGAGATGGCGCTGGAACGCACGCAGAGCAGAGCGGAAGAAGACAATCCGGAAAGTCCGGTTCCTGTTCCGCCATCGGCTGAAAGTCATCTTAACGGCTTTAATACTGACCAGATGCTGAAGCAGCTGGGCAACCTGAATCCGCAGCAGTTTATGTCCGGCAGCCAGGGAGGGGGCAACGATGGCAAATAATATGTCGTCCCGTCAGGCGTGCCATGCCGCCCGGTATGTTGTCGCCCGGGTTCTGCGAGGACTGTTCTGGTGTCTGAAGTACACCGTCATTCTGCCACTGGCCACAATGGCCCTGATGGCTCTGTTTGTTTTATGGAAGGACAACACCACGCCGGGGAAATTACTGGTTAAGGAGATTAACTTCGTAAGACAAACAGCACCTGCCGGACAGTTCCCGGTCAGTGAATGCTGGTTTTCTTCCTCTGATTCTTCAGGCAGATCAGAAATACAGGATATCTGCCATTACCGCGCGGCTGATGCTGCAGATTATGTCAGGGAGACTGACCGGTCACTGATGCAACTGGTCACCGCATTATGGGCAACACTGGCACTGATGTATGTCTCGCTGGCAGCGATCACCGGGAAATATCCGGTGCGACCCGGAAAAATGAAATGTATCCGGGTGGTAACCGCAGATGAACATCTGAAGGAAGTTTATACGGAAGACGCTTCCCTGCCGGGAAAAATCAGGAAATGCCCTGTTTATCTTCCTGATGACAGAACAAACAGAAACAACGGAGATAAAAATGAACATGCGTAATATTAATGTTATTACAGCCCTCTCTGTGCCGGGTAAAACCGTGTCAGATGATTTTATGCATGCTGTTCTCAGTAACTGCGCCACAAGAATCGTACTTCCTGCACCGGAGAAATTCGGTTCTGAGTCATTGCCGGACAATTTTAATATGACTGCTGTCGGTGTGATGAAGAATTCAGAAATATAAGGAACCCTTCGATGAATAAGCTGGTTTCTGATGGCAGCGTCAAAAAAATAAATTATCCGGTGCTGTATGAGTCCGGAATAACACCTCCGTTATGTGAAGTCAGTGCACCAGAACCTGATGCGGGTGGGAAACGCATTGTGGCATATGTTTATAAATCATCACGGAGTACGGTTTTTGAAAATCCTGACATTGTAAAAACCTGTACGGTCAGGGATTTGAAGAAGGATTTTGTGAACTGCGATGAGAAAGGTGAGGGACAATGAAACAGATTTCTTTCTTTATTCCTCTGCTGGGGACCTTATTACTTTCCGGCTGTGCCGGAACCAGTACGGAATTTGAGTGTAACGCCACCACATCCGATACCTGTATGACGATGGAGCAGGCCAATGAGAAGGCCAAAAAACTGGAGCAGTCCTCAGAAGCAAAGCCGGTTGCGGCATCACTGCCGCGCCTGGCTGAAGGGAACTTCCGGACAATGCCGGTGCAGACCGTCACCGCGACCACTCCGTCCGGCAGCAGACCTGCGGTGACAGCACATCCGGAGCAGAAACTGCTGGCACCTCGCCCGCTGTTTACCGCTGCCCGGGAAGTGAAAACGGTTGTTCCGGTCAGTTCAGTTACGCCGGTAACACCTCCTCGTCCGCTAAGAACGGGTGAGCAGACGGCAGCATTATGGATAGCGCCTTATATTGATAACCAGGATGTTTATCATCAGCCATCCAGCGTGTTTTTTGTTATTAAACCGTCTGCGTGGGGAAAACCACGTATTAATTAACTGGCCCTGAAGTTGTATATCAGCCGGCAATGCCGGCGGGCTTTCTGTATTCAAAATCTGCCTGTAAAACGAGTGCCCTGTGCGTGAAAAGGGATGGGCGGTAGCGTGTCAGAACATGTCGGGAGGAATATTCCGTGAGTGATGAAGCCGATGAAGCATATTCAGTGACAGAACAACTGACCATGACAGGAATAAACCGGATACGCCAGAAAATAAATGCTCATGGTATTCCTGTTTATCTCTGTGAAGCATGCGGAAATCCTATTCCGGAAGCCCGGCGGAAAATATTTCCCGGTGTGACGTTGTGCGTTGAATGTCAGGCGTATCAGGAAAGACAGAGAAAACATTATGCATAAGTCAGTCGCAGAACATAGTGATTTAATTCCGGATGAACATGAGTGGATATTCAGAAAACAGAAATCTTTGTATATGCGCCGGGAAATGGCGCGTTAATTACAGGTATTCCCTTCATGGCTACCGCATTTCTCGCTTTATTTTTCAACTAAGGAATTCATGTGAATAACCCACTTGAGGCCGTCACTCAGGCGGTTAACTCCCTCGTCACAGCACTGAAACTGCCTGACGAATCCGCAAAGGCCAATGAAGTTCTGGGCGAAATGAGCTTCCCGCAGTTCAGCCGTCTGCTGCCGTACCGTGATTACAACCAGGAATCCGGTCTGTTCATGAATGACACCACGATGGGCTTTATGCTGGAAGCCATCCCCATCAATGGGGCGAATGAGTCCATTGTGGAGGCCCTCGATCACATGCTGCGCACCAAACTGCCGCGCGGGGTGCCGTTCTGCATCCATCTGATGTCCAGTCAGCTGGTTGGTGACAGGATTGAATACGGGCTGCGTGAGTTCTCCTGGTCGGGTGAACAGGCTGAACGGTTTAACGCCATTACCCGGGCTTATTATATGAATGCGGCAGCGACACAGTTTCCGCTGCCGGAGGGGATGAATCTGCCCCTGACCCTGCGCCATTACCGGGTATTCTTCTCGTACTGTTCTCCCTCGAAGAAAAAAAGCCGGGCTGATATTCTGGAAATGGAAAACCTGGTGAAAATCATCCGGGCGTCGTTACAGGGGGCCAGTATCACCACACAGGCGGTGGATGCACAGGCCTTTATCGATATTGTCGGGGAGATGATTAACCATAACCCGGACTCCCTGTATCCGAAAAGACGTCAGCTGGACCCGTATTCTGATCTGAATTATCAGTGTGTGGAGGACAGTTTTGATCTGAAAGTCCGGGCGGATTACCTGACGCTGGGCCTGCGTGAGAAGGGCAGGAACAGCACGGCCCGCATCCTGAATTTCCATCTGGCCCGTAACCCGGAAATCGCCTTCCTGTGGAACATGGCCGACAACTACAGCAACCTGCTGAACCCGGAACTGTCCATCTCCTGTCCGTTCATCCTGACGCTGACTCTGGTGGTGGAAGACCAGGTGAAAACCCACAGCGAAGCCAACCTGAAGTACATGGACCTGGAGAAAAAGTCGAAGACCTCCTATGCCAAATGGTTTCCGTCCGTGGAGAAAGAGGCGAAGGAGTGGGGGGAACTGCGTCAGCGGCTGGGCTCCGGTCAGTCCTCTGTCGTGTCCTACTTCCTCAACATCACAGCCTTCTGCAAGGACAATAATGAAACGGCACTGGAAGTGGAGCAGGACATCCTGAACAGCTTCCGTAAAAACGGTTTTGAGCTGATTTCACCGCGCTTTAACCACATGCGCAATTTCCTGACCTGTCTGCCCTTTATGGCCGGGAAAGGGTTGTTTAAACAGCTGAAAGAGGCCGGAGTGGTACAGCGCGCAGAGAGCTTTAATGTGGCCAACCTGATGCCGTTAGTGGCGGATAACCCCCTGACACCGGCAGGTCTGCTGGCACCCACCTACCGTAACCAGCTGGCGTTTATCGATATTTTCTTCCGGGGGATGAATAACACCAACTATAACATGGCGGTCTGTGGCACCTCCGGGGCCGGTAAAACCGGGCTGATACAGCCACTTATCCGCAGCGTGCTGGACTCCGGGGGCTTTGCCGTGGTGTTCGACATGGGGGATGGCTACAAGTCCCTGTGTGAGAACATGGGGGGCGTATATCTGGACGGTGAAACCCTGCGCTTTAACCCGTTTGCGAACATCACCGATATTGACCAGTCAGCGGAGCGTGTCCGCGACCAGCTGTCGGTGATGGCCAGCCCCAACGGTAACCTGGATGAAGTGCATGAAGGTCTGCTGCTGCAGGCAGTCAGGGCATCATGGCTGGCCAAAGAGAACAGGGCACGTATTGATGACGTGGTGGATTTCCTGAAAAACGCCAGTGACAGCGAGCAGTATGCCGAGTCACCGACCATCCGCAGCCGTCTGGACGAAATGATTGTGCTGCTTGACCAGTACACTGCTAACGGCACTTATGGCCAGTATTTCAACTCCGATGAGCCGTCCCTGCGGGATGATGCGAAAATGGTGGTGCTGGAGCTGGGCGGACTGGAAGACCGTCCGTCCCTGCTGGTTGCGGTGATGTTCAGCCTTATCATTTACATTGAGAACCGGATGTACCGCACGCCGCGTAACCTCAAGAAACTGAACGTCATTGATGAAGGCTGGCGTCTGCTGGACTTCAAAAATCACAAGGTCGGTGAATTTATTGAGAAAGGCTACCGTACCGCCCGCCGTCATACCGGTGCCTATATCACCATCACACAGAACATCGTCGACTTTGACTCTGACAAGGCCTCCAGTGCGGCCCGTGCAGCATGGGGTAACTCCTCCTACAAAATTATCCTCAAACAGAGTGCGAAGGAGTTCGCGAAATACAACCAGCTGTATCCGGACCAGTTCCTGCCACTGCAGCGTGACATGATTGGTAAGTTCGGTGCGGCCAAAGATCAGTGGTTCAGTTCCTTCCTGCTGCAGGTGGAAAACCATTCCTCCTGGCACCGCCTGTTTGTTGACCCGTTAAGCCGCGCCATGTACAGCTCTGACGGCCCGGATTTTGAGTTTGTGCAGCAGAAACGTAAAGAGGGGCTGAGTATTCATGAGGCGGTGTGGCAGCTGGCGTGGAAGAAGTCAGGGCCGGAGATGGCTTCGCTGGAAGCCTGGCTGGAAGAACATGAGAAATACAGGAGTGTGGCATGACCACAACGCAAAAAACGACTGACGTTACAGCCCGTCGACGCAGCCACTGGTGGTGGGCGGTGCCGGGATGCCTGGCAATGGTGTTACTGAACGCAGCCATCAGTTACGGCATTGTCAGACTGAACGCACCGGTGACTGCCGCCTTCAACATGAAACAGACCGTGGATGCGTTTTTTGACAGCGCCAGTCAGAAACAACTGTCAGAAGCACAGTCAAAAGCCCTTTCAGCGCGTTTTAACACGGCACTGGAAGCCAGCCTGCAGGTATGGCAGCAGAAACACCACGCGGTCATTCTGGTGTCGCCTGCCGTGGTACAGGGGGCACCGGATATCACCCGGGAAATCCAGCAGGATATCGCCCGGCGAATGAGGGCGGAGCCATGAGATGCCGGGGGCTGATTGCCCTGCTGATATGGGGGCAGAGTGTGGCCGCCGCCGATCTTGGTACCTGGGGCGATCTGTGGCCGGTAAAGGAGCCGGACATGCTGACGGTGATCATGCAGCGCCTGACGGCACTGGAGCAGTCCGGTGAGATGGGCCGGAAAATGGATGCCTTTAAGGAGCGGGTGATCCGCAACAGTCTGCGGCCCCCTGCCGTGCCCGGTATCGGACGCACGGAGAAATACGGCAGCCGGTTGTTTGACCCGTCCGTCAGACTGGCTGCGGATATCCGGGATAACGAAGGGCGGGTGTTTGCCCGTCAGGGTGAAGTGATGAATCCGCTGCAGTATGTTCCTTTTAACCAGACGCTGTATTTCATCAATGGCGATGATCCGGCGCAGGTGGCCTGGATGAAACGCCAGACGCCGCCCACACTGGAGAGCAAAATTATCCTCGTGCAGGGCAGTATCCCGGAGATGCAGAAGTCTCTGGACAGCCGTGTTTACTTTGACCAGAACGGTGTGCTCTGCCAGCGCCTCGGCATTGATCAGGTCCCGGCACGGGTGAGCGCCGTTCCCGGCGATCGCTTCCTGAAGGTGGAATTTATTCCGGCAGAGGAGGGCAGAAAATGAAGCGAAGCCTGTGGCTGCTGATGTTATTCCTTCTCGCCGGTCATGTCCCTGCAGCGTCTGCGGATTCTGCCTGTGAGGGGCGTTTTGTAAACCCGATCACGGATATCTGCTGGAGCTGTATTTTCCCGCTCTCGCTGGGCAGTATCAAAGTCAGTCAGGGTAAGGTCCCCGACACGGCGAACCCGTCGATGCCCATTCAGATTTGTCCGGCACCGCCGCCGCTGTTCAGGCGTATCGGGCTGGCCATTGGTTACTGGGAGCCGATGGCGCTGACGGACGTCACCCGATCACCGGGATGCATGGTTAACCTGGGCTTCAGCCTGCCGGCTTTTGGTAAAACGGCACAGGGAACGGCGAAAAAGGATGAGAAGCAGGTGAACGGGGCGTTCTATCACGTTCACTGGTACAAATACCCGCTGACGTACTGGCTTAACATCATCACATCGCTGGGCTGTCTGGAAGGTGGTGACCTGGATATCGCTTATCTTTCTGAAATCGACCCCACCTGGACGGACAGCAGCCTGACCACCATTCTCAATCCGGAAGCTGTCATCTTTGCCAATCCGATAGCACAGGGGGCCTGTGCAGCAGATGCCATTGCCAGCGCCTTTAATATGCCTCTCGATGTTCTGTTCTGGTGTGCCGGTTCGCAGGGCAGTATGTACCCGTTCAATGGCTGGGTGAGTAATGAGTCCAGTCCGTTGCAGTCCTCCCTGCTGGTCAGTGAACGCATGGCGTTCAAGCTGCACCGTCAGGGCATGATTATGGAAACCATCGGGAAAAATAACGCCGTCTGTAATGAATATCCGTCCCCAATCCTGCCCAAAGAACGCTGGCGTTACCAGATGGTGAATATGTACCCGGACAGCGGACAGTGCCACCCGTTCGGGCGCAGTGTGACCCGCTGGGAAACCGGGAAAAATCCGCCCAATACAAAGAAAAACTTCGGCTACCTGATGTGGCGTAAACGTAACTGTGTCTTCCTGTGAGGTGAATGATGAAGCTGAGTATGAAATCTCTGGCAGCACTGCTGATGATGCTGAACGGGGCGGTTATGGCGTCAGAAAACGTGAACACTCCTGAAAACCGCCAGTTCCTGAAGCAGCAGGAAAATTTAAGCAGACAACTGCGTGAAAAACCTGACCATCAGCTGAAAGCCTGGGCGGAGAAGCAGGTGCTGGAAAACCCCCTTCAGCGTTCAGATAACCATTTCCTGGATGAGCTGGTTCGTAAACAGCAGGCTTCGCAGGACGGGAAACCCCGGCAGGGTGCTCTGTATTTTGTGTCGTTTTCCATTCCCGAAGAGGGGCTGAAACGAATGCTGGGCGAAACCCGGCACTACGGTATACCCGCCACACTGCGGGGCATGGTGAACAATGACCTGAAGACCACCGCTGAAGCCGTGCTGTCCCTGGTGAAAGACGGCGCGACTGATGGTGTTCAGATCGACCCGACGCTGTTTTCACAGTACGGCATTCGCAGTGTACCGGCACTGGTGGTGTTCTGCAGTCAGGGATACGACATCATCCGGGGAAACCTGCGGGTCGGCCAGGCGCTGGAGAAAGTGGCCGCCACGGGTGACTGCCGGCAGGTGGCTCATGATTTACTGGCAGGGAAAGGAGATTCCGGGAAATGAAACGTATTTTACCTCTGATACTGGCTCTGGTTGCCGGCATGGCACTGGCTGACAGCAACAGTGATTACCGGGCCGGCTCTGATTTTGCTCACCAGATCAAAGGACAGGGAAGCAGCAGTATTCAGGGCTTTAAGCCACAGGAGAGTATCCCCGGCTATAACGCGAATCCGGACGAGACAAAATACTACGGTGGCGTGACTGCCGGCGGGGATGGTGGCCTGAAAAATGACGGCACCACGGAATGGGCGACCGGTGAAACCGGAAAAACCATCACAGAGTCATTCATGAACAAGCCGAAAGACATTCTTTCACCGGATGCACCGTTTATCCAGACCGGCAGGGATGTGGTGAACCGGGCTGACAGCATTGTGGGAAACACCGGGCAGCAGTGCAGTGCGCAGGAGATTAGCCGGAGTGAATACACGAATTACACCTGTGAGCGGGATTTACAGGTGGAGCAGTACTGCACACGAACTGCCCGTATGGAGCTGCAGGGGAGTACCACGTGGGAAACCCGGACGCTGGAGTATGAAATGAGTCAGCTACCTGCACGTGAAGTGAATGGTCAGTATGTTGTCTCCATTACCTCTCCCGTTACCGGTGAAATTGTCGATGCGCATTACAGCTGGAGTCGTACTTACCTGCAGAAGAGTGTACCTATGACAATTACAGTACTGGGAACCCCACTGAGCTGGAATGCCAAATACTCAGCAGATGCCTCATTTACACCAGTACAGAAAACACTGACTGCCGGTGTGGCTTTTACCTCATCTCACCCCGTCCGGGTCGGGAATACAAAATTCAGACGTCATACGGCAATGAAGCTGCGTCTGGTTGTCAGGGTAAAAAAAGCCTCGTACACCCCGTATGTTGTCTGGTCTGAAAGCTGCCCGTTCAGCAAGGAGCTGGGGAAACTGACAAAAACAGAATGTACGGAGGCTGGCGGGAACAGGACGCTGGTGAAAGACGGTCAGTCATACAGCATGTACCAGAGCTGCTGGGCATACCGGGACACGTATGTCACGCAGTCAGCAGACAAGGGAACCTGTCAGACCTACACCGACAATCCTGCCTGTACCCTGGTGTCACACCAGTGTGCCTTTTACTCCGAAGAAGGTGCCTGTCTGCATGAATATGCCACGTACTCCTGTGAGTCAAAAACATCCGGGAAAGTGATGGTCTGTGGGGGAGACGTATTCTGTCTCGATGGCGAATGCGATAAGGCTCAGAGCGGGAAGAGTAATGATTTTGCCGAAGCCGTTTCTCAGCTGGCGGCACTGGCCGCTGCAGGTAAGGATGTTGCGGCGCTGAACGGGGTGGATGTCCGTGCTTTCACCGGTCAGGCGAAATTTTGTAAGAAGGCTGCAGCCGGATACAGCAACTGCTGTAAGGACAGCGGCTGGGGACAGGATATCGGGCTGGCCAAATGCAGCAGTGATGAAAAAGCCCTGGCTAAAGCAAAATCAAACAAACTGACCGTCAGTGTCGGAGAGTTCTGTTCGAAGAAAGTGCTGGGTGTCTGTCTGGAGAAAAAACGCAGCTACTGTCAGTTTGATTCGAAGCTGGCGCAGATAGTCCAGCAGCAGGGACGCAACGGTCAGCTGCGTATCAGTTTTGGCAGTGCGAAGCATCCTGACTGTCGGGGGATTACGGTTGATGAGCTGCAGAAAATTCAGTTCGACAGACTGGATTTCACTAACTTCTACGAAGACCTGATGAATAACCAGAAAATCCCGGACAGTGGCGTTCTGACGCAGAAAGTGAAAGAGCAGATTGCTGACCAGCTGAAGCAGGCAGGACAGTAAGGTATGGAAAATAACCGGGGGAAATGATGAAAGTTATATTCACTTCTAATCGTCTTGTTGATTTTCTTATCCGGCTTTCGATTACAGCGATTGTCATTTCCCCGGTAATTATCTGGTCGTGGGATACGGTAAAAGAAACCACGGCAGACGGGATGCTTGCCGCTGCTTTCGTTATCCTTTACTCCGGTGTGCTCCTGTTTATTCTGTATTTTTGTTTTTCTGCCCTGACTGACCTGCAGAAAACCGATGAAAGAAATAATGATGAAAGAAATGAAGATGAATAAAGCATTACTGCCACTGTTACTCTGCTGCTTTATTTTTCCGGCGTCAGGGAAAGATGCAGGCTGGCAGTGGTATAACGAGAAAATAACTCCGAAGGAAAAAGAAAATAAACCTGTACCTGCAGCCCCCCGTCAGGAGCCGGATATTATGCAGAAACTGGCCGCGCTGCAGACGGCAACAAAGCGGGCGCTGTACGAAGCCATTCTGTATCCCGGCGTGGATAATTTTGTGAAATATTTCCGGCTGCAGAATTACTGGACTCAGCAGGCCGGGCTTTTCACCATGAGTGCTAAAAAGGCCATGCTGGCACATCCTGAACTGGACTATAACCTGCAGTACAGCCATTACAACGGCACGGTACGGAACCAGCTGGCGGCAGACCAGGCGCAGCAGCGACAGGCCATTGCGAAACTGGCTGAACACTACGGCATCATGTTTTTTTACCGGGGGCAGGACCCCATCGACGGGCAGCTGGCGCAGGTCATTAATGGCTTCCGGGATACGTATGGTCTGAGTGTTATTCCCGTTTCCGTGGATGGCGTGATTAATCCGTTGTTGCCGGATTCCCGGACTGACCAGGGGCAGGCGCAGCGCCTCGGCGTGAAATATTTCCCGGCCATGATGCTGGTTGACCCGAAACAGGGCAGTGTTCGTCCGTTATCATACGGTTTTATTTCGCAGGACGACCTGGCAAAACAATTCCTGAACGTTTCTGAAGATTTTAAACCCAATTTTTAATCGCGGATTTGATTTATGAGTGAAGATTATTTGAAAATATTTACAGGTGTTGTTCTGTTAATATTTGTCATTATTTCCGGTTATTTCTTTTCTGAGCGTAATGACAGGAAAATGTTTCTCCTGAGCTCACTGGTTTTCCTTGTTATTAATATCGCGTGTTTATATGTGCTGACTGCCAGTCTCTGGTTTCTGTGTGGTGCAATTATGAATCAGGGCGCAGCAATGGTTGTTCCAATGGTTATTGGTTCATTACCGAACGTTACGAGCTTCGACGGGTTCAGAAGAATATTTATCTGTATTATGTTGTCATCGGTATGGTCCGGAGTGATGTGGTTTTTTATAAGGGGGCTTATGACAGGCTAAGTCATATAAAACGGTAATAAAAACCATACAAAATAATGAGATTGAACTGATTAATATCACACAAACGCGAATATTACAGACATAAATACTCTCATGTAAATAATAACCGGAGTTTAACATGATAAGTAAACGCAGATTCTCTTTACCCCGGCTTGATATTACGGGAATGTGGGTATTTTCCCTGGGTGTCTGGTTTCATATCGTCGCCCGTCTTGTTTACAGCAAACCCTGGATGGCTTTTTTTCTGGCGGAGCTGATTGCGGCCATCCTTGTGCTGTTCGGCGCATACCAGGTGCTGGATGCATGGATTGCCCGTGTCAGCCGGGAAGAGCGTGAGGCACTGGAAGCCAGGCAACAGGCCATGATGGAAGGGCAGCAGGAGGGCGGACATGTCTCTCACTAAATTACTGCCGGTTATTTTGTTGATGATGGCCACAGGTGTGCAGGCCTCCACCCGGGATGAAATTGAACGACTCTGGAATCCGCAGGGTATGGCCGCGCAGCCTGCACAACCGGCAGCAGGCACGTCAGCCAGGACAGAAAAGCCGGCTCCCCGCTGGTTCCGCCTCAGCAACGGCAGGCAGGTTAACCTGGCCGACTGGAAGGTGGTGCTGTTTATGCAGGGGCATTGCCCTTACTGTCACCAGTTTGACCCGGTACTGAAACAGCTGGCACAGCAGTACGGCTTTTCCGTTTTTCCCTACACCCTGGATGGTCAGGGGGATACCGCTTTTCCGGAAGCATTACCGGTGCCACCGGACGTGATGCAGACCTTCTTCCCGAATATCCCGGTGGCCACACCGACCACCTTCCTGGTCAACGTCAACACGCTTGAGGCATTACCGCTTTTACAGGGGGCAACGGATGCCGCCGGTTTTATGGCGCGGATGGATACCGTTCTGCAGATGTACGGAGGAAAAAAAGGTGCGAAATAAGCAGGTGGTGTTACTCATTGCCGGAATATCCGGCATCGCGACGGGAATAATCGTCAGCCTGAATATCCCCTTTATCCATCAGGGGCTTTTTTATCCCGCCAGCCCTGTAGAAATTGTCGTTTCGCTGTGCCTTACCTTTTCTGTTTCTGTTGTGTTTTTTGTGGGGGCAATTGTGGGATGGATTTCGGTGTCTGAAATATATTACAGCCGCAGGACTGGACGGAAATATCGGGATATTCCTGCTGAAATGTCGTATGCGCCGGGAGAACAAATTAAGGGAGGGCAAGAATGATGCCACGCATTAAACCTCTTCTGGTTCTTTGTGCTGCTTTACTGACGGTCACACCCGCAGCGTCAGCGGATGTGAACAGCGACATGAATCAGTTCTTTAACAAGCTGGGCTTCGCCTCCAATACCACACAGCCGGGCGTCTGGCAGGGGCAGGCCGCCGGTTATGCTTACGGTGGCTCCCTGTATGCCCGTACTCAGGTCAAAAATGTTCAGCTGATTTCCATGACGCTGCCGGATATCAATGCCGGATGTGGCGGCATCGACGCCTATCTCGGCTCGTTCAGTTTTATTAATGGCGAGCAGCTGCAGCGTTTTGTTAAGCAGATTATGAGCAATGCTGCCGGTTACTTTTTTGACCTTGCCCTGCAGACAACGGTGCCGGAAATCAAAACCGCAAAAGACTTCCTGCAGAAAATGGCAAGCGACATTAACAGTATGAACCTCAGTTCCTGCCAGGCTGCACAGGGGATTATCGGCGGGCTCTTCCCCCGGACGCAGGTGTCCCAGCAGAAAGTCTGTCAGGACATTGCCGGTGAGAGCAATATTTTTGCTGACTGGGCGGCTTCCCGGCAGGGATGTACCGTTGGCGGGAAATCTGACAGTGTCAGGGATAAAGCCAGCGACAAGGATAAGGAGCGGGTGACCAAAAACATCAACATCATGTGGAATGCGCTTTCCAAAAACAGAATGTTTGACGGCAACAAAGAGCTGAAAGAGTTTGTGATGACGCTGACCGGCTCACTGGTGTTTGGGCCTAACGGCGAAATCACACCCTTGTCAGCCAGAACCACTGACCGCTCAATTATCCGGGCCATGATGGAAGGCGGCACAGCAAAAATTTATCACTGCAACGATTCTGATAAATGCCTGAAAGTGGTGGCAGACACACCGGTGACCATCAGCCGGGATAATGCACTGAAGTCTCAGATTACTAAACTTCTGGCCAGCATTCAGAACAAGGCGGTCAGTGACACGCCTCTGGATGACAAGGAAAAAGGCTTTATTTCCAGTACCACCATCCCCGTCTTCAAATACCTGGTTGACCCGCAGATGCTCGGTGTTTCCAACAGTATGATTTACCAGCTGACGGACTATATCGGTTACGACATCCTGCTGCAGTACATTCAGGAGCTGATACAGCAGGCCAGGGCGATGGTGGCCACAGGAAATTATGACGAAGCAGTTATCGAACATATTAACGACAACATGAATGATGCCACCCGGCAGATTGCGGCGTTTCAGTCACAGGTGCAGGTACAGCAGGATGCGCTGCTGGTTGTCGATCGTCAGATGAGCTACATGCGTCAGCAGCTTTCCGCCCGCATGCTCAGTCGTTACCAGAACAACTATCACTTCGGAGGGAGCACGCTGTGAATGAAGTTTATGTGATTGCCGGTGGTGAGTGGTTGCGGAATAACCTGAACGCCATTGCCGCCTTTATGGGAACCAGGACGTGGGATTCCATTGAAAAAATTGCGCTCACATTGTCTGTTCTCGCGGTGGCCGTGATGTGGGTACAGCGGCACAACGTGATGGATTTGCTGGGCTGGGTGGCCGTGTTTGTGCTTATCAGCCTGCTGGTTAATGTCCGCACATCGGTGCAGGTTATTGATAACAGTGACCTGGTCAAAGTTCACCGGGTGGATAATGTGCCGGTCGGACTGGCGATGCCACTTTCACTGACGACCCGTATCGGGCATGCAATGGTGGCCAGTTACGAGATGATCTTCACGCAACCGGACAGTGTCACCTACAGCAAAACGGGGATGCTGTTTGGCGCAGAACTGGTATCAAAAAGCACCGACTTTTTGTCCCGGAATCCGGAAATCACCAATCTTTTCCAGGATTATGTGCAGAACTGCGTGATGGGGGATATTTACCTGAACCACAAATATACGCTGGAGGAGCTGATGGCCTCCGCTGATCCCTACACGCTGATTTTTTCCCGCCCCAGCCCGCTGCGGGGCGTTTATGACAGCAATAATAATTTCGTAACCTGTAAGGACGCGTCGGTTTCGCTGAAAGACAAGCTGAATCTGGACACACAGAGTGGCGGAAAAACCTGGCATTATTATGCCCAGCAGCTATTTGGCGGACGCCCTGATCCTAACCTGCTGTTCAGTACGCTGATTGGCGACAGTTACAGTTACTTCTATGGCTCAAGTAAATCAGCCAGCCAGATCATCCGCCAGAATGTCACCATCAATGCGCTGAAGGAGGGGATCACCAGTTATGCCGCACGTAATGGTGATTCGGCCAGCCTGGTGAATCTGGCCACCACGTCATCGATGGAGAAACAACGTCTGGCACATGTATCAATCGGTCATGTGGCGATGCGGACACTGCCCATGACGCAGACCATCCTGACGGGGATCGCCATCGGTATTTTCCCGCTCCTGGTACTGGCGGCTGTCTTCAACAAACTGACGCTGTCCGTCCTGAAAGGCTATGTGTTTGCCCTGATGTGGTTGCAGTCATGGCCAATGTTGTACGCCATTCTGAACAGCGCCATGACATTTTATGCAAAGCAGAATGGTGCACCGGTGGTGCTCTCGGAAATTTCACAGATACAGCTGAAATACTCCGATCTGGCTTCCACTGCCGGGTATCTTTCCATGATGATCCCGCCATTATCCTGGATGATGGTCAGGGGGCTCGGGGCAGGATTTTCCAGTGTGTACAGCCATTTCGCTTCCTCTGCTATCAGCCCGACCGCCAGTGCAGCAGGCAGTGTGGTTGACGGTAATTACTCCTACGGCAACATGCAGACGGAGAACGTTAACGGCTTCAGCTGGAGCACCAACAGCACCACGTCGTTTGGTCAGATGATGTACCAGACCGGCAGTGGCGCAACCGCCACACAGACCCGTGACGGTAATATGGTGATGGATGCAAGCGGAGCGATGTCCCGGTTACCGGTCGGCATCAATGCAACGCGTCAGATTGCGGCGGCACAACAGGAAATGGCCCGGGAAGCATCGAACAGAGCAGAAAGTGCCCTGCATGGGTTCAGCAGCAGTATTGCCAGTGCCTGGAACACGCTCAGTCAGTTTGGTTCTAACCGGGGGAGCAGTGATTCTGTCACCGGTGGTGCTGACAGCACGATGAGTGCACAGGACTCCATGATGGCCAGCCGTATGCGCAGTGCAGTGGAAAGCTATGCGAAGGCGCATAATATCAGTAATGAGCAGGCGACTCAGGAACTGGCATCAACAAGTACCAGGCTATCTGGTGGAATGTATGCTGATGCTCATGCTGAATGGGGGGTTAAACCTAAAATTCTTGGTGTTGGTGGTGGGGTAGGCATCAGAGGTGGATTTAAGGGGAGCCTGGATGCAACGGATGATGACTCACATTCAGCAAGTAGTGGCAGCAGGGCTACCCATGATGCTCGCCATGATATCGATGCTAAAGCCAGTAAGGACTTTAAAGAGGCCAGCGATTACTTTACCAGTCGCAAAGTCAGTGAATCCGGCAGCCATACTGACAATAATGCCGATTCCCGCGTGGACCAGTTGTCTGCAGCCCTGAACTCAGCGAAACAGAGTTACGACCAGTACACGACGAATATGACCCGCAGCCATGAATATGCTGAAATGGCATCCCGTACTGAAAGCATGAGTGGGCAGATGAGCGAAGATTTGTCGCAACAGTTTGCACTGTATGTGATGAAACACGCACCGCAGGATGCCGAAGCTATTCTGACAAACACCAGTTCACCGGAGATTGCAGAACGCCGTCGGGCGATGGCATGGTCTTTTGTTCAGGAACAGGTGCAGCCTGGTGTTGATAATGCCTGGCGTGAATCCCGTGGGGATATTGGTAAAGGAATGGAGAGCGTACCTTCGGGTGGTGGCAGCCAGGATATTATTGCTGACCATCAGGGGCATCAGGCCATTATTGATCAAAGAACGCAGGACAGTAATATCCGTAATGATGTAAAACATCAGGTTGATAATATGGTCACAGAATATAAAGGGAATATCGGAGATACTCAGAATAGTATTCATGGCGAAGAAAATATTGTAGACAGACAATATTCAGAGTTAAAAAATAATCACAAACAGGAAGAAATTCAACAAAACAACAGATATAATGAAGAAAATAAACGACAGAAATTAATGCCAACACCGTCTGAAGATGCATTAAAACAGATGGTGGATGATAAGAAAGAACGATTGAAGGGGCCATTATGATCACTCACTATGATATAAAAATGGAGATGCAAAAACTAAAGGAGGTACTCTCTGTAGAGGGTGTTAATATCCCATCATTATTACAAGTCATAAAGCCGGGAACTTATGTGTTTTTATGGATTTTATTATGGCCAACTTTTCTGCGTTTAGTATCGGTTAAAAGTGATGTCAGGGATGTTGGCTTTGATATATGTGCTAGTGTAATGATGGGGTTCCTGCTTTTTGTGGCTATTACAAATGGAATGATGTTATACCTTGCGATTCCTGATAGTTTCAGAAAGGATTCAAAAATAATAAATTTTATGTATTCTAAGAGTAAGACATATATTTTGTTGTTTTTGATTGTTTTTTCTATGGTTTCGTTTATGCATTCTATCTTATATGTTTTTGCACTAATGATTACATTCATATTATTTTTCTTGGTGTATACCATAGATATAAATCGTTATAATCTCTCAGCTATTGCCTCAGTAATAGGACTGTTCAAAAAAGAGTCTGTTAGTTAAAAGGATATTTTGGATGAAAACAAAAAAATTGATGATGGTTGCACTGGTCAGTTCCACTCTGGCCCTTTCAGGGTGTGGTGCGATGAGCACAGCAATCAAGAAGCGTAACCTTGAGGTGAAGACTCAGATGAGTGAGACCATCTGGCTTGAACCCGCCAGCGAACGCACGGTATTTCTGCAGATCAAAAACACGTCTGATAAAGACATGAGTGGGCTGCAGGGCAAAATTGCTGATGCTGTGAAAGCAAAAGGATATCAGGTGGTGACTTCTCCGGATAAAGCCTACTACTGGATTCAGGCGAATGTGCTGAAGGCCGATAAGATGGATCTGCGGGAGTCTCAGGGATGGCTGAACCGTGGTTATGAGGGCGCAGCAGTTGGTGCAGCGTTAGGTGCCGGTATCACCGGATATAATTCCAGTTCTGCCGGTGCCACACTCGGTGTGGGCCTTGCTGCCGGTCTGGTGGGTATGGCTGCAGATGCGATGGTGGAAGATGTGAACTATACCATGATCACGGATGTGCAGATTGCAGAGCGTACTAAGGCAACGGTGACAACGGATAATGTTGCCGCCCTGCGTCAGGGCACATCAGGTGCGAAAATTCAGACCAGTACTGAAACAGGTAACCAGCATAAATACCAGACCCGTGTGGTCTCAAATGCGAACAAGGTTAACCTGAAATTTGAAGAGGCGAAGCCTGTTCTCGAAGACCAGCTGGCCAAATCAATCGCAAATATTCTCTGATTATCTTCCGGAGGCTGGTCTGACCGGCCTCCTGACTGACGCCTCGCTTTGCTCGTTGTCCAACCCCGGAAAGAAATAAAATAAATTTTATTTCTCCCCGGCGTTTCCGAAATAAATATGAAAACACTGAGCGGTTGTGCAAATTCTTTGTGCGACCGTGAAGTGTTGCCGGCGAAGCCGGAATTTAACGGTTATTAATCTTTTCATCATTAATAATCAGTCCGACTGACTTTTTTTCTTCGGAATATCATCATGAGTTTTAACGCAAAGGATATGACCCAGGGCGGTCAGATTGCGTCCATGCGTATCCGCATGTTCAGCCAGATCGCCAATATCATGCTTTACTGCCTGTTTATTTTTTTCTGGATACTCGTTGGTCTGGTTTTATGGGTAAAAATAAGCTGGCAGACGTTTGTGAACGGCTGTATTTACTGGTGGTGTACCACGCTGGAAGGCATGCGGGATTTAATCAAGTCCCAGCCGGTCTATGAGATCCAGTATTACGGCAAAACCTTCCGGATGAACGCTGCTCAGGTACTGCATGATAAATATATGATCTGGTGCGGAGAGCAGCTATGGTCCGCATTCGTTCTGGCTACAGTTGTGGCACTGGTTATTTGCCTGATTACCTTCTTTGTTGTCTCCTGGATTCTGGGGCGTCAGGGTAAACAACAGAGCGAAAATGAAGTCACAGGTGGTCGTCAGCTGACGGAGAACCCGAAAGACGTTGCCCGGATGCTGAAAAAAGACGGCAAGGACTCCGATATCCGGATTGGCGACCTGCCGATTATCCGGGATTCCGAAATCCAGAACTTCTGTCTGCACGGCACGGTCGGGGCCGGTAAGTCGGAAGTTATCCGTCGTCTGGCCAACTACGCCCGTCAGCGTGGAGATATGGTGGTGATTTATGACCGTTCAGGGGAATTTGTTAAAAGTTACTATGATCCCTCCATCGATAAAATCCTGAATCCGCTGGATGCCCGCTGTGCCGCCTGGGATTTGTGGAAGGAGTGCCTGACACAGCCGGATTTTGATAATACCGCGAACACGCTGATCCCGATGGGCACAAAAGAGGACCCGTTCTGGCAGGGTTCAGGACGTACCATTTTTGCGGAAGCGGCGTACCTGATGCGTAATGACCCCAACCGCAGCTACAGCAAACTGGTGGACACACTGCTTTCCATCAAAATCGAAAAACTGCGTACCTTCCTGCGTAATTCACCGGCGGCCAACCTGGTGGAAGAGAAAATTGAGAAAACGGCGATTTCCATCCGTGCTGTGCTGACCAACTACGTGAAAGCCATCCGTTACCTGCAGGGGATTGAGCATAACGGTGAGTCTTTTACCATCCGTGACTGGATGCGGGGTGTCCGGGAAGATCAGAAAAACGGCTGGCTGTTTATCTCGTCGAATGCCGACACCCATGCCTCCCTGAAGCCGGTGATCTCCATGTGGCTGTCCATTGCCATTCGTGGTCTGCTGGCAATGGGAGAAAACCGTAACCGTCGTGTGTGGTTTTTCTGTGATGAGCTACCCACGTTACACAAACTGCCGGACCTGGTGGAGATCCTGCCGGAAGCCCGTAAGTTCGGTGGCTGTTATGTGTTTGGTATCCAGTCCTATGCCCAGCTGGAAGATATCTACGGTGAGAAAGCGGCTGCCACGCTGTTTGACGTCATGAACACCCGTGCCTTTTTCCGTTCTCCCAGCCATAAGATTGCAGAGTTCGCTGCCGGTGAGATTGGTGAGAAAGAGCACCTGAAAGCCAGCGAGCAGTACTCCTACGGTGCTGATCCGGTACGTGACGGGGTATCGACCGGTAAGGATATGGAGCGCCAGACGCTGGTCAGTTATTCCGACATTCAGTCTCTGCCGGATTTGACCTGTTATGTCACCCTGCCCGGACCGTATCCGGCAGTAAAACTCTCACTGAAATATCAGGCACGTCCGAAGGTTGCCCCTGAGTTTATTCCGCGTGACATCAACCCGGAAATGGAGAACCGCCTGAGCGCCGTACTTGCCGCAAGGGAAGCAGAAGGTCGTCAGATGGCCAGCCTCTTCGAACCGGATGTGCCGGAGGTTGTTTCCGGAGAAGACGTGACTCAGGCTGAACAGCCGCAACAGCCGCAACAGCCGCAACAGCCGCAACAGCCGCAACAGCCGCAACAGCCGGTGTCTCCTGCCATCAACGATAAGAAGTCAGATTCAGGTGTGAATGTTCCGGCAGGGGGGATCGAGCAGGAGCTGAAAATGAAACCGGAAGAAGAGATGGAACAGCAACTGCCACCCGGGATCAGTGAATCCGGTGAAGTGGTGGATATGGCCGCTTATGAGGCATGGCAACAGGAAAATCATCCGGACATCCAGCAGCAGATGCAGCGTCGTGAAGAGGTGAACATTAATGTGCACCGGGAGCGCGGGGAGGATGTTGAGCCGGGAGATGATTTCTGATGATGAGTATCGCGCAGGTCAGATCGGCCGGAAGTGCCGGTAACTATTATACCGACAAGGATAATTACTATGTGCTGGGCAGCATGGGAGAACGCTGGGCCGGCAGGGGGGCTGAACAGCTGGGACTGCAGGGCAGTGTCGATAAGGATGTTTTTACCCGTCTTCTGGAGGGCAGGCTGCCGGACGGAGCGGATCTAAGCCGCATGCAGGATGGCAGTAACAGGCATCGTCCCGGCTACGATCTGACCTTCTCCGCCCCCAAAAGTGTCTCCATGATGGCCATGTTAGGTGGCGATAAGCGCCTGATTGATGCACATAACCAGGCCGTGGACTTTGCTGTTCGTCAGGTGGAGGCGCTGGCCTCCACACGGGTGATGACGGACGGACAGTCAGAAACGGTGCTGACCGGTAATCTGGTGATGGCACTGTTTAACCACGACACCAGTCGCGATCAGGAACCACAGTTACACACGCATGCGGTGGTGGCCAATGTCACGCAGCATAACGGCGAATGGAAGACACTGAGCAGTGACAAAGTGGGGAAAACGGGGTTCATTGAGAATGTGTACGCTAATCAGATTGCCTTTGGCAGGCTCTACCGGGAAAAACTGAAAGAGCAGGTTGAGGCGCTGGGCTATGAAACCGAAGTGGTGGGTAAGCACGGTATGTGGGAGATGCCGGGCGTACCGGTGGAGGCCTTTTCCGGACGCTCACAGGCAATCCGGGAGGCCGTCGGGGAAGATGCCTCGCTGAAATCCCGGGATGTGGCGGCACTGGATACGCGAAAATCCAAACAGCACGTCGATCCTGAAGTCAGAATGGCTGAATGGATGCAGACGCTGAAGGAAACCGGGTTCGACATCCGGGCATATCGTGACGCGGCGGATCAGCGTGCGGAGACCCGCACGCAGGCGCCCGGGGCTGTTTCACAGGAGGGGCCGGATGTGCAGCAGGCGGTGACACAGGCCATTGCCGGATTAAGTGAACGAAAAGTGCAGTTTACGTACACGGACGTGCTGGCCAGAACGGTCGGCATACTGCCGCCGGAAAATGGTGTGATTGAGCGGGCCCGCGCCGGTATCGATGAGGCCATCAGCCGTGAGCAGCTCATTCCCCTCGATCGTGAGAAGGGGCTGTTCACGTCCGGGATTCATGTGCTCGATGAGCTGTCAGTCCGGGCACTCAGTCGTGACATCATGAAACAGAACCGGGTGACCGTACATCCGGAGAAAAGTGTCCCCCGGACGGCTGGTTACAGCGATGCGGTCAGTGTTCTGGCACAGGACCGTCCGTCGCTGGCCATTGTGTCCGGGCAGGGCGGTGCAGCCGGGCAGCGTGAGCGGGTGGCTGAACTGGTCATGATGGTCCGGGAGCAGGGGCGGGAGGTGCAGATTATCGCTGCTGACCGTCGCTCGCAGATGAACCTGAAGCAGGATGAACGGCTGTCCGGTGAGCTGATAACCGGACGTCGTCAGCTGCTGGAAGGCATGGCCTTCACGCCGGGCAGCACTGTTATCGTTGACCAGGGCGAAAAACTCTCCCTGAAAGAGACGTTAACCCTGCTGGACGGTGCCGCACGTCATAACGTACAGGTCCTGATAACCGACAGCGGGCAGCGAACCGGTACAGGCAGTGCGCTGATGGCCATGAAGGATGCCGGGGTGAACACATATCGCTGGCAGGGGGGAGAACAGCGACCGGCCACCATCATCAGTGAACCGGACCGTAATGTCCGCTATGCCCGGCTGGCCGGAGATTTTGCGGCCAGCGTGAAAGCCGGAGAAGAGAGCGTGGCACAGGTCAGCGGAGTACGGGAACAGGCCATACTGACACAGGCCATTCGCAGTGAGCTGAAAACACAGGGCGTGCTCGGACACCAGGAGGTGACCATGACGGCACTGTCACCGGTCTGGCTGGACAGCCGGAGCCGTTATCTGCGGGATATGTACCGTCCGGGGATGGTGATGGAGCAGTGGAACCCGGAGACACGCAGTCATGACCGCTATGTTATCGACCGGGTGACGGCGCAGAGTCACAGCCTGACCCTGCGGGATGCGCAGGGTGAAACGCAGGTGGTGCGTATTTCCTCCCTGGACAGCAGCTGGTCGCTGTTCCGGCCGGAAAAAATGCCGGTGGCAGACGGCGAGCGACTGAGGGTGACAGGGAAAATTTCCGGACTCCGCGTCTCCGGCGGTGACCGCCTGCAGGTGGCATCCGTCAGTGAAGATGCGATGACGGTTGTTGTGCCGGGGCGGGCTGAACCGGCCTCCCTGCCTGTGAGCGATTCACCATTCACGGCACTGAAGCTGGAGAACGGCTGGGTGGAAACGCCCGGGCATTCCGTCAGCGACAGTGCGAAGGTTTTTGCCTCCGTCACACAGATGGCAATGGACAACGCCACCCTGAACGGTCTGGCCCGCAGCGGTCGTGATGTCCGGCTGTATTCCTCACTGGATGAAACCCGTACTGCGGAAAAACTTGCCCGCCATCCCTCCTTTACGGTGGTTTCTGAGCAGATAAAGGCGCGTGCCGGTGAGACATTGCTGGAAACCGCTATCAGTCTGCAGAAAACCGGGCTTCACACGCCGGCACAGCAGGCTATTCATCTGGCGCTTCCTGTGGTGGAAAGTAAAAACCTGGCCTTCAGCATGGTGGACCTGCTGACAGAGGCGAAGTCGTTTGCTGCAGAAGGAACCAGTTTTACTGAACTGGGAGGGGAAATCAATGCGCAGATAAAACGCGGTGATTTACTGTATGTGGATGTGGCAAAAGGCTATGGCACAGGCCTGCTGGTTTCCCGTGCGTCGTATGAGGCAGAAAAGAGCATTCTTCGCCATATTCTCGAAGGTAAGGAGGCGGTCACGCCACTGATGGAGAGAGTACCTGGCGAACTCATGGAGAAACTGACATCAGGACAGCGTGCCGCTACCCGCATGATACTGGAAACGTCCGACCGTTTCACGGTGGTGCAGGGCTATGCCGGTGTGGGTAAGACCACACAGTTCCGGGCGGTGATGTCAGCCGTGAACATGCTGCCGGAGAGTGAACGTCCCCGTGTCGTGGGGCTGGGGCCCACGCACCGTGCGGTCGGTGAGATGCGCAGCGCCGGCGTGGATGCACAGACGCTGGCGTCCTTTCTGCATGACACGCAGCTGCTGCAGCGCAGCGGAGAAACGCCGAATTTCAGCAACACGCTGTTCCTGCTCGATGAGAGCTCTATGGTGGGCAATACCGACATGGCACGGGCATACGCCCTGATTGCGGCCGGTGGCGGTCGTGCCGTGGCCAGTGGTGACACGGACCAGTTGCAGGCCATCGCGCCCGGTCAGCCTTTCCGTCTCCAGCAGACGCGCAGTGCTGCCGATGTGGCCATCATGAAGGAGATTGTGCGCCAGACGCCGGAGCTGCGGGAGGCGGTATACAGCCTGATTAACCGGGATGTGGAAAGGGCACTGTCCGGGCTTGAGAGTGTGAAACCGTCTCAGGTGCCACGTCTGGAGGGCGCATGGGCACCGGAGCACTCCGTGACGGAGTTCAGTCACAGCCAGGAAGCGAAACTGGCAGAAGCGCAGCAGAAGGCGATGCAGAAAGGCGAGGCTTTCCCGGATGTCCCCATGACACTGTATGAAGCCATTGTCCGCGACTATACCGGCAGAACACCGGAAGCACGGGAGCAGACGCTGATTGTCACGCACCTGAATGAGGACCGGCGCGTGCTGAACAGCATGATTCATGATGCACGGGAAAAGGCCGGTGAGCTGGGAAAAGAGCAGGTCATGGTGCCTGTCCTGAACACAGCGAATATACGCGACGGGGAGCTGCGTCGTCTCTCCACCTGGGAGACACATCGGGACGCACTTGCCCTGGTGGATAATGTGTATCACCGGATTGCCGGTATCAGCAAGGATGACGGGCTGATAACCCTGCAGGATGCGGAAGGTAACACGCGGCTGATTTCGCCCCGGGAGGCGGTGGCTGAAGGCGTCACACTGTACACTCCGGACACCATCCGGGTGGGAACCGGTGACCGGATGCGCTTCACGAAGAGTGACCGGGAGCGCGGTTATGTGGCCAACAGCGTCTGGACGGTGACAGCGGTTTCCGGTGACAGTGTCACGCTGTCGGACGGACAGCAGACCCGGGTGATTCGCCCCGGTCAGGAGCGGGCAGAGCAACATATTGACCTGGCCTATGCCATCACCGCCCACGGTGCGCAGGGGGCAAGTGAAACCTTTGCCATTGCGCTTGAAGGCACGGAAGGTAACCGGAAACAGATGGCCGGCTTTGAGTCAGCCTACGTGGCCCTGTCGCGTATGAAGCAGCATGTGCAGGTGTATACCGATAACCGTCAGGGCTGGACGGATGCCATTAACAATGCCGTACAGAAAGGAACTGCCCACGATGTGCTAGAGCCGAAATCGGACCGGGAGGTCATGAATGCAGAGCGGCTGTTCAGTACGGCGCGGGAGCTGCGGGACGTGGTGGCCGGCCGTGCCGTTCTCCGTCAGGCAGGGCTGGCCGGGGGAGACAGTCCTGCACGGTTTATTGCACCCGGGCGCAAATATCCGCAGCCGTATGTGGCACTGCCGGCTTTTGACCGTAACGGCAAGTCAGCTGGTATCTGGCTGAACCCGCTGACCACGGATGACGGAAACGGGCTGCGGGGCTTCAGTGGTGAAGGCCGGGTGAAAGGCAGCGGGGATGCGCAGTTCGTGGCCCTGCAGGGCAGCCGTAACGGAGAGAGCCTGCTGGCTGATAATATGCAGGATGGTGTCCGGATTGCCCGTGATAATCCTGACAGCGGTGTGGTGGTAAGAATCGCCGGTGAAGGTCGTCCGTGGAATCCCGGTACCATCACCGGTGGTCGCGTGTGGGGGGATATCCCGGACAACAGCGTTCAGCCGGGAGCCGGAAATGGCGAACCGGTCACGGCAGAGGTACTGGCACAGCGGCAGGCTGAAGAGGCCATCCGCCGTGAAACGGAACGCCGTGCGGATGAAATTGTCCGTAAAATGGCAGAGAACAAACCTGACCTGCCGGACGGCAAAACAGAGCAGGCTGTCAGGGATATTGCCGGGCTGGAGCGTGACCGGTCTGCCATATCTGAACGGGAAGCCGCGCTGCCGGAGAGTGTACTGCGTGAACCACAACGGGTGCGGGAAGCGGTCCGGGAGGTTGCCCGGGAAAATCTGCTGCAGGAGCGACTGCAGCAGATGGAGCGGGATATGGTTCGTGACCTGCAGAAAGAGAAAACCCTGGGCGGAGACTGACACAGGAAGATAAACGCTGATGACAACGGATAACACGAACACAACACGTAATGATTCACTGGCTGCCCGGACCGATACCTGGTTGCAGTCGTTGCTGGTCTGGTCACCCGGACAGCGGGATATCATCAAAACGGTGGCACTGGTGCTGATGGTTCTGGACCATGCAAACCGCATTCTGCATCTGGACCAGTCGTGGATGTTTCTGGTCGGGCGTGGGGCCTTTCCGCTGTTTGCCCTGGTGTGGGGGCTGAATCTGTCCCGTCATACGCATATCCGGCAGGAGGCCATTAACCGGCTGTGGGGATGGGCGGTGATTGCCCAGTTCGCATATTATCTGGCCGGCTTTCCCTGGTATGAGGGGAATATCCTGTTTGCCTTTGCAGTTGCGGCACAGGTGCTGACATGGTGTGAAACGCGCACCTGGTGGCGTTCCGCAGAGACCATGTTGCTTCTGGCAATGTGGTTGCCTTTCTCCGGCACCAGTTACGGCATTGCCGGGCTGCTGATGCTGGCAGTCAGCCACCGGCTGTACCGGGCGGAAGACAGAGCGGAACGTCTGGCGCTGGTCGCCTGCCTGCTGGCTGTTATTCCGGCGCTTAACCTTGCCACCAGTGATGCAGCGGCGGTGGCCGGTCTTGTGATGACGGTGCTGACCGTTGGTCTGGTGTCGTGTGCAGGAAAATCATTACCCCGTTTCTGGCCCGGGGATTTTTTCCCGGTATTCTACGCCTGTCATCTGGCTGTGCTGGGCGTTCTGGCGCTGTGACGGGTGTGGTATCTTTGACCGTAACAGGATGATTCGTCAGAGGCAGAACACAGCATGACAGAGCAGAAGCGACCGGTACTGACACTGAAGCGGAAAACGGAAGGGGAGACGCCTGTCCGCAGCCGGAAAACCATCATCAATGTCACCACGCCACCAAAGTGGAAGGTGAAAAAGCAGAAGCTGGCCGAGAAAGCAGCCCGGGAAGCAGAGCTGGCGGCAAAAAAAGCGCAGGCCAGACAGGCGCTGTCCATTTATCTGAACCTGCCCACACTGGATGAGGCCGTGAACACCCTGAAGCCCTGGTGGCCGGGATTGTTTGACGGTGACACGCCCCGGCTTCTGGCCTGCGGTATCCGGGACGTGTTACTGGAAGACGTGGCGCAGCGGAATATCCCGCTCTCGCATAAAAAACTGCGCCGGGCGCTGAAGGCCATCACCCGTTCAGAAAGCTATCTGTGTGCCATGAAAGCCGGTGCCTGCCGGTATGACACGGAAGGGTATGTGACGGAGCATATTTCTCAGGAGGAGGAAGCGTATGCGGCAGCGCGTCTGGATAAAATCCGCCGCCAGAACCGGATAAAGGCAGAACTTCAGGCCGTGCTTGATGAGAAATAAAAAAAAGCCTCCCTCAGGGAGGGGAGGCAGGGAAATAAGGCTTAAAAGGAAATAACTTCCGTACCCGAAAGAAAGCCATTCCACTGAACTATTTATCACAATAATACTGACAACTAAAGGGGGAAGGAAAATGAACGGAACAGGGCGTGATTCGCAAAACTCCGGGGTATGGCGCTACCGGCAGGTCGGATGCCGGGCTGTCCGGCTGGAAGTCAGGGGGGGACTGGCCGGGAGCCGCTGAGGCATGGCTACGGGCTGCGCAGTCTGCTCCCCGGACAGACTGGCAACAGTTTGCACAACAGCGGGCTGAACGGTGCCGGAGGCGCTGCCGGGGAAAGGTGTAACGAAAAAACAGCCTTCGTTGCTCCAGGGAACCGGAAGGCTGAAGTATGCATGAGATTTTTCTTTTTTATATCTGGCCTGGCAGTATGACCAGTCAGCATTCATTATCACAGGATTATTGCTGTATTAAGTAATAGCGTGCTGTTTTGTGATTGATTTCATAAAACAAGACGTCGTTTAATATACGCCTGAATATTCACGAGGGAAGTCTTTCTTTTTATATGGTGTTCCCGGAAATAAAATATTTTGTGTTATTGCTCACCCGGTTATGAATAAAAGGTAAAAACATGGAAGAAAATAATACGAGTACAGATAAAAACACCCTGACAGCCCTTATTGATTATGAAAACTGTGGCAGCCTGAAAAATATTTCCCTTGAGCAGTATGGGGAACTGATTATTTTTGTCGGGCCACAGCAGAACGTCGTTGTTCTTCCTGCAGACTCTTTTCCTGAAGGTGCGAGAATCACTATCAGGCAGGTGAGTGGTGTGTCCAGGAATAATGTCGATTTTCATCTTGTTCTGGAGCTGGTGCGTATTTTCATGAAAGGAGATCACTCAATAACTTCCATCGAGATCGGGTAATAACATTTGAACAGATCGCTGAATAACATCGATGGAGATCACTTTTGACTCATTTTGTTATTCAGTGATCTCCA
>SKEO01000481.1_pt1 | contig 38363 bp, 43 predicted proteins | sample 4826801 | NCBI WGS metagenome assembly SKEO01 (sample SAMN11008807, study PRJNA524170) | human gut metagenome | biome: Human fecal sample; material: Feces; isolation source: fecal sample from pouch patient p3 | host: Homo sapiens | place: Israel: Tel-Aviv | collected 2016-02-25 | reverse complement strand
CACTGTCTTTTCGTGGGTCGAATCCATTCTTTTTAAGTCCTTTTGCAATATCTAATAAACTCATGTGTATATTCTCCTTTTAATTAAAATAAATCTTCGTCGTTAGTTGTTTTCGGTTTCACTTCAGTTTTAGCAACTGATGCCGTTTGTGTATTGTGGCGAGCTGGTTCAACAGCTCCTCGAATAGTTTGTAAAATCTTTAAAATCGCTTTGTCATCGACTTGATCTGCATAATATGTTTTGCGTTTTCAGTCAATTTCACGATTGTAATTATTGCCAATTTTCTCAGTATGAATCATCAAATCGGAATTACCATTGATAAGATTGACATATTTATCTTTCAAACTTGGTTTGTCTTTCGTAGCATTACCTTTGTCGTCATATTCTGAAATTTGACGACTAATATAAATGACGTTCATTGGTAAAGCTTTTAAATCAATCACAAGCTCTGTCAAAGCTTGATTGAAATAATCATAGCCTTTGCCATAGCTGATTTCAGATAATGACTTAACACCAAACTGACCGCAGACAGCAATTTTGATCATGTCGATAATATCGTCAATAACATCTACTACTACTGTTTCGTAGGTGTGTTCTTGCGTTTGCAAAGCCAGTAAGATTTCACTAAGCTGGTCGATAACTGATTTTGTAATGCGTCCGCTTCTGTCCCTCTCATTAATCAGCTGGATAGCTGGTACGCTGTTAGCACTAGCATTTCCGTCTGTATTTAGAATAATTGGGTTTGGAAACTCATTAGCCAAATATGATTTTCCGCTCATGGTTTCACCATAGATAAAATAATTCCGTGGCGTGTCTTTCGGAACTTGTGGTTTGTTCTCTGGTAGTTTAAACACTCTTATTCTCCTTTGTAGTAAAATTCAATAACGTTGACATCGTGTTGTTGACGACTTCCTGTTACTCGCCACAACAATTGACGATAGTCGTCATATTCGCCACTATCTTCAGCGACTGGATCAAGCACAGCAATTGTTTGAAATTTGTATTGTAAGCCATCAACACCAACACCTAAAACTTGATTTGTGGCGACAACTATTTTATGATCAAGGCCTTCTTTGATGTCGCCAGTCCAAATGCCTATTTCTGGATGTCGTTCATGGATAACATTAACAATTTGCTTTGACTTGCTGACAATCAACATGCCGTGCGGCGCTCGTTCAATCAAACCATCTAACTCTTTTAAAAGTGACGTATCTTCATTGATTGCTTTTAATTTTGGGAAATCAACAGTTACACCTGTTTGATTTAAATATTGTTCAAACGTCTTACGTCCAAACGATTGCTTAGCCATTGCCGTTTTACCGTCGATTGTCACTAAATTCAATTTCTTAAATTGCTTTAGCTTTTTAGGATTAGCGACTGGAACTGTCTTTTGAAAAAATTTGATGTCATAGCCATTGTTCTTTTTGGCATTTTCAATCTCTTCGATTTCTTCCCAACGCATGAAATTTGGTAATTTAGAAACATAGCTTTCATAGTCCCTAAAGTCATCCCACTTCTCTTTTGAGTAAGAGAATGGATCATATACCATTTTTCCGTGCGTTTTCTGCCAATCAAATTTTCTGTTAGGGTTAGCAAAACCCCACAGCGTTTTTTCTAGCGGATAGAAATTTTGTCCTTTTTTTCTAATCGGTGTGGCTGATAATCCTATCGTGTAATTGCGCTTTATTTTGGCATATGCTCGCACGTTTTTATCACTTGATACATTTTGCCACTCATCAATAATAAGCACGTCACAAGCTATTTTTTGCGCTTTAACACGATTTTGCAAAGCTCTATCGGTTAGATAAATAACTTCAAAGTCTTTGTCAAAGCCAAATTTTTGAACTGTATCTTTCCAACCATCTAAAATAGCTACTCGATTATTAACGATGATGACTTTGTCAACACTTTTAGCTTTACAGATTGATAAAGCACAGATGGTTTTACCTCTGCCCCCCAAAGCTTCCAAGAAAATGCCATGAACTGGATTTTCAATACTTCTTTTTACGGCTTCTTCTTGCCATTTTCTAAGCGTGATTTTGATGTTCAATCACCACCTTTCCAATGTCTTGAACAACTTCTTCAATGTCGTTTCGCATCCCCCAAAACAAGCCCAGCCTTGCAGCTGCTCTGCAATCCTGATGATGGCTTTTTTCAAATTTCCATAGACCCAAAACTTTTAAAAGTTCATCTGGGATATCGGACTTATAGCCAGCGTTTCTTTGCAGAATCAAATCCGGAAAGCACATTTCAATAAAAGCAATCGTCTCCAATACTGAATTATCTTTTGATTTGTCATTATCACGAGCTTCGAATTTTTCAACAACAACGACATCTGGCTCTAAATCAAATCCAATAGTTGTGTACCATTCTTTAAAACCTCGCATGCCATATGTTGCTACCCAAGAACATTCAAGCCTTGCATTATCTAATAGGACGATGCCTGTCGTGCTTGTTTTGATTTTGTTTGACGACGGATCAATCGATAAAATCTTCATTTTCCGTATTCCTCTTCAATTAATTCGGTAGCTACTGTCTCAAAATCACTAAAGTTTTTAACTTGTCGTTGCCTTTCAGCAAACAATGCTTCGAACGGTAAACCTTTTATTTTAGGTTGCCAACGCTCGATAATCTCTTCCATTGCCTCAAAGACCTCTTTTTCGATTTCCTTTGTAAATTCACCATCTTTAATTTGAATGGTTTCGTTACTAACACCACCATATTTTTCAAAATATTCTGGTGCTAAAATCAACTCTTTGCGTTTGTTCACGTATACTCTCAATCGTAAGACCTCACTTTCCATAATTGATAAATCTGTTCACTTTCACAATGTGGACATTCAAGAGGTGGGTAACTATCAATAATTTCCCAACGCTCACCACAATCCAAGCAGCGGTATTCGTATGTGTACATTATTGATTCACCTCTTAAATCGCGTCATCTGGTAAACCATGCATGCGATTGTATGAGATTTGACTCTCTTCGTATGGAAAATGTTCCGGATATACACGCTTTGGTTCTTCTTTCTTACGTGCTCGTTTACCGAACAATGTTAATGTAATTACTTCAGCGAACGCTAAAACTGCGACTGCGATAATTAAATATGTCATGTTATATTCCTACTCTTTCTTCTAGTTTGATATTTTCCAGCATTTCTGCTAATGTTTCTTTTTTTGATAAATATCTATTGCGCGATTTCCATTTAACAAATAATGCAAAACCTTCATAGTTGATAAAGACTATCTTATGTGTTGGGTTGTCAATGTACCTGTTGAAATCTGGATGATCACGCATTTCAGCTGCCCATTGCTTAGCGACGGATTTGCTAAGGCCTTCCCAACGTTGCATAAGATGGTCATAATCGCCCCACTCCGCTTTTTCGTCATTACCAACAGCTTTATACGTTATATTTGCTTTCGGCATAGCACACTCCTTTTAAATGTGATATAATCTAGTTAAGTTTTTTTGTTAAGTCACTGATTTCTCAGTGGCTTTTTTGTTTCCAGCTAGGCTGGTATAGCCCTAGCAGACCTAATGGAGCTTCATTTCAACACGTCAATTATTTATAATTTTTAAGGAAGTTGTCTGCTAGAACTGTAGCAACCTAGCTGGAAATATGTATATTGTCACCTATCTGTTTTTGATAATGCTATTTCTTTCATGTATTATCCTTTCTGAATTCGTCTAAACTAACATCTAAAACGTCAGCGATTTTGACCATATTTCGAAATGAGATTTTACTATTCCGAATGTTTTGGATTGTGTTTTTACTAATTCCTGCTTTTTCCGCAAGTTCTTTTTTTGTCATTCCTTTTTCAATCAAAATATGATTTAATTTTTTCCACATATCTTCACCAAAACACAATATGTTGTATCTGTTTTTAATTTTACCCACTACATATTGTGATTAATTCCACTTTCTGCTATAATATAGATATGACAATCAGGTAAAAAACTTTAACTACCAAACCAAGCGATTTCCTGTGAGTCAAATAAGTTAGAAAGGAGGTGAAAATATGGATTGGAATCAAATATTAATTACATTCTTAACTGCTTGCGTCCCATCAGTCCTTACATATTTTGCTACTAGGAAGCAAATAGATTCTAAAATTAAGGAAGTTGAAATTAAATCCGCTAACGAAATTAATCGACTTGAAAAAGAAACTGAACTTAGAATTAAAGAATCTCAGCAAAATCAGCAAATGGACTGGACAAATAAATTTATGTCTGGCGAGTTAGATTTAGCAAGTCTTACGAATTCAGTTGACCAACTTGCACAACTCCAACAAGTAGTTAAAAAACTTCAGAAGTAGAGTCTTTGTACTCTGCTTTTTCTGATATATTTTTAAGGGTTTCAATGCATTCCAACATACCATCAAGCCAACCTTTGACGTAATCTTTAGTATGATTTGAAGCAAATTTTAAAAACTGTTCTTCCGGTGTCATATTTTTACTCCTTATAATTAATCTTGCTATTCAATGCTTGGCTTGCGATTTCGGCTTGAATAGCTTTTTTAATAGCCTGACCATGTTCAGTTAAACTTGCATTTTGTCCAACTAATAGAATGGCTTCCTGATAAGTTTCGGATTGAACCAATGCTTGTGTAGCTTTGACTTTAACTAAGTCTTCCACTTCTTTTGCTAAATTTTCCATAGGCTTTTGCTCCTTTTAATTTTCTTCAAATTCTTCCCATGGCTCACGAATACCAAGAATTTTAGAAACACGTAGTTTTAAATCAACACTACCTTTACCAGTTTTGAGCAAATCGGTAATGGTACCTTGACTTCGTAAACCAACCGCTTGTGTTAAATCTGCTTTCGACCAGTTTTTTTCTTTCAATCGTTGTTCGACTAAAGCAATCCATTTTTTATGTTGCTGACTCATTTTGTATATTTCCTTTCTTTAAAATGATAAAGCGAATTTTTTTGCGAATTTTTTATGCTTTTTATTGACTTTTTTAAATCAATAGATTAAAATCAAAGTATAAGAAAATCACTAACAAAATACTTGATAAATACTGATAATCAAAGTCGCCAAACTTATTTTTTTTAGTTTTATCTTCGTTTTTTGTTTCGCTTATTCATTCGCTTTACATTTTATATTGTAATCTATTGATTAAATAAAGTCAATGGTTTTTAATCAAAAAATTACAATATTTTTTGTAATGCTTAGAAAGGTTGTTATATCAATGTTTCCAACATTCGAAAAAATTAAAGAACTCGCTGATAAAAAAGGGATTTCAATCAATAGATTAGAAGAACAACTTGGTTTTAGTAGAAATACAATCTACAACATGAAAACCAAGAAGCCTAACGCAGAAAGAGTTGCAGCAATCGCCGACTATTTCAATGTGTCTACAGATTATCTATTGGGACGCACTGATAATCCAAGAATTGCTTCTGATGATACTGCATCAGAATACACTACTGAAGATTTACGTAAAATGGCAAAAAATGCCAAAACATTTGACGGTAAACCCCTCACAGATGAAGACGTCGATGCTATCACAAACATCATCGAGATTTATTTGAAAGGGAGAAAATGAGCAGACAGAGAAAATTATCACACCCTGAACTAATCACTCACCTAGAAAACAAAGGAGTCACTTTTGAAAAGTGCTCTAAGGGGCAAGCTATCAACTTCATTGATAAAAATAACTATTACTATAAAGTCTCTGCCTTCCGAAAGAACTTTAAGAAGAAAAACGACAAATACCAAAATTTAGATTTCGAATACCTAAAAGACTTAGCGGCCATTGATTTTCATGTAAGAAATTTACTTCTAAATATTTCTATTAACACTGAGCACTTCATCAAGACAGAACTCTGCCGACAAATAGATAATAATCCCCACGAAGATGGTTATAGCATTGTCAAAGAATTTAAAGACCTAGAACATGGCAAATATTACGACATCACTTGGCGAAAATTTAGAGTTTCACGCTATCAAAACGACATGTACCTCAAACGAAGAGATAATGTCCCCTATTGGGCATTATTAGAGCACATGGATTATGGATGCCTGATGAAATTCCTAGAAATATACTATGAAAAATACAAACCAAGATCATTAAAAAAAGCCTATGAACTAGGTAACAATGCAAGATATATCAGAAACGCTTGTGCTCATAATAGTGTATTTATCCTAAATATCTTTAAGGATGACAACAAACTTAAAAATACAACCGCCGCCGTAACAACGCTGGCAGCACAAACCGACTTATTGAAATATAAAAACTACAAAAAGGTCAATGACCTATTATCCTTGTTTGCATTAGCCAAATCATACTGCTCACCAAAGGTATTTGGTTACCAGAAGGAAGATCTCAACAAGTTTATTGAGAGATGCAAACGACACGAGCAAGATTACAAGAAAAATCCAACTTTAATAAAAATGTTTATTATTTTTCAAAAAATCATTGCAATCTGGTAGTGTTTTATGTTATGATATTTGTACGTGTAAGACTGATTCAGTTCAGCGCCCTATACTTCATGCGTGCGTGAAGAAGGGAATCCAACATTCACAAGAAAGTCGGTTGAATATTTCAGCCGGCTTTTTAAGCATTATAAAGGGATTTGCACAATATGACTATTGAAGAACTTGTTGAATCGTATGGAGTTACACTAGCTTATTTTGATAACGAGCTATGGCCACGACCTGGAATCTATATTGATGACATTAAAATTATCTTCGTCAATAAATCACTTTCGGAAGAAGCTATGAAGAAAGTTGTTTATCATGAGCTTGGACATCTTGAACATGACTCTAGCCAATATCAAAGACGTCATGAACAATTCGAGTTACAAGCTAATCGAAACATGATCAGACTCTTATTAGAAGAAGAGTTGAGAGAATCAGATTATGAATTCAACTACGTTAATTTCATGCAAAGGCACCAATTGAATACTGTAGCTGATGAATGCATGGTAATTGATGAATACTATAATTTAATGGATATTGTTTAAAAAAGCTATGTGCAATCACTGAACCACGTTAAAAGCTGGAATAAAAAGGGAATTGTAAAAAAATGAAAAAGTTTATCAAAATGCCACTTTTTTGGTCAACGGTCGTTTTAGGATTGTTAACAATTATATTTGCATTCGCTACCTATTCGCTGGCTGATAGGGTGGATGCGATTAATGACGCATTAGACAAATATGGCATGTATTATGACGAAAAAGATGATGACATTTATCGCGAGAGTTCATCGAATAAAACAAGCTACTCAAGTAGCTCCTCTGAAGAAGAGGAAGAAACAACTACTGCTTCATCTTCAAAAGAAGTGCAATTTTACAAAACAGGAACCGGAATCGATTTTTCAAATGGTTTGATGGTTAAAGTCAACAGCATTACTCAAGACACTTCTAGAGCTTTGAATGATGATACAGGAAATATTCCTGTAGTCGTTAACTTTACAATCGAAAACAAAGGAAACAGTTCATGGTCAATGAATCCACAATATTTCAGTATGGTAGACGGTTCGAAAAATATTGCTAATTTTGATAGTTCAAGCTATGAAACAGATTTTCCAAACAGTTTGACAGCTGGACAATCAATTACAGCTGATATTGTTTTTAGCGCTAAAAACGACGGTCCTTATCAAGTTACTTTCGCTGACACGACGTGGTCTAACGAATACGATTAAACAAAAAATCCCTACACTCCCTGTCGCCAAACTTAGAGTGTAAGGAATAATTGGTAGTATAGTAAAAGCCTGCATGTAGTAGGCCTCTTTACTATACCCATTTTAACATAGAAATGAGGTAAAAACAAATGTGGTCAGAAAATCATAAAAGTGGAAAAATTAATTTTGTCGAAAGATACAGAGATCCATATACAGGCAAGTGGAAGAAAGCGTCTGTATTGATGGAAAAAGATACTCCTCGCATAAGAAAACAAGCTCAAAAAATACTTGATGAAAAAATTGCTGCAATCTTACAAGAGCTAAATTCAAGCGAAGTTTTATACACTGATGTCTTAAACAACTGGTGGAAATTCCACCAAAAAGAACTTAGGCGCACTTCTATAAGTTCGCTAAAAAGTAATGTTCAGTATGTGAGAGAAAATTTTGGTATTGATGTCAAAATATCTAAAATAGATACTTATTATGTTCAACAATTTATAAACGGTCTTGAATTATCGAGACCAAGACTTGAACGTGTTAAATCAATATTGAATCAATCGTTTGATTATGCCGTGTCTCTTAACCACATTAAAACCAACCCAGCACGACAAGCTAAACTTCCTAAAAAGGTGCTAACTATTGAAGATTACGAAAAAATCAAGAACAAGTATCTGGAAATTGAAACAGAACTTATTCCATTAATTAATGAATTACGACGCACGAAACGGACTTACTTGAATTCACTGATTGCCGAATTTCTATTTTTAGATGGTGCACGTATTGGTGAAGTCGTTGCTTTAGAAGATATTAACTATCGTAAAGACGATAATTTTGTAGATATTTTTGGCACTTTAGACAGTGTCCAAGGATACAAGAAAGCCAAAAAAGAACCACCCAAAACACCTGCTGGCTATCGTAGCAATAAGTTATCAAAACGTGAATCAGAAATATTAGATGAAGCTATTAAGATTCGAGATTTAAATAAAAGCTTAAATCCTAATTGGATTACTATGGACCGTAGCTATATTTTTGTAACAAACCGTGGCGTACCTATCCAACGTAATTCGTTCAATGAATCTATTAAAGCAGCAAACCAACGTCTTGAACATCCTATTAATAAACCGATAAGTTCACACATTTTTAGACACACACTTGTCAGTTATTTAGCCGAAAAAGGTGTACCGCTAAAAGCAATTATGGATAGAGTCGGTCACGAAGATAGCGAAACTACAATGAAGATTTATACCCATGTCACAAATAGAATGAAGGATAAAGTTATTGATGTAATAGATGAATTAAGTCTATAGCATGCCCCAAAAATGCCCCACAGCATAAAAAAAGCCCTATCACACAGGCTGTAAAGCTTGATATGATAGGCTTTTTATTATTTAGGTTATTTTACAGTGCGGATACGCATTGTGTTTGTACCACCTGAACCGACAGGAACACCAGCGACGATAACGATGTTATCACCTGATTGAACCAATCCTGATTCAAGAGCAGCTTTTTCAGCAACTTCAAACATGTCATCAGTTGATGCAGGTTTTTCAGTTACGACTGGAATAACACCCCAGTTAATCATCAATGATTTTTGAGTTTTTTCGTCGAATGTTACAGCCAAAATGTCAGCATCTGGACGGTATTTAGAGATAAGACGAGCAGTGTTACCAGATTCAGTAAGAGCAACTACAAGTTTGATATCCATTGAGCTTGTTGCATCTTTAACTGCAGAAGCAACAACTTCTGTTTTAGAAGTACGAGCGAATGATGATGAATCAAGACGTCCGTATTCGTTAAGAAGAGCTTGAGCGTTTTTATCGATTGTAGCCATTGCACGAACTGCTTCAACTGGGTATTTACCGTTTGCAGATTCACCTGAAAGCATTGTTGCGTCAGTACCATCAATAACAGCGTTGAACACGTCAGATACTTCTGAACGAGTTGCACGTGGTTTTTCAGTCATAGATTCAAGCATGTTTGTTGCTGTGATAACTGCTTTACCAGCTGCGTTAACTTTAGTGATGATCATTTTTTGGTAAACTGGAACCATTTCAAATGGAACTTCGATACCCATGTCACCACGAGCGATCATGATACCATCAGCAGCTTCGATGATTTCGTCGATGTTTTCGATACCTTGTTGGTTTTCGATTTTAGCGAACAAACGAACGTGCCCGTTACCAGTTTCTTCACAGATTGTACGAACTTCTTCAACGTCTTTTGCAGTACGTACGAATGAAATAGCGATGAAGTTAAGACCTTGTTCAAGACCAAAACGAATATCAGCGTTATCACGTTCAGCAAGAGCTGGGAATGGGATTTTAGTGTAAGGAATGTTTACACCTTTTTGTTTAGCGATAATGCCATCGTTTTCAACTTCAACAACAAATTCACGAGTTGCATCGTCTTTAGCGACAACACGAAGACCAAGTTTACCATCGTCAACAAGAACTTGTTTACCAACTTCAACGTCATCGTAGATGTCAAGGGAACCGGCAACGTTCAAAGCGATAACTTCGCGAGTTGATTTGATACCTTGTTTAGTAGCAACACGGATTTGTTCACCCGTTTTGTATGAATATTCTTTAGCTTCGCCTTCAAAAAGTTCAGTACGGATTTCAGGACCTTTAGTGTCAAGAAGGAAACCAACTTTTTGTCCAGCAATTTCTTCGGCACGACGTACAGTTGCCATACGTTCACCTTGTTCTGCATGGTCACCGTGTGAGAAGTTGAAACGGAAGACGTTTGCACCTTCTTTAATTAATTGAGCGATTTTTTGTGCTGATGCTTCAACATCAAGGCTTTCACCCCAATATCCATCTTCACCGAATTTTTTACCGCCACGGATTTCAACCGCAGGACCAAGTGTTGCAACGATTTTTACGCGTTTATTCATGATAATATGAAACTCCCTTTATTTTTAAGCCGAATGAACGACTATTAATAACAATAATTTTTAATCTAATAATATACTATATTACAAATGAGCAATGTCTCGATTTAATTGAGCAAAGTCAAGACGTGCTTTGTGTGGCATGTTGACGATAATACTACCATCTTCTGCCAATGAGAATAGAGCACCTTCTTCTTTAGTACCAAGAATTGGGCTTTCTACTAATTCTTCGTTGTGGATACCAATGGCAAGTCCACCACGACCTTGTTGAAGCAATTCAACAGCGTGAGCACCCATCCAAGAAGCAAGAACACGATCACGAGGTGATGGGGCACCACCACGAAGGATGTGACCAAGGTTAGTTGCACGAAGGTCGCTAGTATCACCAGCTTCTTTCATCAACTCTGCAAATTTTTCAGCATGCATTACACCTTCAGCAAGAACGATAAGGTGACGTTCTTTACCTTTGTTTTCGTAACCATCTTTAACTTTTGCAACAACTTCGTTGATGTCATATTCTTCTTCAGGAATAATGATTTGGTCAGCACCTGCAGCAATACCTGCCCAAAGAGCGATATCACCAGCGTTACGTCCCATTACTTCAACAACAAATGTACGTTTGTGACTGTAAGATGTATCACGGATTTTGTCAAGAGCTTCCATAGCTGTGTTTACAGCTGTATCAAACCCAATAGTGTAATCTGTACCAGCGATATCGTTATCGATTGTACCTGGGATACCAACTGCTGGGAATCCGTGTTCTGTCAAGCGCATAGCACCGTGATAAGAACCGTCACCACCGATAACAACGACACCTTCGATATCGTGTTTTTTAAGTTGTTCGATACCAGCAAGTTGTCCTTCAAGAGTTGCAAACTCAGGGTAACGAGCTGATTGAAGGAAAGTACCACCATGTGACAAAATGTTTGAAACACTTTGAGCATCCAATGGGAAAATGTCGCCATCGACCATACCAGCATAACCACGGTTGATTCCGAAGACTTCCATTCCTTCTTTAATTGCTTTACGAACAACCGCACGAACAGCAGCATTCATACCAGGAGCGTCGCCGCCACTAGTCAAAACAGCAATACGTTTCATTTTGCTAATACTCCTTTTATTAATCTAACGGTCTTATTATAGCACATTACTTTGTAAAAAGCTTTACTTTATTTTATTTTTACTAAATTTTTATTGATAAATCGCTTTCACTGTATATGGAGTTAAAGCTTGTAAAAGCTCTTCGTCCTTTTTAACCAAATGTCTCTGACTTTGCAAGGTTTGCTTACTATCTTGATAATGCAAAATCACGGGAATATTTCCTGGATATTGTGACAAGATTTTTGAAACTTCTCTATCATGTAAATGATTTGGAAGTAATAACCACAAGCGTTCACTACTTGTTTCTTGAACATGATTTAACACCATCTGCAAACGATTGTTGCGATTCTGAATCTTACCAGTTAAATAATAAAATCTCCCTTCTTGCAATTCGTCTTTATAACGTGTGAAGACTTCTGGAAAGAGAGTAACGTCAAATTTTTTCTGTGTGTCTGTCACATTCAGAAAAGCCATCTGCTCACCCTTGGTTTTTGTTCGAATCACACGAATCTTACTTAATTCAACAAGAATAGTCGCTTCAGTATTTTCATGCAAATCGGCTAAAGCCGTAAAAGCAACAGATGAGTTCTTGGCAATTTCAAGAAGTGGGTGTGGACTGATTCCTACTCCAAGTAATCCCTGTTCCTGACGATATTTTTCAGTATTTGGAAAGTCTTCTACTTCAATCCAATTATAAGAATTTTCGGCAAAAAGGCTACCTAGTTCATTAACGAATATGAAAAGAGGTTCCAGATTTTCAATAATCTTGCGGCGATTTTTTTCAAAATTATCAAAAGCACCGACTTCAACCAATGGTGTGATAAGTTCCTTCTTCTGGTAATTTTCAGGCAACTTGGTCAAGAAGTCCTCAATACTTGAAAATGGTCGATGATCAATAATCCAGTAACATAAATCACGTGGAAGTGCGCGTAGATTTTTCAAGCCAAGATAAATTTGACCATCAGCTATCTTATCGTTATAAGGCACTGTATTGATGTCGATTTTCTTGATGCGAAACTCTGATTCCATAGCATCCGTAATATAATCAACACTTGAATAATTCAGCATGATATCATAAAAAACTGCAGGATAGTGTGCCTTAAAGTAAGCTAGTTGAAAAGCTAATGCTGAGTAAGCAAAGGCGTGACTTCTATTAAAACCGTAGCCAGCAAATTTAGCCATGCGAGAAAATAAATCTTTAGCCGTTTCAAGCGGTCGATCAAGAGCCTGTGCACCTTTTAAGAACTCGCTTTCCATTTTTTGCATGTCTTCTGCCTTTTTCTTAGACATGGCACGACGCAACAAATCCGCTTTCCCCAGAGTGAATCCTGCATAGACCTGTGCAATCTGCATCACTTGCTCTTGATAAAGCATGATGCCATAGGTTGGTTCCAATATTTTTGCCACCAGAGGGTCAATCAAGTCAATCGCTTCTTGTCCAAAACGACGTCTAATAAAGTTTTCGGTGTAATCACTAGCCCCTGGACGGTTCAAACTCGTTGTTGCCACAATATCTTCAAATTTTTGTGGTTTAATACGTTTTAACAGATTAATGGCGCCAGCTTGTTCAAATTGAAAAATTCCTTTTGTCTTTCCTGCAGCAAATAAAGCTAGGGTTTGCTGATCTTCTAAATCAATCGATTTGATGTCAATTGTGATACCACATTCTTTAGCAACCTTTTCTTGCATGCGTTGCACAAAAGTAAGGTTACGAAGCCCAAGAAAGTCCATTTTAAGAAGACCATTAGCCTCAACCGCAGCCGCATCATATTGTGTAATCATCATATCTTCGCCAGCTTTTAATGGAATATGCTCGGTCAGATTGTCATCGCTCATAACGACACCAGCGGCGTGAATTGAAGTCTGCCGAGGATTTCCTTCGATACGTTTGGCAATCGCAAAGGCTTTTTGATACTCGATTTTAGAATTAATAATTTGACGGAAAGATAAGTTCTTTTCATAAACTGTAGTCAAATTATCTCTAAAACTGATTTTTTTAGTGATATTAGTCAATTCATGCTCTGGTGCACCGAATCGTTTAAAAACATCACGAATAGCTTGTTTAGCACCAAAAGTTGAAAAAGTCACAATTTGAGCCGAATGAAGACTACCGTAACGATTACGAACATAATGAAGAAACTCACTACGATAAACATCTGGTAGGTCAATATCAATATCAGGCATGCTATACCGTTCTTCATTTAGAAAACGTTCAAAGAGCAGATTGTTCTTCACTGGGTCAATACCAGTAATATCAAGAGCATAGGAAACTAAACTTCCTGCAGCAGAACCGCGTCCCATTCCCATGTAATAGCCTCGACTGCGACCAAAACGCAACAAATCCCAAACGATAAGGAAGTAATCATCAAATTCCATCTTGTGAATGACTGAAAGTTCTTTTCTTAATCGTTCTTGGTACTCTGGCAACCAAAGATTTTTAGCCTTAAGCCCTGCTTCAGTTAATTCTATCAATTCCTCCTGCGCAGGTTTTTGACGATTAAAGCGTGGTAATTTTAGTTCGCTATTAAAGTCATAGTGAATATCAGCGACTAATTTTTCTAAGTTTTCTAGAGCTTGTGGAAATTTTTGCTCAAAAGCTTGTGTTAAGATATCACAAGCCATCAACTGCTGTCCTTGCGGTGCAGCCGGCGCATCCTTCAAGCTAATATTATCTCGAATAGCATGAAGCATGTGAAGCGTTTCGACTTCGTTAGTATTAAAATACCGTACTGTATGGAGTGGGATTAAAGGCTTGTCATAATCCTTTTCTTCTGAGTGGACATTTACTCCGATATAATACTCAAAAGGAAGCAACAGGCTCTCTAAACCATCAAAATACGGGATAATAACCACTAAGCCTGACAAGTAATCCTTTAAATCCTCTAGCTGAATCCCAGAGGTCATCTGACAGCTAGACACTTTCATCAAGTTTTTGTAACCTGTCGTATCACGCGCAATTAGGTACACACTTAAGGAAAGATTTTCCTGTAAAATAAGCGTCAACTCAAGACCTAAAACAGGGCGTAAGCCTTCGCTTTTAGCTTTTGTAATAAAATGAAAGGCGGCATAGAGATTATCTTTGTCCATAATCCCAATGGTTTGGTAGCCTAATACTTTTGCTTCTTTGACATAGCCCTCTAAGTCAATTAAGCTATCCATAAAAGAATAAACAGTCTTGGTATCTAATTGGGCAAACATAAAAGCACTCCTTTCTCCGATTGATTTCTGTATCTATTATACACTAAAAATGGTGGTCATTTGACTTTAACCCGAAATTAGATGTCTCAATGATTGATTTCTTGACATTTCAAACTTATTTTTGTACCATTTATTTAGTACAAGACTTCTTTCAAGACTTCTTCTAATTAAGACAATTAAGACTTCTTTAAATTTTAATAGAAAGGGGTTATCGTATGTCCTGGAAATTTGATGAAAAATCACCTATTTATGTCCAAATTGCACAACATATTAAGATGCAAATCATCAGTCAAGAAATCAAAAGCGGTGATCAACTCCCAACCGTTCGCGAATTAGCTGAAGAAGCTGGTGTCAATCCCAACACAATGCAACGCGCTTTTTCAGAACTAGAACGCGAAGGCATGGTTTACTCTCAACGAACTTCTGGCCGCTTTGTTACAGATGACACTGACCTCATCATGCAAAAACGTCGCGAAGTTGCTGAGGCAGAATTGCAATCATTTGTTAATAACATGCAAAAAATAGGATTTGAAATCGACGATATTGTGACTACACTAGAATCGTATATTAAGGAGAAAAAATAGGATGAGTCAATTACTCCAACTACATCACGTTACCAAAAAATACAAAAAACATGTAGCTGTTGACGATGTGACACTTAGTTTACCTGCCGGTAAGATTATTGGCTTACTAGGCCCAAATGGAAGCGGAAAAACGACACTAATTAAACTAATCAATGGACTTCTTCACCCAACAACTGGAGAAATCGTCATTGATGGTTACCGTCCTTCAGTTGACACTAAAAAAATCATTTCATATCTTCCAGATACTTCTTACCTCAGAGAAGATATGAAAATCAAGGATGCCCTTGCTTTCTTCGAAGATTTTTACGAAGACTTCTCTCGTGAAAAAGCTGAACACCTTTTAGAAGATTTAGAGCTTAATCCAAATGACATCCTCAAAAATCTATCAAAAGGGAATAAAGAAAAAGTGCAGCTAATCTTAGTCATGAGCCGACAAGCGAAACTTTATATTCTTGATGAACCAATCGGGGGTGTTGACCCAGCCGCGCGTGACTACATTTTACGCACTATCATCAATAATTACTGTGAAGAGGCTTCTGTTGTTATCTCAACGCACTTAATTTCAGAAATCGAACCAATCCTTGATGAAATCATTTTCCTTAAGGACGGAAAAATTATTTTGCAAGGCAATACGGATGATATTCGTGAAGAGCACGGTCAATCCATTGATTCACTCTTCCGTGAGACTTACAAAGCTTAGGGAGGAATTATGTTTTCAAAACTTTTAAAATACGAACTAAAATCTGTCGGTAAATGGTACTTCGCACTTAATGCATCAATTATCGCTATTTCCATCTTCCTTGGCTTTAGCATCAAGACACTTACAGACTATGCTGAAAACTATACAACAAGTAATGCTAATCATTACACACAACTGATTCCAATCATCTTATCAATCATGTTTGGTGTTGTGGTTGCCAGTGCTTGGATTGCTACACTAGCTATCATCGTGCGACGTTTTTATAAAAATATCTTTGGTCGCGAAGGTTACCTTACTTTAACCTTGCCAGTATCTACTCACCAAATCATTTTATCTAAATTAATTGCTTCACTGATTTGGACAGCCTTTAACGCAATCGTGGTTACCATTGGAGTGACCTTACTTGTCATACCGATTTTTGGCCTAGGTCATTTCTTAGCCTTCCTACCACAATTCGATAAAGTACTCACTCTTTCTGAATGGGGAATTGGTTTTCTTTGGTTAGCAATCTCTTCTATTTCAGGAATTTTGCTCATCTACTTAGCTATTACAATCGGGCAATTATTTGCTAATAGACGTGCTCTTATGGCATTCGTTGCCTACTTCGTCGTTTCATTCATTGTTTTATTAGTGTCTGAAATTCTCGGAAGCCACGAACTAAATAGTGACCTTACTATCCATTTCTTTATCTATTCTTGTATTGAGTGCTTTATCGAAGGTGCCATCTTCTACTTAGCAACACATTACTTGCTTAAAAACAAAATTAATATTCAATAAATATTATAGCCACCAAATTCTGGTGGCTATTTTTATATCTGGAATTGTGTCTGGGTGAAAGGCAAAACGTAAAAATAAAAAAACGTTGATATATCAACGTTTTGCGTAACTTTGCTAAACTATGAAAAGCTTTTATGGAGCCGGTGGGAGTCGAACCCACGTCCAAACACCTGCCAATACATTCGTCTACAACCATAGGTTATGTCTTTGATTTAACTTAAGCTCGATACATAACTCAAACCTAGATTAAGCGAGCCTATAAATCTCTTTTTGACTAGCTAGGCAATAATCAAACGTAGCTTGCTAATCAATGAAACCTCTAGCAAAACACAAGCAATCCTGTAGAGATCACGCGAGCTGGTTTTTAGGCAGCTACAGCGTAAGAATTTGTATTTTTTGCAGTTATATTTAACTGGCATTTTTACATCTGCCGATGAGTCGCAGAATGTACCTCATAATGCCTGTCGAATCCGTAACGACCCCAGATATTATAAAGTAGTCAAAAGCTACATTTGTTATTATAGCAAATAATATTTAAAATAGCAAAAAAGAAATTCTTATGATATGATAAGAATTATGAAAATGAAGATATTCGACCACTATGCCTTTTGGCAGCGACTGATCAAGTTTCTGGGAGTATTAGCCTTGCTGGGAACGTTTGTTTTAGTCATCTGGTTCTACCATTTAGGGATTCTAAACGATAGTAATGCACTCAAAGATTTTGTTAATCAGCACAGTGTCTGTGGGCCTTTAGTTTTTATCTTAGTGCAAATCTTTCAAGTTGTCTTCCCAGTGATTCCAGGTGGTGTCACAACAGTTGCTGGGTTTTTAATTTTTGATCCAATCCTAGCCTTCTTTTATAACTATGTGGGTATTGTGATTGGTAGTATCATTCTATTTATTCTTGTTAGGCTATATGGTCGCAAGTTTATTCTACTTTTTGTCGATGAGAAGACTTTTTACAAATACGAAGCGAAGCTTAATACTCAAAATTATGAAAACCTCTTCATCATTTGCATGTTATCACCCATTTCACCAGCCGATATCGTGGTGATGATAACTGGATTATCTCATATTTCATTAAAACGTTTCACCTTCATTATCCTACTAACCAAGCCAATTTCAATTATTTCTTATAGTTATATCTGGATTTTTGGAGGAAATATCTTAAAATTACTATTAGGTCACTAAAGCCTGAGCTTAGCTCGGCTTTTTCTTTTCTCATTACAACTGTAATTTTTCAAAAAAATTTCATGTAAACATTTTCACAGTATTGAAAAATTCTTACATAGTAGTAGACTTATAACGAAGGAGTTTACTAATGAAGTTATACGTTCAATTTATGATAATTCTCATCTTTTCATTTATTGGGGAGGCGATTTCTAATTTACTCAATTTACCTGTTCCTGGTAGCATTATTGGGTTAGTGCTACTTTTTCTTGCCCTGGAATTCAAGGTAATTCGTTTGAGACACATAGATGTTGTGGGAAATTTCTTGCTCAATAATATGACCATTCTGTTCTTGCCTGCAGCTGTCGGAATCATGGATCGATTCAATGATATCAAGGATTATTTGCTCCCTATCACCATTATCATCCTTGTAGCCATCTTTTTGAATATTGCTACTATTGGTTTTGTTGTTCAATTTATCAAAACACGCTTTGAGGGAGACTATGTTGATAAAGGAGGTCATCATGACTAATATTCTTACAAACCCAATCTTTGGTATCATGCTATCAATCCTAGCATACCTTATGGGCATGCTTATTTTTAGGCGTTTTCCACACCCAATTACTACCCCTTTATTATTGGCAACCTTTTTTATTATTGTCTTTTTAAAGATTACTAAGATCTCCTACCATGATTATTACATTGGCGGAAGTTATCTTAACACATTGATTGTTCCATCAACAGTAGCGCTCGGTATTCCACTTTATCGCTCATTCCACTTGATGAAACATCACATCAGAAGTATCCTAACTGGTATTCTTGCTGCTTGTATCGTCAACACGACTTTTACCGCTCTTGTTGCGAAAACATTTGGTATTAAATATTTGCTAGCTATTTCATTATTCCCTAAATCAGTAACAACTGCAATGGCTGTTGGAATCACTGAAAAAATGGGAGGTATCACAACTGTAATACTTGTTGTCGTTGTTATTACTGGAATTTTGACAAGTGTTCTTGGACCCGTTTTTTTAAAACTCTTAAAAATCGAAGATCCTGTTGCTATCGGGCTTAGTCTTGGAGGAACAGGGCACGCAATCGGTACTGGAACAGCTCTAAAATACGGTCTCGTTGAAGGAGCGATGGGCGGACTTGCTATCGGAATTACCGGAATTGTTTACGTTATTATCAGTCCAATCGTAGCTCAAATTATTTTAAAATAAGCTTTTTTATAAGTGTCTGTGGTGAAAATCACAGGCTTTTTATTTACCCTTAAACTGCTCGTAACGCTATCCAATATTAACTTGCGGCAAGTTCCCTTAAATAGCTCTGAAGACTTCACAGAAAGGCTTTTATGAGCATATACAAAAAGAAAAAGCCAAGAACTGGCTTTTCTAATCGGTATAACACTCCACTCTAAGGGAATCGAACCCCCATTTCAAGAACCGGAATCTTGCGTGATATCCATTACACTAAGAGTGGCAACTACTATATTATACCATATCGAAACAAAAAGAAAAGACTTGGAAATCAAGTCTTTTCTCATTTATAATTACAATTCAATGTCGCCAAACAAGTCAGCCATTGAGAATCCAGTTTGAGTTTCTGGAAGTTCGTAATCACGTTTAGCTTCACGTTTTGGACGACGTGGACGTGATTGACGTTTTTCTTCATTTTCAGCTTGTGCTGGACGTTCTTCAAGAGCTTTAATTGAAAGTGATACACGTTCTGCAGCAGCGTTAACATCAAGAACTTTAACGTTAACTTCTTGACCTACTGAAAGAACATCTTTTGGATTTTCAACACGTTTGTGTGAGATTTGTGAGATGTGAACAAGTCCATCGATACCAGGCAATACTTCAACGAAAGCACCGAAGTCAGTCAAACGTTTAACTTTACCTTCAACAACATCACCAGCAGCAAGTTTTTGTTCTACACCATCCCATGGTCCAGGTGTTGTAGCTTTAAGTGAAAGTGATACACGACCTGCTTCTTCGTCGATTGAAAGAACTTTAACTTCAACTTCTTCACCAACAGAAACAACTGATTTTGGTGAAACGTTGCGTTCGTGTGACAATTCAGTTACGTGAACAAGTCCGTCAACACCACCAAGATCGATGAAAGCACCGAAGCTTGTCAAGCGAGCAACTTTACCTTTAACGATTGCGCCTTCTTCAAGTTTAGAGAAGACTTCTTTACGAGCTGCAGCAGCTTTTTCTTCAACAACTTCACGACGTGAAAGGATGAAGCGGTTTTCAGCTGGAACAACTTCTTTGATTTTAGCTTCAAATTCTTGACCAACGAATTTTTCAGTGTTACGTACGAAACGTGTATCGATCATTGAAGCAGGGATGAATCCGCGAAGTCCTTCAAATTCAACTGAAAGACCACCTTTAACAGCGCGTGTACCTTTAACAGTAACAACTTCGCCTTCGCGACCAACAAGTTTATCCCAAGCTTTGCGAGCTTCCAAGCGTTTTTTAGAGACAAGGAAAGTAACTGTATCAGTATCTTTACCTACTACTTGACGAAGAACAAGTACTTCAACTGTGTCGCCAGTTTTAACGAAATCGTTAATATCAGCATCGCGATCGTTAGTCAATTCACGAAGTGTAAGAACACCTTCAACACCTGTTCCTTCGATAACAACGTTTGCTTGATCATTATCAACAGTTAAAACTTCCGCAGTGACAACATCACCAGGGTTTACTTCGCTAACACTGTTTAGCAAATCTTCAAATTCATTCATTCTAAAAAATCCTCCAACAAAAGCTAGCTTAAGCTAGCTTTTGACAACAATAATATTTCTCAAGGTAACCCGCAACGACAACAACTTTTATCTTTGACGGTGTCAAGCCGAAACTCGATACCTTTGACTGGGGTAGCTGGATTCGAACCAACGCATGAGGGAGTCAAAGTCCCTTGCCTTACCGCTTGGCTATACCCCAAAAACAAGGTTCAATTAATTCTAAGATAAGATCTTAGGAATGGAAGGGGAGGGATTCGAACCCCCGAACCCGAAGGAGCGGATTTACAGTCCGCCGCGTTTAGCCTCTTCGCTACCCTTCCGTTACGACAAAAACTATTCTAGCATAGTTTTTGTTCTCTGACAAGTACTTTTCGCTATTTTTTAGCGATTTAAGTTGTAATTTTCAATAATACTTTCAATTGCTTGCTCTAAAGTTTTGAAAAGTGCTTCCACTTCTCCATTTTTGACAACGGCAAATTTGTTATCAAGCTCAGCAATTTCACCGATAACTTTTTTTCCAGCAGTCAAATTATAACCATCGACATTAGCATTATTGATGGCAACTTTGGCGTCAGCAAGTTGAATTTCGATTTTTTTATCTTTTTTGCTCATTTTTCCACCTCACGCTATTCATTTTACCGAAAAACAAAAAAGCTTGCAAGAGCAAGCTTTAATTTATTAGTCAACTTTGTAAATCCAGCCTTCTGGAGCTTCAATGTCACCGAATTGGATACCGACAAGCTCGTCGTACAATTTACGAGTAACAGGTCCTACTTCTGTTTCACTGTAGAAGATATGGAAGTCATCACCGTGTTGAACACCACCGATTGGTGAAATAACAGCTGCTGTACCACAGGCACCTGCTTCAACGAATTTATCCAATTCATCAAGTTTAACATCACCTTGGATAGCTTTCATGCCAAAACGGTGCTCTGCCAAATAAAGAAGTGAGTATTTTGTGATAGATGGCAAGATTGATGGACTAAGTGGTGTGATAAACTCATTATCAGCTGTAATACCAAAGAAGTTTGCAGAGCCGACTTCTTCAATCTTAGTGTGTGTCGCAGGATCTAGGTAAATAACATCAGAGAACTTACGGTCGTGAGCCATTTTACCTGGAAGAAGACTTGAGGCATAGTTACCACCTACTTTTGCAGCACCTGTACCATGTGGAGCAGCACGGTCATATTCGTCTTGAATCAAGAAATTAGTTGGTACCAAACCACCTTTGAAGTAGTTACCAACAGGCATTGCGAAAATAGTGAAAATGTATTCATCTGCAGGGTGAACACCAATAATGTCACCGACACCAATCAAAAGAGGACGTAGATAAAGTGTTGCACCAGTGCCGTATGGTGGTACAAATTCTTCATTAGCACGAACGACTTGTTTTGCAGCATCAATAAATTTTTCTGTAGGCACTTGTGGCATAAGAAGACGATCTGCAGTGCGTTGCAAACGTTCAGCGTTCATATTTGGACGGAACAATTGTACTGAACCATCTTTTGTACGATAGGCTTTCAATCCTTCAAAGGCTTGTTGACCATAGTGCAAAGCTGGTGATGCTTCAGAAATGTGGAGTATTGAATCTTCTGTTAATTTTCCTTCATCCCATTTACCATCTTTGTAGTAAGAGATGTAACGAAATGGTAATTTACGATAGGCAAAGCCTAGATTTTCCCAGTCTAAATCTACTGTCATAACTATTCCTCTTTCTTTGTTTTTATCCTATTGTACGCTTTTTAAATCTTTTTTCAAGTACTTTTTCATAAAATTCTGAAAATTTGTTTAAAAAATAAATCGGAGAAAATCTCCGATTTATTATCGCTATTTAATTCTTGCGCTAAAGATACCTTCATCTGAAATTTTATCTGAGATAAAGGAACCATTACTTGTGCGTTCTGACAAGGTCAAATCTTCAAGAATGGCTTGATAATGATTGCCTTTATTTGAATAAACTTCTAAGGTTTCGATTTTATCTGAATCTAACGTCTCAATAGTGAATAAATCAATATTTTGCACGTCATTTGAGGCATGGACTGGTCCTGCCATAAAGACGCGATGTGGTTTTGATTTTAGTTCACGAAGGACTTGCAAGCCTCGATTAGCACGACTTGTTGCTGGAATTAGCTCAGTTGTCATACGTTTAAGGCTACCACGTTGTGTCAAGATAAAGAAGCTTTCTGTATTGGCGATAAAGGCTGACACGACAAAATCATCATCCTTAAGGTTAATTGATTTAACCCCTGCCGCTTTGGCACCAACTACTGGCACTTCGCCAATATTGAAATGCAAGGCATAGCCATTATGCGTAATGACCATGACATCATCAAGTGCAATTGGCGCAATAGTCACGACCATATCATCGTCTTTTTTCAACTTAGCATACTTAACAGCTTTTGATTTGTAGGTGCGCCATGGCGTGAATTCTTTGCGTTCAAAGCGTTTGATTTGACCATATTTTGTGGCTGCAAAATAAGTTTGCGGTCCAAAGTCATCGACAATTTCAGCATACAAGACATACTCGTCTGTCGCAAAATCAGTGATGGCTTGTGATAAATGTTCCCCAATATCTTTCCAGCGAATATCTGTCAATTCATGGACTGGGCGATAGATGACATTGCCAAGATTTGTAAAAATCAACAAATGTTGAGTTGTCTTAGCTTGTGAGACGAAGACCAGTTCATCATCATCACGTTTACCAATTTCTTCAACCGTAGAAGCATTGTAAGAACGCGGACTTGTACGTTTGATGTAACCACCTTTTGTCACACTGACATAAGTATCTTCTTCGACAATCAAGCTTGCCACATCGATTTCAATCGTTTGTGCTTCGGCTTGCAATTCTGTCAAACGTGGGTTAGCGAATTTCTTCTTAACTTCACGTAGTTCACGTTTCATGACATTGTACATAGTACGTTCGTCACCGATAATTGCTTTGAGCATAGTGATGCGTTCACGAAGCTCTGCTTCTTCATTTTCAAGCGTCACAATATCAGTATTTGTCAAACGGTACAATTGCAAAGTCACAATAGCTTCAGCTTGTTCTTCTGAAAATTCATAGCTAACTTTGAGGTTTTCTTTAGCATCAGCTTTATTTTCAGACGCACGAATAAGCGCAATAACCTCATCCAGAATTGAAATAACACGAATCAAGCCTTCCACGATGTGAAGACGTTTTTCAGCTTTTTCCTTGTCAAATTTTGAACGGGCAACGATGATTTCCTTACGGTGAGCAATGTAACTTGTCAACATCGGAATGATACCCACTTGGCGTGGTGTATAGTTGTCAATAGCAACCATGTTAAAGTTATAGTTGACTTGCAAGTCAGTGTATTTCAACAAATAGTTGAGAATCGTTTGCTCGTCTGCATCTTTTTTAAGTTCGATAGCAATACGAAGTCCATCACGGTCTGACTCATCACGAACTTCTGCAATGCCAGGGACTTTATTGTTGACACGAACATCGTCAATTTTCTTAACGAGTACGGCTTTATTGACTTCATAAGGAATTTCAGTGACGACGATTTGTTTTTTGCCACCACGAAGACTTTCAATGTCCGTTCGTGAACGAACAACAACACGTCCTTTACCAGTTTCGTAAGCCTTACGAATACCATCCTTACCTTGGATAATCGCCCCAGTAGGGAAATCAGGTCCCGGCAAGAATTCCATCAATTTATCTAATTTTGCATTTGGATGGTCGATAAGGTAAACAACTGCATCAATGACTTCAGCCAAGTTGTGTGGCGGAATATCAGTTGCATATCCAGCTGAAATACCTGTTGCACCATTCACCAAAAGGTTAGGAAAAGCAGCCGGTAAAACCGTTGGTTCTTTTTCGGTATCATCAAAGTTCCAAGCAAATGGAACAGTATCTTTATCAATATCACGAAGCAAATACCCAGCAATCTCTGACAAACGTGCTTCAGTGTAACGCATGGCTGCCGGTGGATCACCGTCCATAGAACCATTGTTACCATGCATTTCAATCAAGATTTCACGATTTTTCCAATCCTGACTCATGCGCACCATAGCGTCATAAATAGAGGAATCACCGTGTGGGTGGAAATTACCCATAACATTACCGACAGATTTTGCCGATTTACGAAAACCCTTATCAAAAGTATTGCCGTCCTTGTTCATCGAATAAAGGATACGACGTTGAACAGGCTTCAAACCATCACGAATATCTGGCAAAGCCCGCTCTTGAATAATATATTTGGAATATCGTCCGAAACGATCCCCCATAATGTCTTCAAGAGACATATTTTGAACATTTGACATAATTATTATCCTTTACTTTTCACGTCAAAAAATTTATGGATTCATCACAAGCAATTAAAACACTGTATTTTCTTCCAAGGTGAATTTAACATTGTCTTCAATCCATTTGCGGCGTGGTTCAACTTTGTCACCCATAAGGACATTGACACGGCGTTCGGCACGCGCCAAATCATCAATAGTCACACGAATAAGCGTACGTGTTTCAGGGTTCATGGTTGTTTCCCACAATTGGTCAGCGTTCATTTCACCAAGACCTTTGTAACGTTGGAGTTGAGCTCCTTTACCAAATTTTTGACGTAGTTCTTCTAACTCACCATCTGTCCAAGCATACTCAACTTGCTCTTTCTTGCCTTTACCTTTAGACATTTTGTACAAAGGTGGCAAAGCGATATAGACATGACCTGTTTCCACAAGCGGACGCATGTAACGGTAAAAGAAAGTTAGTAACAATGTCTGAATGTGAGCACCATCGGTATCCGCATCGGTCATGATAATAATCTTATCGTAGTTTGAATTTTCAACTTTAAAATCTGCACCGACGCCTGCACCAATTGTGTAAATCATGGTATTGATTTCTTCGTTTTTCACAATGTCAGACATCTTAGCTTTTGCTGTATTTAAGACTTTACCACGCAATGGCAAAATAGCTTGGAATTTACGGTCACGTCCTTGTTTAGCTGAACCGCCGGCAGAATCCCCTTCGACCAGATAAAGCTCATTTTTCTTAGGATTCTTAGACTGTGCTGGTGTCAATTTACCAGAAAGGAGTCCTTTGTCTCTCTTGTTCTTCTTACCATTACGAGATTCGTCACGCGCTTTACGAGCTGCTTCTCTGGCATCACGCGCTTTAATCGCCTTACGAACAAGGTTAGACGCCACTTCACCATTTTCCAAAAGGAAGAAAGTGAGTTTTTCAGAGACAATACTGTCTACAATCGGACGTGCTAGAGGACTACCGAGTTTATCTTTAGTTTGTCCTTCGAATTGCAAGTGTTCTTCTGGAACCAAGATTGAAAGCACTGCAGATAGCCCTTCACGGTAATCTGACCCTTCAAGGTTCTTATCTTTTTCTTTCAAAAGGCCTGACTTGCGAGCGTAGTCATTCATCGCCTTAGTAATGGCAGATTTCAATCCTGTCTCGTGTGTTCCACCATCTTTAGTACGAACATTGTTAACAAAAGAAAGGATATTATCTGAGAATCCGTCATTGTATTGAAGTGCAACTTCGACTTGGAAACCTTGGTTTTCACCAGTCACCCAAATCACAGGTGTTAATGTTTCTTTGTCTTCGTTAAGGTATTCAACAAAGTCCTGAACTCCATTTTCATAATGGAATTCCAGATGTTCTGCTTCTTCTGGACGATTATCCGTCAACGTCAATGTAACATTCTTAAGCAAAAAGGCAGATTCTTTTAAGCGCTCAGCAATGGTGTTAAATTTAAAGTCAGTCGTTGAGAAAATCGTATCATCAGGCATGAATGTTACCATAGTACCTGACTTAGATTTTGGTGCTGTTCCAATCTTTTTAAGGGTTGTCACGGGTTTACCACCATTTTCAAAACGTTGTTTGTAAACCACACCATCACGAGTAATTTCGACTTCAAGCCATCTTGAGAGGGCATTAACAACTGAAGACCCCACACCGTGAAGCCCACCAGATGTTTTATAACCACCTTGACCGAATTTACCACCTGCATGAAGCACAGTGAAGATAACTTCTACAGTTGGAATCCCCATAGCGTGCTTACCAGTTGGCATCCCACGTCCTTGGTCTTTTACGGTCACACTACCATCTTGATTAAGAATAACATCAATCTGAGTACCAAAGCCAGAAAGAGCTTCATCGACGGCATTGTCAACAATCTCCCAAACTAAGTGATGTAGTCCTGTCGCATCTGTTGAACCGATGTACATTCCGGGGCGTTTACGTACGGCATCTAGCCCCTCTAACACTTGAATGGCATCGTCATTATAATTATTTACATTAATTTCTTTTTTAGCCAAAAGCGACCTCCAAATAATTCATCTTTTTTATCTTACAAGTTTTTTCAAATTTTTGCAAAAAAAAATCAAATCGAATAAGGATTTTACAAGGAAAATCACTAATTTTTTCATGAAATAGTATAACAAATTTAAAGCGTTATCACAAATTTAACTTGATTATTCAAGTTATTTATTTTTCAAATTTTACCTTTTCATAAGAACTGATTATGTTATAATGAGAACATGAAAATTTTAGTTATGATTGTGATTGCATACTTGTTGGGGTCAATCCCAACTGGTCTATGGATTGGAAAATTCTTCTATCATGTCAACCTCAGAGAACGTGGTAGCGGTAATACTGGGACAACCAATACTTTTCGAGTTTTAGGTATCAAAGCAGGAATTGTCACATTTGTGATTGACATGCTAAAAGGAACTCTGGCAGCACTCCTTCCTCTTATCTTTAGCGTTAATGGTGTGTCACCTGTTCTTATTGGTTTATTTGCCATTATTGGTCATACCTTCCCGCTATTTGCACAGTTTAAAGGTGGTAAGGCAGTTGCGACAAGTGCTGGTGTTCTTCTTGGATATGCACCGCTATTTCTTCTTTTCCTTGCCGTTATCTTTGTCATCACCCTTTACCTCTATAGCATGATTTCATTGTCTAGTGTTGTTGCTGCAAGCGCTGCTGTAGTTAGTGTGCTTGTCTTTCCAGCATTTGGTTTCTTGCTTAATCACTATGATTTACTCTTTACATTATTGATTATCATTATTGCAGGCATCATCATTGTACGACACAAAGACAATATTACTCGTATTAAAAATCATGAAGAAAACCTCGTTCCTTGGGGAATGAATTTAAGTCATCAAGAACAAAAAAGAAATTAGCAAAATGCTAATTCTTTTTTTATGCTTTATAAACAATGTTACCATCGCAGATAGTGTATTTGACAACACCTTGGAGTTTTTCACCGATAAATGGTGAATTTGAAGCTTTAGAAGCAAAATGGTCAGAGACAACACGTTCTTCTTTGTCAGCGAAAATCACGATGTCAGCTGGGCCATTTTCAGCCAAATAACCTGCTTCGAAATCATACATAGATGATGGATTGATGGTCATCTTAGCAAGCAATTCTGAAAGCGTCAAGTCGCCTGTCGCTACCAAGTTTGTCAAACCAAGTGATAACGACGTTTCAAGCCCTGTCATGCCTGATGGGGCTTTTGTGATGTCTTCAACATTCTTTTCATCGGCGTGGTGTGGCGCGTGGTCAGTCGCAATCACAGAAATGACGCCAGATTTCAAGCCTTCAATAACCGCTAAGCGATCCTTTTCTGTACGAAGTGGTGGGTTCATCTTAGCTGCAGAACCTTTGATCAAAAGCAAATCCTCTGTTTTTGAGAAATGTTGCGGTGCTGCTTCTGCAGTGACGTTTGCCCCCAATTGTTGAGCAAATTCAACCACTTTCACTGATTCAGATTTTGACAAGTGTTGGATATGCAAATGAGCTCCGCGGTCATAGGCAATCATAACATCACGCGCAATCATGCTGTATTCTGCCACACCTGTTGCTCCGCAGAAATGGAATTTATCACGTGCGATACCTTCGTTAAATCCAAGGATGCCGTTTAATTCTGGGTCTTCTTCGTGCACAGCCACAAATGTGTTGTTTGCTTTAGCCAAATCCAAGGCTTCTTTTAACACTTTTGTGCTTTGAAGCGGAATACCATCATCAGAAAAGCTAAGAGCACCATTTTCAAGCAAAGCCTTAAAATCAGTCAAAGTCTTGCCGTCAAAGTTTTTCGTTACGGTTGCATTAGTGTAAACGTGAACGTTCTCCTTAGCTGCACTTACTAAAACTTCTTTCAAAGTCTCAACGTCAGAAATGGCAGGGTTGGTATTTGCCATCATCACAACTGATGTGAAGCCACCAGCTGCCGCTGCTAATGCACCTGTGTGAATGTCTTCTTTATGCGTTTGACCTGGTTCACGGAAGTGTACATGAATATCCACCAAACCTGGTGCCACAACAAGACCAGTAGCGTCAATCACTTCAGCACCAGCTTCTTCAATTGCATCCGCAATTTTAACAACTTTTTTACCATCAACAAGTACATCCGCTACCTGATCAAAACCAGATTTTGGATCAACAACACGACCATTTTTAATAAGTAACATGTTAAACTCCTATTATTTCAACCAATCAATTGGTTCAAGGCCATCCTCTGTCAAATATGCGTTAGCTTTTGAGAAAGGGTGGCTGCCAAAAAATCCTCGATAAGCCGAGAGTGGACTTGGATGCGCACTTTCAATGACATGATGGATAGGATTGGTAATGAGAGCTTTTTTCTTACGTGCAAAGCCACCCCACAGGATAAAGACAACAGGTGTTTCTTTTTGATTAACCACCTTGATAATCGCATCTGTGAAAGGTTCCCAGATTTGCCCCGCATGACCATTCGCACGACCAGCTGGAACTGTCAAGCAAGCATTTAAAAGAAGCACTCCTTGCTGTGCCCATGGCGTTAAATCGTGGTGATCACGTTGCCCCAAATCATCTGCCAATTCTTTCAAAATATTTTGCAAAGATGGCGGAGCTGGAATGTCTTCTGGCACTGAAAATGACAAGCCTTGTGCTTGATTCGGACCATGGTAAGGATCCTGACCAATGATGACAACTTTTACATTTGCTAGTGCTGTTGTCTGAATCGCGTTAAAGACTTTTTCACGTGGTGGGTAAACCAATTCTTGTTGATAGACGAAATCCATAAATTGATTGATTTGCCCAAAATAATGCTCTGGTAATTCCTTTTTAATTAATTCATGCCAAGTTGAATGTTGCATGTTCACTCCTCGTTAGTTTTAGTATTTCCCCACTAAATCTAGCTCCTCTTTTGCCAAGACATGTCCTTTTATCGCATGTCGCAAATCATTCATGTAAAAACCATTTTCAAGTGGCAATTCACAATCCAAAGCATAGACCGTAAGGGTATAAACATGGTCTTTATCCGGTGGATATGGTCCCATATAATCATCATAAATATCTGAGTTATCCTCATTTAAAAACTTGCTAACCAAGCTATTTTTACCATGAGTGTGCTTAGCATCTAGACGAGAAAAATCCTCTGAGATAGTTGTCATATCACTAGGAACATTAGCCACTACCCAGTGAATGTAAGTAAAGCCACAAACTGGAATAGAATCATAGTCGACAAAGGTCCAAGCAAATGTCTTTGTTCCTTTGGGAGCATCCTCAATCATAAAAGGAAAAGAAATCACAGCGTTTCCTCTCACTTGAACACTAGCCCCTTTAGCGTAGGTATCTGGTAAAACATTATCTTTAAATGGTGATGATAGTTTCATTATAACCCCTTTCCATGTTTAAACCAAGAAGGCCACCAAAGTTTTTCACCTTAGTAGCCAAATACTAACTCATTTAGTCACGCCAAGTTTCTTGATTTTCTTTAAACTTGCGTAACAATGTCAAATCATCAGCAGTGATGTAACCTTGTACTTTAGCCACTTTGATAAGCTCTGTGTAGTTAGAAAGTGTTACAAGTTTTACACCTGCTTTTTCAAAGTTTTCAGTTGCTTTTGGCAATTCATAAGTGAAGATGGCTACCACACCGATAACATCAGCTCCTTCACGTTCGGCAGCTGCTACAGCTTCAAGAACTGAACCACCAGTTGAGATAAGGTCTTCAACGACAACCATTTTTTGTCCTTTTGTTACACGACCTTCGATTTGATTTCCAGCACCATGATCTTTTGGTTTACTACGAATGTAAGCAAAAGGAAGATTCATTTTATCAGCGATAATGGCACCATGTGGGATACCAGCTGTTGCAGTTCCAGCAATTACTTCAACTTCTGGGAATTCTTCTTTGATTTTGTCAACAAACCCATTTTCAATCAAAGTACGTGTTTCTGGGTAAGACAAAGTTACACGATTATCTGTGTAGATTGGTGATTTAATCCCAGATGCCCAAGTAAATGGATCATTTGGTTTCAAGTAAACTGCTTGAATATCAAGCAAATCTGATGCAATTTGTGATGCTAAAGTCATTTTATTCCTCTTTTCTAAACTCAAAAATCAATTGTCGCCTTAGTATTAAAATACTAAGCGTTCCATTCGTTGTAAATGGCTTTGTAAGCTGCCACTGGATCCTCAGCTTTAGTAATTGGTCGTCCAACAACGATATAACTTGATCCGATAGCTAATGCTTGACTTGGCGTCATGACGCGTTTTTGGTCACCAACCACAGCTCCTGCTGGGCGAATACCTGGCGTCAAGCAGACAAAATCATCTGACGTTGCCTCTTTGATAACAGCAACTTCACAAGCTGAGCAGACAACGCCATCAAGACCAGCTTCTTCTGCTCTTTTCGCATAATGAAGCACAGAATCAACCAAGCTTGTCTGAATATTTTGGTCTGCTTTCATCTGTTCATCTGATGTTGATGTTAATTGAGTTACTGCGATCAGTTTTGGACCTTGTCCAAGCCCTTCACGCGCCGCTTTCATCATCTCAACACCACCAGCTGCGTGAACATTGGTCATGTCCACACCTAGATTTGAAAGCACATGCATTGCTGATTTAACCGTATTCGGAATGTCATGCAATTTCAAATCTAGGAAAACTGAGTGTCCAAGAGATTTCACATAACGAACAATCTCTGGTCCTTCAGCATAATAAAGTTCCATACCAATCTTGACATAGAGCTTCTCATCTGCAGGGAACAAAGCAAGAAATGATTTCACATCATCAAATGATGGAAAATCAAGAGCAATAATCGGACGACTTTCGTGCATTTTTTCTCCTTTTTCTATAAAGAAAACCCCGCCTGAGGGCGAGGTTACACGAAAAGCAGGGTAGCAAACACCCCATTATCAAAGATTATATCTTCTTTTTTTCACGAACCTTTCTCGCCTCTCTGGACTCAATTAAAGGTTATTCAGTTGTTAATATTATATCTTTTTTTACAATCAAAGTCAAAAATTTACTGACTTTTTAATCAAATAGCAGAGCTTATTTGCCACGTAAATCTTGGCGAACTTCGCGACGTAAAGTTTCAAGATCTGTGATGCCATACTGGTCCATGACTTCTGGCAAACGCTCGATGATATTTGGACAAGCGTAAGGATCTGCAAAGTTCGCTGTTCCAACACCAATAGCTGACGCACCAGCAATCATCATCTCAATAGCCGCTTCTGCCGAATCAACACCACCCATACCAATAATTGGCAAACCAGAACTTTGCGCTACTTGACGAATAAGCTTAAGAGCTACTGGAAAGACCGCTGGACCGCTCATACCTCCTGTACCATTGGCAATGATTGGTTTACGTGTTTTCAAATCAAATCGCATGCCAACCAAAGTATTAATCATGGTAAATCCTGTCGCACCGGCTTCTTCAACAGCCTTAGCAACTGTCGTAATATCAGCAACACTTGGTGTTAGTTTGACGTAAACTGGCACATCTGAATTCTCAACACTCGCTTTAACGGCAGCGTAAGCCAACTCAGGCACCTGACCAATCAAAAGACCGTGATTGCCGTGGTCAACATTCGGACATGAGATGTTAAGCTCAATTGCTTTGACGTTTGGAGCTTTTGAAATCTTTTTTGACACATAAGCGTATTCGTCATTTGAGAATCCTGCAACATTAGCAATGATTGGCAATTCTGGGAAATGCTCAGCTAACCAAGGAAGTTTTTCTGACAAGACCACGTCGACACCAGGGTTTTGCAAGCCAATAGCGTTTAACATGCCTGATGGTGTTTCTGCCACACGAGGTGTCGGATTTCCAAAACGCGCATCCTTAGTCGTTGCCTTAATCATGATTGAGCCAAGTTTATCCAAATCATAGTATTTGGCGTATTCTTGTCCAAAACCAAAGCAACCTGACGCTGGAATAATCGGATTTTTTAAATCAAGTCCTGGAAGTTTGACCGCTAAACGATTTTCTGACATGATTTTGCCTCCTTACAAAATGATTTGACCAGTTTCAAAGACTGGACCATCTTCACACACACGCTTGTTGGCTGCTTCTTTGGCATTTCGCAAATGCACCACACAAGCGTAGCAAGCACCCATGCCACAAGCCATACGTGATTCCATTGACAGATAAGCATGTGGGTGATTTTCAAATTTCTTGTCCACATATTTCAGCATGCCAGGCGCACCACATGAATAAATGGCATCAAATGACTGCTTTTCAACCAAATCATCGACAACCGTTGACACATAACCCTTAATACCATATGAGCCATCATCTGTTGTCACATAAACTTTACCGTATGCTGATAATTCCTCTTCTAGAATCACAGCATCTTTAGTCGCAAATCCAAGCACAGAAACGACTTTAACACCTTTAGCAGCAAGCTGCTTAGCTGTTTCAACCAAAGGCGGAACACCAATACCCCCACCAATGAGAAGAGCTGTTTGCCCAGCTGAGATGACTGACAAATCAAAGCTATTACCCTGAGGTCCCATGGTATCAACGCGATCACCAGCTTTTAGCTGAGATAAAATAGTCGTCCCAGCACGTTCTACTCGGTAAACAATTGTTGCCACTTTATTGACCTTATCAATCTGACAAATCGAAATCGGACGTCGTAAAAGTTTGCTAGGGTCCGGCACACGCAAGTGCAAAAATTGACCAGGTGCCATGTCCAAGACCATCTCACCAGAAAGCTTCATCTCAAAAATGCGTGGGGCAATCTCACGTTGACTAACAATCAGCAAATCTTCTTTTAACACAGAAGTTTTGTCTTTACAACTTGAATTCATAGTGTTCCTTTCACACAAAAAAACCTCGCCAGAAGGCAAGGTTACAGCAAAATAAGCAGAGCACACCAAAGTACACTCATACCCTTTATCAGAGATAACACTCTTTTTACAGTAACCTTGAAAGTCTCTCTGGACTTAATTAAAGGTTTTCAAATTTTCACTATTATAACGCGTTTTCATTTGCTTGTCAATTATTTTTGTAAGTTTCTGATACTTCTCTTGTCCGCAGATAATTAAATCAAACCATGACAAGAGGAGTTTAAAGTAGCTTAGAAACATGCTAAACACACTATCCTTTGATATCCTTCCTTATGACATGTTATAATATGGTCAACGCTAAAGTTCGAAGATAAACTTAGCACAACGCAAAAAAGACAGTAGCTACAACTACTGTCTTTTTTTGTTTTCAGAGAAAACTCAGGTTAATGGTTGTCGCGTTTGTTTTGAATGTACTGAATCAACTACTCAGCAACTACTTCTGCAGCAACGCCAACTACAAAAGGTATCAAAACAAGTTCGAAGATAACATTCACAATGCTTACCTCCAAACTAAGTTCGTAACTTGGTTAAAGATTGTCGTGACCCTAACATCATACCAAAAATGGTTCTATTTCAAAAAAGAAAACCTGCTTTAGTCCCTTAAGTAAGCCAATTTTTCTTAATTCCAGGCTCATGAAAAAACAGCCCACTGGACTGTTTTTTTAATCTAGATATGCTGCATAAGAATAGATTTGTAAATCAGAGTGTCCAGTAAATGGGGCGATTTCTGACATCAAGGTTTCAAAGCGACTATCTTTTAGTAAGATATTTTGACCATAAATCAATAGATTAATTGGTTCAGTCGGTTCGCTAATCAAATTACCTTCTTCATCAAAGACTTCTTTCTTGCGGCGACGTAATTCATTTAAAACATTTTCAAGGATAACCAAGCAATCTGAGATATTATCTACTGCACCATAAAAACGATCAAACGCATTGTAGAAGTTAATCTCGCGCTTCAAATCATCTCCAGCATCCAAGACACATACCAAGCCTTTATGGTCGAAAAGGAAGTGACGGAACTGCTTAATAGCGTCATCACGACTGATTACTGGAAAATCAGACTCTTTTGATTCTTGCTCTTCAGATTCTTCGTCAAGAAGTACTTCCTCAACCACTTCGTTATCGCTAACTTGTTTTTCATCGCTTGTGGCAACTTCATTAGCTGGTTCTTCCAACTCAACTGTCTCAGGCTCTTCTACCTCGACAAGGTCGTCTTCAACTTCTAGTTCTGCAGTTTCTTCAATTTCTTCATTTTCATCAGAAACTTCCTCAAGCTCAGATTCTTCTATAGCTTCTTGTTCAACATCTTCTTCAAAAGATTGACTAGTTTCTTCTTGAACTTGCTCTTCATTCTCCTCGTCAGAAGTTTCCACCTCTACTTCAACAGCTGGTTCTTCATCAAGTGATTCACTTACTTCTTCTGGGCTTACTTCAGTTTGAGGAGTATCTTCTTCAGCATCAGTAGTTTCAACAGTTTCTGATTCGTCAGCAACGACAGATTCAAGGACTTCCTCAGCGTCTTCTTTGTTATCGGCTACTTCGTCATTTCCTTTAACAACTTCTTTTAATTCATCTGGTCCAAGAACTTTTTCGGACTTAGCTGCTTTTTCTTTAGCTAATTCTTTTTCTACTAATTCTGGGATAGACTCAACTTTTTCGTCTTTACTGTCATCATAAACTTCTTCAGATTTTCTTGGCGTCAAGGCATCAATCTTAGCCATTAGCTCTGCTTTTTTGACTTCTCTTTTCTTGTATTCCACAACTTGTAGCGGATCAACCAAAAGAGGGTATTCAGATTCTTCTTTGATTGATAAATTTGTTACACGAAGAGAGGTAAAGACATCAATCAAAACACCAAAAACGCGTTGACGATTATCACCCAAAATCGCATGGAAAACAGACTTAGACTCACAAATTTCCAAGACGTTATCAATCCCACGAATCCAAGTACCGACAATATCCAAAGAGTGATTCATCAATCTGAATGACGCTTCATCATACCAGAAAGTTGACTTAATCAACTTTTTTTGCTTAGAAAGCGCATCCACTGCTGCCAAAATTTCACCTAACTCTGATTGCACAATATTTGGCGAAAAAGAAGCCCCCAATAAAGATGGGGTCTTCTCAACCAAAACAATTTCATCTCTGAAAAGTGTTAGGTAATGAATGCTGACAAGTAATTTTTGAATTAATAAACGATGCCCATTTGAATTTGTATCTTTCATCGCTACCACCACACTCACCTTATAACTTATATTACATTTCTATTACAGTACGTTACTACTAATATATCACATAATAGGTAAAAGGACAATGAAAAAAGATAAGAAGCCTGAAAATAAAAAGAAAAACCGAACGATATATTAATTGACAGGAAAAAATTCTTCCCATACTCTATACCTAATGAGAAGGAAGGCTTTTTAATGGCTTTTACAGTAAAACCAATAAAGCTTAATAAGAGCAAAACAATTCTAAATTGTTAACAACTGAACTATCTAACCCTTTCAAGGAAAAATGTAACTTACACATGCTGGATGATTTTGAAGGCGCAACAATCCTAAATCACGAATAGTTAACCTTTGAAAAATATAACAAAGACCTCCTCCTGAAGTACCAAAAATTCAAAAGGAGGTTTCTTTTCTTAGTCTACTTAAAAAGTTTCACATAATCGCTTTTTGTTGAAAATAAATTTGTAACAACTACACATCTTTGATTACCATCAATAAAATATAAAACAATATAATTCTCTTTTTTAAAGTGATTATATTGTTTTGTTATTGGAATCTATTACCTTTCCAAATTTCTCATCTGCATCAAAATCAGATTCAGGAAACATTTTCAATATAGATATATTATCTCGAATTTCTTTAATTTTTTTCTTTGCAGTAATCGGAGCAGAAAGCATTCTAGCTATATAGTCATATATTTCATCTAGTTTTGTAATCATATTACTTTGGAAAACAATCTCATAAACCGTATCGTTCATTTAATTCTTCCTCAGTATAATATTTTCCAGTTTTATATTCTGCTATACTTTCATTTACCTCTGTCTGAAGTTGTCTAAACAATCCTTCTTTTTCAAGCTCTTCTTCACTCATCAGGTTAATTTCTCTGGTAATAGCCACTTGCTTAACAAATAAATCAAGTGCCTTCGACAAAGTAGTTCCCTGTTTTTTCGAATTAATCTTTGCCTGCTCTAACAATTCCTTATTAGTCAAAAACTTAAAATCTCGATTTCTTTCAATAATAGCAACCATCATTATACCACCTATTTTTTATGGCCCTATTATACCATTTTTTTGTTGTACTAAAATTATTACTGCTTTTATGCATAAAAACGAAGGCTTAAACCCTCGTTTCTAATCATTATTTTTTAACGTCTTGTTTGTAGAATTCTTGCAAAGCTTCTTGCCATGTTGGAATAACAAAGCCAGTAGCTTTTGCTTTTTTAAGACTCATTGTTGAGTTAAATGGACGTTTTGCTTTTGCTGGGAATTGGCTTGAATCAACTGGTTTAACCACAACATCAGTATCTTTCAAGATTTCAACCGCGAAGTCATACCAAGTTGTATCTTCATCAGCATCATTTGACAAGTGGTAGTAACCAAATTCTTTTTGGTTTTCTGTCAAGTAAGTCATGAATTCTGCCAAAGTACGAGTCCAAGTTGGACGACCGTGTTGGTCATTAACAACAGTCAATGTGTCATGAGTTTTGGCAAGATTTTGCATTGTGAAAACAAAGTTTTTACCGTAGTTACCAAATACCCAAGCAGTACGGATGATGTAGAAGTTTTTAGTATATTTTTCAACTGCTTCTTCACCCAAACGTTTTGTACGACCGTATTCAGTTTGAGGATCTGGAGTATCATCAACTTCCCATTCTTGACCAACTGGTTTTTCACCATCAAAAACATAGTCAGTTGAAATGTAAACAAGAGTTGCACCATATTTTGCTGCAACTTTAGCTACGATTTCAGTACCTGTCACGTTGATGGCGTAGTCAAGTTCTTTACCTTCATCTTCAGCCGCATCAACCGCAGTGTATGCCGCACAGTGGTAAACAAGCGTTGGTTTTACTTGTGCAAATACTTCATCAACTTTTTCAGCATTAGTGATGTCCATTTCTGCAACGTCAACCGCTACATACTCCTCACCACGTTCATCCAAAAGATAACGTAATTCTGTTCCTAATTGCCCATTGGCACCTGTAACTAAAATCATTTTAGCACTCCTCGTTTTTTTTAATATCTAAAGGCCTGTAAACCTTTTAAATCATTCCCTACTATTTTACACTATTTTTTCAGAAAAAGCAGTAATTAAAAGGAAATGTATTAATCTTAATTATTTATCAAGAACTTTTTGAGTTTTAGCATAGTTGGCTTCAACTGCTTCTTTTTCAGCTTTCCACCAATCTTGGTTATCTGTGTACCATTTGATTGTTGCTTCAAGTCCTTCTTCAAAATTAT